>Ga0307968_1002565_pt1 | contig 15144 bp, 15 predicted proteins | sample OrgLakmetagen650_FD_201834 | JGI IMG/M metagenome (GOLD analysis project Ga0307968, IMG submission 201834) | Saline water microbial communities from Organic Lake, Antarctica - #650 | ecosystem: Environmental > Aquatic > Non-marine Saline and Alkaline > Saline | place: Antarctica: Organic Lake... | reverse complement strand
TTCACACACACACTCTCTCACACACACATTCACACACACATACACATACACACACTTTCACACACACATTCACACACACACACACACACACACACACACACACACACACACACACGCGCGTGCACACACATACACACACAAACACACATACATACACATACACACACATGCACACACACACACACACACACACATACACACACACACACAAGCACAAACACACACATACACACAAACTCACACACACACACACACACACACACACATTCACACACTCTCACACACATACACACACACTCTTGGCGCATACAGCTGCTGCAGCTCAGGGCTGGACTCAATGAAAAGGAGTTGGAGCTCATTGAGCTCAGGGAGCAGCATGTACAGCTTGCGGTATGTATTTGCTTATGCGCACGTAATCATACGCACCCTAGGAACATGTCGACACATACAAACTTTACACACGACGCATAAATAAAGATATACATAAATACGCACACACATACACACACACGCATGCACACACATGCGATCAGACACACATATACACGTGCATTCACACACGTCACCAGGCTCGATCCCAGGAGGCACGCACAAATTGGGAGGCAGCCCTCACGTCCAAGGTATGTAAACATGTAGCACGGGTGAAAACTTCAAGTGCCGTATTGCAGCTACATAATTTTTTTTGTAAGGCAGACAATCTAGCAATTATCACACTAAAACTTGGCTCTTATACTTGACACAAGATTTTTCCACAGCTATTCTCAATTCTGCAACTACGTCTGTTCCCTCCCTGCCCCCATCCTGCCCATAAACTACTCACATTGCCAGGATCGTGCCATAGCACAGCTTGAGGAGGCCCTGGCCTCTCGGCAGCGCGCCATCGAGCAGCTCATAGCGGCTACCTCCAGCACGGAGCAGCTGAACACGGAGCTGCAGGACCGTGATGCTCAGGTCTGTGGTTTGTGCATTAACGCAGTATCAGTATCTAAGATGACGGCACTGCTGAATGAATGTATAACACGTGAATTCCAATTCTTGGAGTGAAGCAAAGTGTTGACTCTCATTTCACTCTTGCTTTGTATCAGTGTTCCTCTTGAGTCTCTCCGTCTTGTTATTTCCTTGGTCCCCACAATTGCTCTTCCTTTAAAGAAAGAAAGCCTGAGTTTAAATTTGCTGCCTTTCTTCTAGCCTGGCATTTGTGAGGATCCTGGCTTGCTTACTAGCGATTGTGATCAGACCTTGTAAATAAATCAGCGCCATCTCACCATGCAATCATAAGAGAACGGCAATTTTTTAGAATATGACGATGCGTATTATCAGCAGTAAACAGGTATACCGTCTGTGTGTGCTTCAGATGCAGGATGTTGAATGCTGTTAGGTGCTAGGACAGAACAGCAAGCGAGCGAGCAAAGTCCACTTCTTGTTTGTGTGCCGCCTGAGATCCTTTGACAGTGGCATGGCACATTTTCTACAGCATAGCCTACCCTAAATGCCTGAGCCCCTGCTAATATGAAGTTGTCTAATCTATATTTTACGGGACCATGCACCAATACTGATGTTGGGTACCTTTTAAGCCCTTAATTGTTGCCCTTAATTGTTGCATAGTCATCCATGGTTTCTGAGGAGTGACTTTAGCTACAGCTACTCCTTCACCGTGCACTTGTTTCTTTCCTGCTGCACGTGCAAACCCAAGCCTTGGAGCAGGTGCTGAAACTGATATGACCGCAACCTTGAAGCGCGCTGGGGGTGAACAGGAACAGCAGATGGTGGCCTTGTTGCTCTTCTGCTGCATGTGCAGATCCAAGCCTTGGAGCAGGTGCTGAAAGAGGCGCGTCAAAAGATCACAGCCTTGAAGCACTCTGGGAGTCAGCAAAAACAGCAGATGGCAACCCTGCAGGTAATTGGACTGCATGTCACCTCTTGGGATTATGAGTTGTGTAAGGGACATGTGAACATGTGGTACACACATGTGGAACTTGTGAACATGTGGTACACACATGTGGAATATGAGTTGTGTAAGGGACTTGTGTGTAAGGGACTTGTGAACATGTGGTACACATCTGTTAGGTAGGGAGGCCAGTAAGAACTCGGAGAACTTCATGATTACCGTGTACCGTGTACATTTACACCATGTATATTTGCATTTGATCCCGTGCACCCCTTCATCTAGGTGGTGGATGGATATATTGGCACCACATGAGTAGCACTGAATGGGATGTGTGGTAGCATGTGTTTGGTGACAGAAATTGCAACCCTGAGGCTTGGCTAGTGAAAGTACACACGATAGGTTGTACAGCATACTTGTACAGCATTGTACAGCATGCCTGTACAGCATGCAATGCAAGATTGAGGCAGCAGAGCATGACTGAAATATCAAGAACAGCACGTTTGGAGTCAGACCAATTAGCTTAGTTGCCATGATCCAAGCAATATTATTCCAACTAAGAGGTTGCTTTACGTATCAAATATCATCGCTTATCCCTTTGTCAGGCACAGATTGATGTGGCTATGCTTTACTGCGGATCCAGATCAATAGAATCTTTCTCTTGCAAGCAAGTGAGCGCCCGCTGCAATTTAAGATAGCAAGGCTCTGCTGTAGATGCATCTCTTCTTTGCTTGCCAAACAGACAGGAGAATGCACACGATTTTTCGTTGGGTTGCACACTAGCACGCATCAGCATATGCAGGATGGTGTATGCCTTCATACGTTACCTTGACGAAGCTCTGTACTTCCACTTCTGCACACAGGCGCAGGTTCAAGTGTCGAGCCACGACGAGAACCACATTGAGCAGCTTCAGCAGCAGCTGACACAGGCAAGAGGGTGCACAGGTTTTGCATTGCGCTTGGCTGAATCAGTTGGTCTCAGTCTTAAAACGCGTCATGGATCGTTGCAGTTCTTCACGGAGTTCACAGGTACCCTTTCTCTGCACGCAGTTGGAAGTTAGCGTTCCAGTCTTCTAATACACGTAGACGCACGCACTTACACACACATGCACACACACGCAAACTTGCACACACGCGCACACAGACACACACACACACACGCAATTATATGCATACACACATAATAACACAAATGCAACACGCACACATACACGAATACTTACATACATGTCCAAGCACACATGGGCATTCCAGGCAAAGCTCCAATCTGCGCAGCAATTAAGACACACCCGCACACATACACACTATTATATACACACATGCAAAAACACACACAGGCATTCCAGGCGGAGCTCCAATCTGCGCAGCAACGTAGCAACCAATTCGAAGACACCGTGAATGTGCTGACTACTGAGAATGGCAATCTGCGGCAGACTCTAGCTGAAAGGGAGCAGCAAGTGGCGGAGCTGGGGGGCAAGCACCAGGTATGGAAGGCCTTTACTTTTGAATCTACAAATCACGTGTTCTGTTGTGATAGACGGAGTTTTTACACAAACAAACTGAGAGAAGGGGAAGAGAGAAAGAGAGAGAGAGAGAGAGAGAGAGAGAGAGGAAATGAAGAGGCACCAGTTAAATTGATGGCTAGCTGCCTGGACTCCTATACCGTCGTGTATCCACTGAGTGCTTGGTGTGTATGTGTGTATTAATCCCTGTAATTGTATGTGCTTGCTCTTGAGCCCAAAAATATAGCAGAGCTGGGTGGCACGTGGCAGGTATGGATGGTCAATGAATACTGGGTTCATTTAAGATCCGTGCATGTTTGCAATCCCCTTTATATGCTCTAGAGCTTAGCTCGTAGGTTAGGCTTGGCAGTTAGCACCACCTATTGGCAATGCTGGCGGGTCAGGCCACGCATGATCGTGATCTCCAATGAGGCAGATACTCCGCAATATGTTATAATGTTTCTGTGATGCTGGTGTGTGCGTATCAAAGCAAGTCACTGTGAAGGCATTTAGAACAGAGCAACATCGGGGGCATGTGCACTGCAGGAGTTGAAGCAGCAAGTCCTGGACTTGCGTGACCACGTGCTGGGAGCCGAGCAGAAGCTGGCAGCAGAGGCCAGCAACCATCACTCAGGCAATAACGGGCCGTCCTCACAGTTAAGGCCTAATCATGGTAGGTAGTTTCAACACACAGCACAAGGCCGTGAGCCTTCCATACATCCTGCACTGAAAACATACTGGCTGTACCGGGCCGTCCTCACAATCAAGGCCTAATCATGGAAGGTGCTGTCACACACTGCACAAGGCAGTGACCCCTTGTACATAATGGATTAGATCCAATGCATTTACATTTGTATGTGAGGACAGTGAGGACAGTTCGATTTGGTATCCTTGCTGCCAAAATATACAGGAACATGCAATGCCTGTTATTGTCCAGCAGTCTTTGTGTTATCCCTGGCTTGATCAGTGGGGTGTGACTCAGGATACAACCTGTGGTAATGGAAAAATACCCTGCCTCGTACTCTTTGCAAAATCTATTGTCTGTGTACAGGCCGCTGCAGCAGGATCATGTCCTAGCCAACCAAAGCAACTTTATCGCCTCCCTTGCTGCTGCTGCTGCTGCTGCCAGTTCAACATCCACTCACCTTGAACAACCTCAATTGCTTTGAACTGGTGCAAGCTACCAAAGATATCAAGACGTGAACCACAGCAGTATAGCAAATGTGTCCCATTCGTATTTTTAGTGGGTTTGTATGCCTCTAAAGGCTGTCACAACTGTCAAGCCACGAGCCGCAGCAGTGCATCAAAAATGGCAGCTACTTTGTGCACTTTTTAGTACTCCTTGCACACAAACGTAAGTGAGGTATCGTGCATGTTCTGGCAGCCAGAGCTCTCGAGACACAAGCCACAGTAGTGCAGCAGAAGTGGCAGCTGTCTGGTGTGTTCTTCCACACTGTTTGCTGTGTGTGTATGTGAATGAGATACGAGCATGCAGATGTGAGTCCCTACGCCTGTGCAGGCAGCCAGAGCTCCCGTGACGCAAGCCACAGCAGTGCAGCGGACGGTGCAGCCGCGGCTACGTCAGCTGCCGCCGCTGCCCAGCAAGCTGCTTCTGCAAGCCAGGTGCTGGAGCTGCAGCAGCAGATGCTCAGCATGGCCATGAAGCTGCAGGCTCGTGAATTCCAAGCTCGCCGGTACAAGGAGGCAGTGCGTGCACTTAAAGCCAGGCACGTGTATGTGTGCACGTGTACGTAAGATGATTAGCTGTGTTGCCAATTACAGCAGCAGATTCTAGGCATGAATACAAAGTTGCAGGCACGCACAGGTGTCTAAGCATGCCGAAACAAGGGGACATTAAATCCGGCAGCTGTATGTGCCTGACCTGACCAGAACAAGGGGACATTAAAATCCGGCAGCAGATTTGGAAGCCGTCAGCTAAGCATCTGAGTTGCATGATGATCCAGACCTAATGTCCACAAATTATACAGCATAGCAACGTCATTGCAATCGGTAGTTGGATGGGACCCTGTAAACCTTTGGATCTGTCCCTGGAACCCTGTAAACCTTGATGATGTCTCAGCAATTGGCAGGTGAGGCTTTCACCGGTCCATACAAATTCAGCAGTTTCTCAATTTTTAGGTAACCCATACTGATTCACCAGACACTCTGAGCATCAAAAGGCAGCGGAAAAATTGTCGCACGCATGCACACACCCTCTCTGTCTAGAGCGCCCACTGGCTCCAATGCTTGGCCGGGTTTTTGTACAAGAGTATTTATTAGAATTTGACAAGCCAGCCTCTTGAAAATTAGAATGGGAATGCCATTGCTGCAGTCAAAAGTAAGTGTATCCCATGACCCCATTTTCCCCCCATCATTGTCACTTTAACGCTCAGAACAAGCCCACTCAAAACGCACCTGCATACTGCTGTCACCAGTACAAAAAGGCTACTTCAACAATCACACACATCTATGCACGCTGACCACAATGCAGGGGTACCTAACTGATACAGTACTCTGATACACACATATATGCACGCTGACCGCTATGCAAGGGTACCTAACTGATACAGTACACTGATACACACATCTATGCACGCTGACCACTATGCAAGGGTACCGAACTGATACAGTACACTGATACACACATCTATGCACGCTGACCACAATGCAAGGGTACCTAACTGATACAGTACACTGATACACACAGGCACGCCGAGGTTGAAGCGCAGCTGGCACAACGAGACGCTGAATATGAAAGGCTCTTGTCAAATGCGCCTTCACGCTCGGTGCAGCAGGAGCAGCAGCAGGAGCTGCACGATCGGTAGGGAGGCTCGCTTTATCCAGTCGTCCTCTGTTCTATGGTATCATGGTTGCCAAATTCCGTCAATCAGGAGCAGTTGCCTTGGTTCTTATCACATACATCTGGTTCCAACCAGATGGTTTCGACCATTGATAGTACCTGGTCCTCAGCTGTTTCAATAATCTCAATAGGGGGGTGACCTCACTCATATTTCATATGACCTGACCCTCAGCTGTTACACTGATTTCAACAGGGGGGTAACCTTTAGCCAAATGTTAGGCTAATCGGCTGCTAACTGGTATCAGCCAACACCAATAATCCAATGCGCTCAAATGCAAAGAGAACAAGTCTAGTGTTCTGCTGAGAAAGGAAATCTCCAGCTGTTCCTGTAGTGTCCTCTTTAACAGGAAACCTGCAACCACTTGCTCTGAGGGTTCTGGCGCTCGTACTTGAATATGAACATTGCATTTCCATGGACAAAAATTTCAACTGCGATGATGACGTGAAAGACAACGAACATCAACAACAACGACGACGACAACAATATTCGCTACAGCAGTATGTCATGGCAGCCTTGTCCATCGTATCTCCGGCTTGCACTAAGGATTGTGAGGGACCTATGTCAACACTGCACCTGGAAATGTTTACTGTCTACCTCATTTGTTTGCCCACAGAGACAGGATCATTCGCAAGATGCTGACAGATCTGGAAGGCTTTGAGAATGAGAAGCAGGAAGCAGCTATCAAGATTGACATGTTAAAAAGGTGTGTTAGCATGAAGCACTGCGACCACCAGGCCTCTGCAAATATTGTGCTGCATCCCAGGATCAAAACTCAGTGGTTGCAGCCTGAGGTTTTGCAGTCTACGGTCAACAAAATTGCAAAGCGAGAAGTTGGTGGATCAAACTACTGTCTCTGTATTAAATGCAGTGGACGTTGTGCCTGATTGAGCAGGAGGGTGATCCTATCCCCAATAAAGCAGTAGCATGCAAAGACATGGGTAACAGCATGCAAAGGCTTACACTGAAGTCCAGGCACCTAGAGCTCTACATGTACAGGCTTACAAACACATAACACATACTAACACTTACAAAAGCACAACTACACACACGCCACAGGAGATGTGAGGATGCAGAGGGTGCTGCGGCCAGCGCGCATGCCCAGCTGCAAGCCACAATTGAGCAGCTGAGCAGCCAGCAGCAGCAGCAGCAACTCTCCGTTCCTCAATTATCACGGTGGCAAACATCGTCAAACTTAGGCAGCTCTGGCAACATGCAGGTGGCATGTATAGGTGAGAGCCTGGAAGGCATATAGAGGCATGTATAGGTGAGAGGCATGTATAGGTGAGAGCTTGGAAGGCATTGAGAGGCATGAATAGGTGAGAGCTTGGAAGGCATTGAGAGGCTTACATAGGTGAGAGCCTGGAGGGCATTGGGAGGCATGTATAGGTGAGAGCCTGGAAGGCGTTGAGAGGCATGTATAGGTGAGAGCCTGGAAGGCATTGAGAGGCATGAATAGGTGGGAGCCTGGAAGGCATTGAGAGGCATGTATAGGTGGGAGCCTGGAAGGCATTGAGAGCCATGCATAGATGAGAGCCTGGAAGGCATTGAGAGCCTGGAAGGCATGTATAGGTGAGAGCCTAGGCTGGAAGGCATTCAGTGGTTATGCAAGGGAGAAAGCACCATGACGCCTGTGCACGCACGTACGCTTGAGTTGTCAAGCTCACAAAAACACGCAAGCCAACAAACATCTACCCTCCACTGGCCCGCTTGATGAGGTCTTCCTGGTCATTGTCCTACGAAAGCAACCCCCAGTAGCAAAGTAATTAAGCCACACGCAAGCAAGAAAGGCTTTGAATGGCAGACAGGCTGACAGGCTGAGGTGGGTTGGCGTGACTCTGTGTGGATATTAGTGCAGGATTGCAGTCCTGGCATTGCAGGTGAAGAGGTAGGGGGCATTACCATTCCTGTTCACCCGCACGTATCTTCACACAAGGACACGCAGGCACTTGCACACACACACATACTCGTGCTCACTAGTCAAACACACACATGCGTTGTGCACGGGGTAGCATTGCATCTACACACAAAGACAAACAGGCACATGCACGTACAATCACATACACATATACACAAGAACACAAACACACATACATGGATCATGCAGGTGGGAGCAACGGAAGCGGGTTCCCTGCAGATTCTAGAGTGGGTGAGGTTGCGTTGTTGCGACATCGCTGCCTGGATGCAGAGCAGCGTTTGGAGGCAGAGGAGCTACGGTGTGTTCTTGCGTGCGTGCCTTGTGTGTGTTCATGTATGTGTGTGTGTGTGCCTTGTGTGTGTACGTGCGTGCTTTGTGTGTGTGAACGTGTAAACTGTACTGACCTGTTCCTATCTTGCGTGGTCTGATGTTGCTACTGAGCAGAGGAGCAGCAATGGTCTTTGTGTAATGCAACCTTCCACATTTCAACCTATTTTCTGATCAGCATGCCTATGGTATTGGATGTGCTTGGATCCTGCCTAGCCTTGCCCTGTACCTCATGTGTAGGGTTGGCCAGAACCATATATATACGGTGTATATACGGTATTTTTGGCAGGAAATCAACAAAAATACGGTCATATACGGTGTATATATACGGTTCTGGCCAACCCTCCTAATGTGCTATCGCATGATTGATGTGACTTGCGGTGACGAAAGCTCAACCCCTTCCGCTTCAAGTCTGGCACATAGAAAAATGCAACCATTGTTTATGTTTTACGTGTCATGTGTGCTTTAAGCACGGCACACTATACATTCTATATCTACAATTTTCTGTAAACGGGGTTGATTGATCCTAAACGGGTTGAGTAGAATTGCGTACCTACACGTAAAATATATAGGTTGGCCAGAATTGTATATATACACCGTATATGACCGTATTTGTGGTGATTTCCCTGCCAAAAATACCGTGTATACACCGTAATATATAGTTCTGGCCAACCCTAAACATATACGCCTTTCATGTTGTAGAGTCAACACTGTTGGTTATTGTGTATGTTCCCCAGGTGTGTGGATGCCGTGCGGCAGCTGGAGAGTGCTAAGCAGCGCGCACTGGACGCACAGAAGTATGCAGATGAAGCACGCAGGTGAGTGCATGCAGTGACGGTCCGTAGTTTTGACAAAACCTAGCAGTGCTTGATCGCTGAGCAGCAGTTGTGCGTGTGTGCGTGTGAGTCATCTGGTCGATCAACATCTTGTGTTCATGTGTCACTCCTACAACGAAAGACTAAAGAGAGGTTCTGTGTATACTTATGTGAATATGTGTAACTTTGCGTCTTTGTCTGTATGCACATGTGAGTCCAAGCAGGTGTGTGGTTGAGGATTCTGGTGTGCTCCATGAAGCCTACGTTGTGCCATGCCTGTTCTCTCTCTGCACGCTTTCTTTCATTCCACGTCCTGAGCGTGTGAAATCCTTGGAAGTGCTCATCGATGGCAATGAATGCTGCCTCAGCAAAGGCAGCAAGCATGCGCTTCATTGCGCCAGCAGGAGTCAGTAGACACTTTGACATTGAGCTCACGTGTTGTCTGACGCACCTGCACAGGCATGTGTTATCCTTGGAAGTGCGCAATGAAGACGGTGAGCGCAGCCTCAGTGAAGCCAGGCGGATTTGTGAGCGGCACGAGCAGCGGGCAGAGCTTGCTGAGCGCAGTGTGAGAGGGCTGGAGCTGCAAGTTGTTGATGCAGACAGGTGTGTGTGCACGTGTGTGTGTGCACGTGTGTGTGTGCACGTGTGTGTGTGTGCACGTGTGTGTGTGCACGTGTGTGTGTGCACGTGTGTGTGTGCACGTGTGTGTGTGTGTGTGTGTTTGTGTGTGCATGCGTGCTTGTGTACAAGAGCACAACCTTCGTGTTGCACTGGGAGAGTGGCAGCTTTGGAAGAAGTGTGTTCAAAAGGGTTGGAGGTGTTTTAAGGGTTTAATTGCAGCAGGCAAGTAAGCATTTTGTTTTCGGTGTTTGTGCAATGAGTGTGAGAGTGGCGTTCTGTAGACAGTGTGCAAAGGCCGGAGCTGCATGAGGTTGGAGTACAAAGTTATCTGACACGTGTTCTGAGTTGATCTGGGCTTGCAGAATGGCTTTCTGTGGAAAAAGAGGGCTGCAGGGCAAAAGCTGACAGGGTTGTGATTTAAAGCGCAATCTGAATTCAGACAGGAGTCGCCAGGTAGAAATCGTTTAATGGGGGCTGAATCGAACAGGGGTGCAGTCTGAATTGCAAATGGTATTCAATTAGGGGTCATAAGACAGGCTTATGTCATGATTATTTGGAGACCTTGCCCATTGAAGTGGTCTAGCGAGAAATCTCCTGTCTGTGCAGTCAACCACGTGCATTTCTACATACGTCCACATACACACGTGCACAAAATGAACACAGCCATGCATGAGCTCATGCACACCACCTTCCAATGCAGGCGTGCCAAGCAATCCGAGCTGCTGTGCTCCAATGCAGAGCAGCGGTTACGAGAGAGTGAGAGTCGTGCAGGTGATGCAGGGCGGCAGGCAAAGGGGGACGCCCTGCGTGCTGCTGATGCTGAAGCCAGGCTGAAAGGGGCACAGGTAAAATTCCTCAAGTTGACGCCTCGTTGTTTGTATCAAGTTGTGGATGCAAACAGGGGATTTCACTTATTAAACAGGATGTTGAGGCCAGGGCTAAAGAGCGAAGGGGAACCTGGCCACCGAGCAGCTTCATCGGCCAACGCGGATTTCGCGGAATTATTGAAATCATTCAGATGTGTCAAATGCTCATGCGTTCAGTCAAAGTATGAAGGTGCAACATTTATGCTGTAGAACAGTTTGTTGCGCTTGCATATAATATTTTTGAATTCATTCAGATGTGTCAAATGCTCATGCGTTCAGTCAAAGTATGAAGGTGCAACATTTTTGCTGTAGGACAGTTTGTTGTGCTTGCATATATGAATTTTTGAATTCATTCAGATGTGTCAAATGCTCATGCATTCAGTCAAAGTATGAAGGTGCAACATTATTGTTGTAGAACAGTTGGTTGTGCTTGCATATTGCATAAACTTATTTGTTGCTTACGTAAATTAATTCCTGCACAATTGTGCACACACATGCACAGACATTCAAAGAAACACAACACACATGCCCTTTCTGTCTGAATTTGCCTCTGGCCAGTCCTTACTGCATACCTTGTGATTACTTTGTGCTTAGCACATGTCTTACACACGCTACACTCACACGCATGCATTAATTCCATAGCTTTGAATGTACATTTGAGTGGTGCTACGTAAAATGTAGCACAGTGTATGAGGTACTGACGCTTTAACTACTACTGGGGAAGCTACTGACACACAAAGACTGCATGATGCAGGCACACCAAGCCACTGCGGAGCGCCAGGCAGCCGACGCAGAGGCGCGCCTTCGGGAGAGCGAGCGAAGGCTGCGTGATCTAGACATGCGGCTAGGAGACCTTGCTGACAAGCGCAGGGACTCAGATCAGCAGCGTCAGTCCTTGGACACCGTACTGCACAGCGCTGAGGTGGTGGCTAGGCAGGTGTGTGTGGCACCTGAAGAGCATACAACATATCATGTGATCGATATGTAACATATGATGTTTTACATATGCACATTTGAATATGCAGACACACCTACACACACGTGTTAAACAATTCACATACACACTGTGCACACACATTGCTCGTAGCAAGGTGATTTGTGTGGTTCAGCAACTCTTTACCTTATGCGCCTAGCACCCACAGCAATGTGTTGCTTAGATCAAAAGTGTGTGTGCGTCTGGATTCCTTCATGTGCAGGCTCGCACAGAATGTGATGCCGAATTGCATCACATGCAGCAAGTGGCCGAGTCCTGGAAAGAGGCCATGTCCCGCGATTTGCAGGAGTTAAGGTTAGCGTTGGAACAGGTGGGTGGAGTAAGCTTGTGTCAGACAGAAATGCAACGCAACTCCTGCACTGACTAGACTGTACGCAAAATTGTTCACCCACAAATCCTACACGACCGCGCTTCCCCCCCCCCCCCTCTATCTCTCTCTCCCTCCCTCCCTCCCTCCCTCTCTCTCTCTCTCTCTCTCTCTCTCTCTCTTACTCTCTCTCTCTCTCTCTCTCTCTCTCTCTCTCTCCATTAATGTACGTGATATAGGTACACACAAAAATGAGCACAACCCCACCAATCCCCCTGCAGGCTTTGAGTGCTAAAGGTTCTGCTGAATTGCGAGCAGCAGAAATGGAATCCGAGCTTGCACGGCAGACTCGCTCAGCTGCTGTTACTCGGTGCGTGACAGCCTTCTGTGGTATGCGTTGTGTGTGTGTGTGTGCGTGTGCGTGTGCGTGTTGTGTGTGTCTGCACTTTGCACGTCTGCAAAGGTGGACTTGCCTGCACCATAACACCTTCTCAAAGGAATGAACAATAAGCAGACAAGCCCCTCGTTGGGTTTTCTTCTTGTCTGTGGTGGAGGAGCTTTACGGTGCTCAGTACCAAAGTGGCTCCTTTTCCTTATTTATTGTGGAGAGTGGACTTCACTGCCTTCACTGCGTAATTATAGCATTTCTGCTTCCTCGAGTGGCTTATTCCGTGGTTAAGAAAGTAAGTGTGTACAATGAACTGTAAAGTCCTCCACCATAGGGAAACCAATGGGGTTCAGAGGGTGGTCAGGCCTTATAGGGTGACATCGTGGGCAGGTAGTGGCTCATAGGAGGAGCTGATATGAGTGTCGCTACAAGCAAGTCACGCATACAAATAAGTCCGGCACCTGGCATGAAAGGCAAGTAACTCAGACAATCACCACACTCTTAGGACCTGACATGAGTGTTGGTACAAATAAGTCACGCATACGAATAAGTTCAGCACCTGGCATGAAAAGCAAGTAACTCAGACAATCACCCCACTCTTAGGACCTGGCATGAGTGTTGGTACAAGCAAGTTTGGCATTGTAGTTGACGCATTTTATATAGGTAAAAATAAGCTTGGCCCAGACTGACTACGTTTTGACTATGGCTTTATCTGTAAACTCTGTATATAGGCAAAAGTAAAATTGGCCCAGACTGTACAGATGATTTCCATACACTGAAATACAGTTTACAGTGGGTATGACCGTACATCTGCCGTTTCTCCACAAACACCAGGGAAACTTAAATTCCCTCAGAGGAGTTGATCCTTGAGAGAGTCGTTCTGCAGCTCTTATCGAGCTGAGCACGCGATGTCTTTAAAGCCCAAGATCTTTAAAGCCCAAGATGAAAAGTGGAGGAGCTAGGCCTGCTGAACCCAAAAACATGCAATAATAGGCACGTAAGAATTGAAGGAAGAGCAAATTTGAAAGGGCACGAGGACATGTTGACCAAAAAGGGCAAAAGGGCTGCTTTTGTTGGGCTTCAGACCCAAACCTGGCGGTATCGCATGCAAATATGGTCCAGATAGAGTTGGCGAAAACCTGCTTAATACTTGATTACATTACACGCATATACGCTCACATACACAAGCATACACACACACACACATATACACGCGTGCACACACGTACACACACACTCTCTCTCTCTCTCACTGTACCAGGTCTGAGTCGGATGAAGTCGTGCGTAGCATGCTGGAGACACGGTTACGTGCGTTTGAGCAGGCCCTAGCAGCCAGGGATTGCACCATTGCACAGCTGCAGACAGCTGTCTCTGCTGCTAGAGGAGAAAGCTGCCAGGTTTGTGATTTTGTGTCATGCACACACAAACAAGGTGTATCATGACCTCCCTCCAAGTCAACAAGCAGCATTGTCTGTCCACATGCTTTAGGGCGCAGCGCAGGGTTGTGTGTGGAACTACGTCTCTAAATGCTACGTGAAAATATACCCAGGAAGTGCTTGTACGTGACTGCCCTTCTTTGGGGGATAATGTCTGGTATCATAATAAAGGGTCTTTAAAGGTAGAAAAAAGTCTTCCTGGTCACTCGCAAGGATTAGGTTGTGATTTTTGGGGGAGCATCCTTAAATTGGGGGGGCCTTTCCTCAAAATATACACTGATCTTTAGCATAGGCTTTTGCTTTTGTCGCCTTAGAAAAGGAGGTTGAACCCTGCAACACCCAGTGCAAAGCAGGGGGCCAGTTATTCCGACTGAAGCAGTAAAATTGGAGTAACGAAAGGGGGCTATTTATCAGGCTTCATCTGCTGAATATGACAACACTACTAGCGTGTTTTTTCCTTTTTCAGGTTTATTCTTATATTGCCCTCATACATGCCTCCATTTGCTCGCACAATATATGCATGCATTCCCTGTCGGCTGCAGGCGATGCAGTCCATGTCGTGTGAGCTGGAAGCCAAGAGCTTAGCCCTTGCCGATGCAGAAATGCGATTCACGGAGCTGGAGGCGCTCATGCAGCGCATCATAGGACGCACGTCTGCACTCCACAACCCTGGCTTCTACTAGACCTGTGCTTTAACTCTCTGCCTGCTGTGAGATATTTCAACCAATGTTGCTTCTCTGAGATGAACACCTACATCTGACCACCTCTAATTGACGTGAACGTTGCATCGATATGACATTTTGTATGAGAAGTGATTGCTACTTACCTCCTGGACATGACCACCAAAGGTACTGTTGAAACTCGTGACATGACCATTTTGTTTTGTAATTCAGCTGGAGTGTACCAACCTCGATCTAACAAATTACCACAGTGAACCCAGGAGGCATAAGGTAAGATAAGGTTACATCGCTATAAATGCCTCCGGGGGGCATCTGAACGGAAGCTTGGAAAAAGCCTGAAACCAAACCAAGAAGGCGCTAGAAAAAATCAAGGAAATAGGGCTAGGCACTCAGCCACAAAATAGGCCACACCATGAATAGGTTGGTTCAAAAAAGCCCTCAAACGAGTTGGGCTATCTTCATATTGAGGTGGGAAGACCAGCTGGCGGTGCTGTGTGCGGAGGCTAACAAGATGTTCATGCGGACAGTCCAGCAAAATGTGTTC
>Ga0307968_1002563_pt1:7500-15152 | contig 15152 bp, 18 predicted proteins | sample OrgLakmetagen650_FD_201834 | JGI IMG/M metagenome (GOLD analysis project Ga0307968, IMG submission 201834) | Saline water microbial communities from Organic Lake, Antarctica - #650 | ecosystem: Environmental > Aquatic > Non-marine Saline and Alkaline > Saline | place: Antarctica... | reverse complement strand
GAGGGAGAGAGAGGGAGAGAGAGAGAGAGAAAGAGAGGGGGCAAAACATACATGCATAATTACAGGGAGTATGTGAGTGATTGGGAAAAATGGACAGGCACAAGACACGCGAATAAAGCATAAATATACCTGAGTGTTCTTGTCGTCCCCCACCAGATCACAAAACGCATGGCCAGGCCGCAGGAAGCGTTGGCAGATGGACTTAATCCATGTTGGCATGGTGGCACTGAACAGGAAGGTCTGAATTGTATCCTAAAGGCGCACAGGGAAGCGATTGGATGCGTTTAGAGCTGTTGCCGTTCAATTCTACCAGGGATGTGTCATACGGCGTATTTGTATAATACGCCGTATCGTAATTAACGCGTATTTTACCGTTTTGAACAAATCGGGCCATATTATACGATTGCAAAATATGCCGTTTTGCCGTTTTTTGCCGTTTTGGGGCCTTTTTAGGCAATTTCCGCCCCATCAACGGCTTTTAAGTCAGCTTCCAATGCTATTATATAACATATTAATAACACATAATATATTGGAAAGGAAATGGGAACGTTTTGGGTGGTTTTGGGGCGAATCGGGTCCATTTTTGGTCAAAAATCGGCACTTCCGAAATTGCTTAAAAATACGGTCGTATTATACGCGTATTCCGTATTTGACGCGCATTTTTCCGTATTGAACGTCCCAAATGACCGTATGACACATCCTTGAATTCTACTAAGTTCCATTGCAGGCGGCGACGAAGATTGGGTGTGGGGAAGCAAAAGCGGTGATTCTGGACTAAACGAGTAGTGGTGGGTAACTCAAAAATTACCTTAATGCTTGATTTAGGGAGAAGCCAAAGGCCGTGCCTGTCTTGTAAGGCAGCCTATTCACCTGTCTCTTCCCTAGAATATTTACCGCAAGACGTCCATCCAGACATGCAGAAGAAACATCTTAGGTGAACTAACATTAAATAACGATTGGTGAAATTCAACATTTGTGACTGGCAACATTTTTGCACGTCCAGAAAGGATCATCCTGCTCCTCGATTCAAAATAATACCCACCGACAAGCATGCGCTATCAAGCAGTTCTACGCTTCTACGGCAGCTTGTTCTCCATCTAATTTGTCCCCACCTTCCTGTCCTCCTCTGCCTTCAAGATGGTCTCCACGTCTTCAATGAATCCCATCTGTCAAGGCGAAATAGATACAGCAAAGGAATCAGGCAGCATGAGGAAAGGGGCAATGCCACTTATAACTAACAGTTTTCAAGTCTGTTAATCAGAGAGGAGCATCAGCGCATCCAGGAGCAAACTCAGAGTACCCGGAATGAATTTGACACACATACACAAACTCATACACACGCACACATGCACACACACACACACGTACATACAGAGAAAAATGAATACACACACATAAGACCGCTCACCTGCATCATGCGATCAACCTCATCTAGCACCCTATACCTGCAAGCAAGAGAGTTCAAAAATCTCATCAGAGGAGAATGGAAAAGAATTACAGGATGAGGCACCTCAAAGAAGGTGTCCGTGGATGTTTGCTGGTCACTGGTGAGTGTTTGCTGGTCACTGGTGGATGTTTGCTGGTGCTGGTCACTGGTGGGTGTTTGATGGTCACTGGTGGATGTTTGCTGGTCACTGGTGAGTGTTTGCTGGTCACTGGTGGATGTTTGCTGGTGCTGGTCACTGGTGGGTGTTTGATGGTCACTGGTGGATGTTTGCTGGTCACTGGTGGGTGTTTGCTGGTCACTGGTGGGTGTTTGCTGGTCACTGGTGGGTGTTTGCTGGTCACTGGTGAGTGTTTGCTGGTCACTGGTGAGTGTTTGCTGGTCACTGGTGGGTGTTTGCTGGTCACTGGTCACTGGTCACTGGTCACTGGTGGGTGTTTGCTGGTCACTGGTGGATGTTTGCTGGTGCTGGTCACTGGTGGGTGTTTGATGGTCACTGGTGGATGTTTGCTGGTCAGCTCGTTGTTGAACCAAAGTGTATGGTCATATCTATCACCTGTATTCATACCGTCCCCTGCCGCCAGACGTCAGTACGCAGCTCTCCATTCACCTGCTGCTTGTATACCATCCCTCTCCATCCACCCTCTCTGCGCTAGATTCTGTTGCACATCATTTCTGTAGCTTGCCCTACCAACAAAGGCCCGCGCCTTTTGTTCAAACTGCACACATGTTGCAGCTAAAGCTGCCCTTTGAGTCTCAATTACCGTCCTTGGTAAGCGTAAGCGGTCGTTCAATCATTCCCCCTTGGTCGTTCAATCATCCCCCCTGCCACACGAGCTTTATACTTTCACAACCACATCTAAGCGCACCTCTCACAATCAACTCAAACGTGCTACCAGACAGGAAGCCCCTCATATAACACCCCTTAGCATACCAAACACGCGGTTTATCCTTCTTCAGGATCAACACAAATTTCTGTCATTCATTTCTTTTGTTCATCCTCCATGAAGTACCACCTGCCAAAAACCTCCCTGTTAAAAGTGAAGCACACACACACACCTGATGGCATTCAGCTTGAGCGTGCCCCTGGTCATAAGGTCTTTGATACGCCCAGGAGTTCCCACGACAACATCCACCCCCCTCCTGAGTGCACCTTCCTGCAGCGCAGATTTGAAAGTGTTGCCTCAACGCACTTGCGCTCACTTGCAGTGTATCAGAAGACTCCAGTAATCCCCTGCCTCCCCCAACCTGCTCATTTTTGGTAGCAAATCGCTTTTATGTGACATACACAAGGCCAGATTGAGAAGCATGGGGTTGTGAGATCGACCCATTGGGCCCCAGTGTTTCCATGGCAGCGAATTGCACACTAGCCTCAGCAAGTCCACCAGGGCATACTTCCTCTCTCCTACGAGGCAATCGACACAGTCCTTTAATAATAGGAAGCCATTGTGAGTTTATTAGTATGTGTTTGGAAAAGGTCGAGAAATAGCCCATTTACCTTTGGCACCTTATTCGTCAGATATTTTTAGGGAGATGCCTGGAAATCTTTATCTGCCCACCTACTGAGTTTTTTACTTGGCCAAATTATGCAATGATCAAGTTCACAACAGAGAAGCCCAAATCAGCTTGTATAAGTTAACTGGGTCCCTGGGTAACCTGGCAGGGCTAAATCTCTGTCAAAGGTGACCTGCATGCCGCAGCTTATGAAACATGCGGGCCCCAATCTTGCAATCACAACATTTTGTGCTTTATGATCAATTCATGACATTCCTAGCATATTGTAAATCGGGACCTGTGTGTGTTATGAGCAAATACAGCCTCTTCCTTGTTTTTAGGACAGTCATCCCCCTACTAGTAGTACAGTATGCTGTATGCCAATAACCATGCAAGTTCTGTGGCAGAGGCACCAGCTCCTTGACAGAAGCAAGTGGACAAGAGGCGCAAAAAGCTCATCCTCACCACTACCATTAACGCTACACACTATCCTGCAATTGATCATAGAACGTGTAGGATAGAAGCGCCTAATAAGGGTGAGTAGACAGCTTGTAGAATAGAAGCGCCTAATAAGGGTGAGTAGACAGCTGGCACCTTTCCCTGCTCAGGTGCGGTTGCTGCTACAGAGCATGTACAAGGAAAGAAGAAGCACAGTGCAGCGGCATACCATCTCACGTTGTGCTTGCAGGGAAGGGCACCTCAGCAGACATTGTAAAGACAATGAACAATATTGCAACTGAAAACCAACTTACATCATAGAGAAGCCTGCTTTGTGCCACATAAGCGAGCCACAATGCATAAGCATTCATACACGCCCACACCCACATATACCCGCATACATAAAATACATGTATAACTTACTATATGCACCAAATATGAGCTCAATTATTAGTAATCATATGGCTTACCTGTGCCTCATACGGCGAGCCACCGTAAACACAAAGTGAGATTAGCGAAGCTGCTTTGCCGATCTTCTGGAACACGTCGTGCACCTGTGTATGTGTGTGTGTGAGTGTATGTGTGTGAGTGTTTAAGTGTGTATGTGAGAGCGTCATGTATTGCGGTATCACAAGGTCACACACAATATGCACACCGCATCAATCCCAAACTTACGAACTTTGCAGTGGGACAACGCACCCGCCAACACTTATGCTCACAACCCGAACGAGCACACGATTCCTCCCACACCCACACCTACACCCACACGCGCACCTGTTTTGCCAGCTCACGCGTGGGTGCCATGCAAATGGTGCTGGGAGTGCGGCCAAACTTTGGAGCAGCACAGCCCGGGGCTTTTTGCTCTCTCAGCAGCCGCTCCACGATGGGCAGCGTGAAGCCCAAGGTCTTGCCCTGCCCCGTGCGAGCACGGCCCACCACACATTTACCTGTGTGCGTGTGTGCGTGTGCGTGTGTGTGTGTGCGTGTGAACATGTATGAGTTTGTGTGTGTATATGTGAGTGTGTGTGAACGTGTGTGTGTTGTGAGAGAGTGAATGTATGTGCGTGCGTGTATATGTGCGTGCATGTACGAGCATTTGTGTGTATGTCGTGGTGTATATGTGTAGATTGTTTAGGTATTTCGTAAATTTGCGCTTACTTGTGTGTAAATGTGATCGTGTGTGAGATGTAATACCTTAATACCTTACCTTCAATGCCTGGCGGAAGTGTCAATGCTTGGATGGCAAACAGCTCTTGGATACCATCTGCCCGAAGAATGGCTTTGATGGGCTCCGCGAGACCAAAGTTGTCAAGGCTGTTAGGGTTCTCTGGTGCTGCTTCTGGCTCTGCCACTGCTGCTGTGCTGGGAACTGGGGTGTCCCCAGCTTGCTCTGTCTTCTGTTTTTTCTTCTTCTTTTTGGCAGCTGATGCCTGGCCGCCATCTTCTGCGTCCTCCGCTCCCTCTTCCCTCTTCTTCTTCTTCTTTTTCTCTGATTTTGCTGTGTGTGAGAATGTGTGTGTTTGCAACGTGCATGCATGAAGTACTTGAGAGTGTTAGTAACTGTGTGTGCATGTGCTCATGCACATGCATGTGTGTGTGCGTGTGTGCGTGATGTGGTTGAGAGAGAGAGAGAGAGAGAGAGTGTATGCGTATTTGCGAGTGTCTGTGTGTGAATGAGTGTACGTGTGAGTGTGTTTGTGTGTGCGCTCGTGAGTGTGTTTCTGTGTATGTGTACGTGTGTATGTACGTGTGTATGTATGTGTGGACCTGTTAGTCTGTGTGTGTGGGGGGGGGGGGGGTGCATGTGCGAGTGTGCAATTGCGTGTGCGAATGTGTGCGTGTGGGTGTATGTTTAAATGTATGTGCGTGTGTATGTGCGTGTGCAACTGCGTGTGCGTGTGTGTTTAAATGTATGTGCGTGTGTGCCCGTGAGCGTGTGTGTTTTTATGCGTGTGTGTTGTGTGTTGTGTGTGTGTGTGTGTATGTGTGTGCGTGCGTGTGTGCAAGCGCGTGCGTGCGTGCATGTGCGCGTGCGTGTACGTGTGCGTGCCTGCGTGCGTGCGTGCGTGCGTGCGTGCGTGTGTGTGTGTGTGTGTGTGTGTGTGTGTGTGTGTCCTTACATGTGAGAGGCGGCTCTTGGACTTCTTCTTCCTCCTCTTTCTTTATTCCCTTGGCCTTCTTCTTTTCTGACTTCTCGTCTTTCACTTCTACCTCTTTTTTAACCATGTTGTCAGATGACTACTCAATTCAGACTCGGTAATATCGTAGGCTGAGAACCGGTTATTAATAGAAGCCAGGCTTACCCTGAAGCCTTTGTTTAGGACTGATCTCAACCCCCCTTTAGGTGGCTTGCAGGTATAACGTCCCAGTTGTGTCCCCGGGAAAAACAAAAAAGTGGAAAAATTAACAAAATAACAAAATAAAGACAAAATAATGACAAAATAATATACCTGCAAGTCGCCATAATCTTTTTCCATCCAAAATCCTGTATCTGCAACTCGCTATTGCAGTCAGTTCAAAAACAGGACGAAGCGGGCCCCCCTGTAACAACCCTTTTTGACTCATCTTAGGAAGTTTATCTTGCACTGCTAAACTGCTTACAACAGCCTAAGGTCTCATCATTGATGCTGAGGGTTTATAGTGAGAGTCTAAGCAATTTTGGCACGACATTGTTTTCAGCAATCCTTTGCAGGTCGCACACAAAGCCTCTTTAAAAAGAGATGTGAGAATTAATTTTATTCTGCAAACTAGTGCTTCGAGAATGCGCGCAGGAACCCTTGCAAATTTACTTGCTCAAGTCAGCTGCCAATTTTCTCTGGAATAAGATGGTTGATTTTAATAGCAACACTTTACCCGATGTGATGAAAGCAGATATCTTGGGAATTCTTGTGCTTCTAATTGTTGGACCAGACAGATGAAGGCAGGATGCCTTTGGTGATATGCAGAATGGCGCTATTTACTAAGGTGACTTTTTACATTACAGGAAGCTGCCTATTTCTAATTTGCGCATAGACTTGAGATTCAGGCATCAGGCAGTTTGGAGAGAGGCACATGGTCAAGACCTTGCTCTAGTTTAAATAAGCCTGTGGCTTATCACAATTCTTTGCTTTGCCTGAGAGACCGTTTTGTGACGCACGTGCACCATTTGTCTTGCCGGGATAATTGAAGATGGTTCTGAGCAAAAATGTCTTGAGGAACGTAGCTCGATTCAGGATTCGAGGACATAGAGTTGAAGTTTGAAATTGTGTATAAGGCAGGACTCCGGACAGGAGTGCACATATTTGCAAATTGTGTGAAAACAGGGACTCACTTAAAGACGAGAAACGCGTAGTTCTTCTTATATGGGCACATCTCATTTCCGGCACCAGTTCAACCATTTATTTGATGATTATTTCTGACAGTGATATCAAAGGTTCTTTTACGGCTCGTTCAGAAGGCGGATGAATTACATCTGGACAAAATGAAAGACTAAGAACAGACACCGGAAAAAACGAAAAGGAGGCTGAGATAACCGGAAAGGAAGGAACCAAGCAGACAGCTGGACTGTTGACACCCTGGACTGTCCGCAAGAACAAACAAACAAGAGAAAAGCACTAACACGGCAAGAGCACAAAAAAGCTGCAATGCGCAGGCGAGCAAAACTAAACTTGCCTCTATTTTGTTTGCAGGAACTGCAGTTTTGTTTTTTAACATTCAGTATTTACAAGTCCATAAGTGCAGCTGTTGATCTTTTTGATTGATTTTTTGTTGGGTCCTATAGGTTGAGCAGCCATGCCAGGCTGGAGGCCTTTGTAACCCAAACTAAACTAAATTAAATGGTCTTTTACACCTGCTGGCAAAAAATGTAGCAATATATTAACTAGAAGTATATGCAACAATATTGTGTTTGCGCCAACCGGAATAACAGCAAAGAATCACAGGTGAATGCACCCACAATCAATGACAAAAGAGGGCCCGAGCAAGAAGTGTTTTACAAATGCAAGTACTCTCAACTTGATCACCGTGTTCGCATAAAGGAAAAAGGAAGATGAAAATTGTGCACGTTAGATCTGACAAATGAGCGTTAATATGCTCGCTCGCTTGCACACGCCTTGAATATAAACAACTTGAAGTGTGCACACCTAAATACTAAATACAGTCGTGAAACTTAGCCTATGAGGCAGCTAAACGAATGAATTGGTGCATATGTGGCTGGTTATCCGGATCTAATCCAAGATCGTTAAAATCGTTGATTGCATCCACCCTCCAAACAGGGCTTTGTTTTCCGCCTTCATCC
>Ga0307968_1002563_pt1:0-2500 | contig 15152 bp, 18 predicted proteins | sample OrgLakmetagen650_FD_201834 | JGI IMG/M metagenome (GOLD analysis project Ga0307968, IMG submission 201834) | Saline water microbial communities from Organic Lake, Antarctica - #650 | ecosystem: Environmental > Aquatic > Non-marine Saline and Alkaline > Saline | place: Antarctica: Organic... | reverse complement strand
AAAAAGAGTGCAGATAGTGTCATCACCACCGGCGTGGAGAAGGAAAGGATGTTGTTTTGTGTTCTGCAACACCCGATGGATGCAGAGACACACATCAACATCCCATTTGGAGAATAAAACAAGAGAAGCTTTTCAGTGGGGATCAGGTGGTTGGGAGGCAAGAGCCTGCACACCACCAAGAGTGTTGCTCAGATGTTTTTGGGGGTTGTGTTCAATGTCTCGTCTTACTTGTATGAAATCTTGCTTGTAGCCTTTTTCTCCATGAGTGCTGGCATGTCATACAGTGTAGACCATTAGCTCCGAGGCTGTGGAGTGGGTCCCTTGTGTGGCTGCTGTAAATAGTGCCTGTTGCTCCTAGCATGATGATGCGGATGGTTTTGCGGTGTCCAAGTAAGCGAGGCATTAGCAGCAGCTTATGTTGTTCTTATGCCTTTTTTGCTCGTTGGGGATGAGAGGTGTCTACACTATACTTAATTCGATCAGATGTATATCACTTTGGTTTGGTTGTATGTCTCTTTGTTTCATAGCCAGGGGATAGTATGGATTGGCGGCGCCATCTGGTAGGTTATCACGGGCATGCTTTCTCTGGCTGACTAAGCAAAATCCTCAAATTCCCAATGCAGTTGAAACCAGGATTATACCAAAGTGGCTCATTCCACCCCGCTTCTCAGACAAAACTAGGTTTACCACCAGCCGTCCGGATGCTGTACTGGTTGCCCCCATCTATCTCCGCAAAAACAAAAAAGCAACAGACTAGCAATAAAGGGAGGTGGGTTCTTAGGAGTGGCAGGGGGCAATTGAGGGAGACCAGGAGCACCTCAGCAGCACCGCCAGCCGTTAGCAGACCCACCTTGCTTCCCCAGACAGCACCGACCCAAAGATCGCAGCATTCTTCAACGTGACATTCACCTTATCGAGGTCAAGTACTGTGAGGACACTCGACTGCAAAACCAGCTGAGCGCTGCGCAGGAACAGCATAAAAGCCTCTGCTCCACCCTTCAAGGAGCCTCCGTTACTCTCAACACCATCTTTTTGGGCGTGGGTAGCACCATCTACAACAATAAAACGTGCTGGAGCCTTTTAAGAAGGAGCTGGGTCTTTACTCCCAAAGAGATAAGGAACTTGCTTCCAAGCTTCATGTTCATTCTATCAATTATGCTGCCAAACTTGTCTATACCAGACGTGCCCTTTCCAGCACTATTTTTAACTCTCATCAGGAGATGCTTTCAGGTCAAGCCTGCTGATCCCCATTGATTTTTTCTTTTCTATTGGTGGAAGATTTTTACGGTGCCTGGTACCAAAGTGGGTCCTTTTCCTTAATTTAGGTAAGGAGTGAGGAGTGTTTTTTCACTGCCTGCCTAGTTTTCTCTTTTTTCATGCTTTCTCTCTTTCATAATTTGTTTCATGTTTCTCTTGGAAATTTCTCCTTTTGTTTAGCTAGGTTTTGCTATAGACTTTTTCCAAGCTTCCGCTCAAATGCCCCCTGCGGCAAATATATAGCGATATACCTTACCTTATCTTACCTTATCACGGGCATGTCTTCTTGCATTATAGGCAGACCTAGGTTAGTTTCGTTTGGGGCGTGGTTGCTGGGTCGGAGCAACTATGACTGCATCAAACTAGGCGAATGTCCCCAGGTCTTGGAAAGAGGCAAAAGTCACTCCTATGCACAAGAAACGATCCCAGGGAAATATAGAAGCAATGATTGCGGTGAGTGGGACACTATACAGACTTAATGCCAATTTGCTACGTTCCACGGTCCAAGACTGGTGTGCCAAACACGGCGAGATCCCAGACACACAAATTGGTTTTTATCCTGGCAGAAACACGCTGCACCCGCCATTTATCCTGCGACACCTCAACGATGCAGCACAGAAGAGGCGGAGGGGCTCATCACGGTTGTACACGGCCTTCATAGATTTCAAACAAGCATATGACTCCATTCCCAGAAGCAAAATGTGGTTCCACCTTCGTAAGAACTACCAGATACCCACCCACATGCTGTCCATCCTCGAAAACTTGATAATGCTGATGAATACACGCTTTCGGATGGGGATAAATCAGCGACTGTTCAGCCATCTTTTGGTGTGAAACAAGGGTGCCCCCTCTCCCCCCTGCTGTTTTCCATTTACTTGAACGACATTGACAGCGTGACTGATGGGGCGCAGGGTGCGCTCACTGGCATCCCTGGTTTCACTGGCAAAAACATGCTGTATGTTTGCTGATGACCTTTCCCTCCCTTCCAATGAACACGCGGATTCGCAGACCATGCTATACAAGCTGAGTATCTTCCTGTCAACACAGAGGTAATGTGCTTCAACTTAACTCAGATATGCCTGCCCTCTCTATACTTCGACAGTGTACTGCTCCCCTGTTGGGGGGCGATGTATGAGCACCTCCGCGTGGTGCCCCCTGGAAAACGCCTTCGTGTGCCTTCGTGCACACGCCCGGAAATACTCGGGAGCGGCTAAGACTCATACGGCGGAGCAACACGGCAGCC
>Ga0307968_1002561_pt1 | contig 15155 bp, 20 predicted proteins | sample OrgLakmetagen650_FD_201834 | JGI IMG/M metagenome (GOLD analysis project Ga0307968, IMG submission 201834) | Saline water microbial communities from Organic Lake, Antarctica - #650 | ecosystem: Environmental > Aquatic > Non-marine Saline and Alkaline > Saline | place: Antarctica: Organic Lake... | reverse complement strand
CACCCCCACCTGAATCACGCCCACCACTGCCCCTGAATGACACCCCCACTTGAATCACGCCCACCACTGCCCCTGAATGACACCCCCACTTGAATCACGCCCACCACTGCCCTTGAATGACACCCCCACCTGAATCACGCCCACCACTGCCCTTGAATGACAACCCCACCTGAATCAAGCCCACCACTGCTCCTGAATTAGGGTCCACGTGCCCTACTGCTGCAAGCAACGCGGTGTGGGCCTGCACAAATGCACACACACAAACAAATACACGCACTTACAAACGGTTGGCACCATGCACGAACAAACAGAAACTCGCACACCTCCACACAAAATACATACGCATGTACAATAGATTGCATTGTCCACAGTTAGTTTTGAGTACACAGCCAAATGTGTGTATATATGTGTGTTGTGTGTGTTGTGTTTGAGTCCGTGTGCGTGTGTGTGTGCGTGTGTGTGTGTGTGTTCCAGAGCAGATGCATGTGCATACCAGGAATAATATATGTTGGATACTAAGCAAGGGTCCCATCTGAGTGTCATTTTGAGGCAAAAAGGGACAGATGCCTGACGTCAGACACATACTCCACTCCTTTTCTCCTGTTCACTGACTTAACTACGTACGAAAAAAAACAAAATACATAAATTATAATATGACTACGTACATTCACAAGGAGGGGCTGGAGTCCCCTCACACATGCCACAAACCTGAAAGCTTGGGCTGTTGATGCGCTTGACCACTTCCTTCACCATGACGGTATCCACCTTGCCTAAAAAGGGAGCAGCCTGTGCGGTTTTGTTTCGGTTTTTTTAGTCAGATCACTGTGTCCTCTTTGCTGAAGTAGGGGCACCCTTATGTGAGAAATTGCAGAAATGGCTAAAGGGGGCATGCAGTAATAGGGCAGGGGGCGCATGGAAATGGAGCAGTACAGACAGGGAAAAGAGGACGTGTGCAGATCAGCCATGAGAGCAATAACAACGCGCTTCAAAAAAAGGTGAGTATGCACACACACACACACACACACTCACGCACACACACACACACACACACACACACACACACACACACACACACACACACACACCAGCCCCAGCGCCACAGCTGCCGCTGCCTGCAGTTCCCGCTTGCCCTCAGACAGACACTCCAGCAGCATTCGTCCAACAGGGTTGGCGCTGCCACTCAACACCTCTGAACCTACAGGTGGTTCAGGCATATTTGTAGGGTTGGCCAGAACCGTATACCTATTTGGCGATTCCCCTGCCAAAAATACCGTATGTACACTGTATATATAGGGTTCTGGCCAACCCAACATAGTTGCGCGGCAGCAGTCATTGTGATGGTTTGCAGCTCAGCTCCAGACTTCGCCCTGTTATTCAGCCTCTGATCTACAGGGTTGGTCTTGGACACTCTGCAGAATCTTGCAGTCGTTCAAGATGTTTTGTTGCAGCAGCAGCAGCAGCAGCAGCAGCAGATGAGGCGACAATCTGTAGCTTCAGCACCTGATTGCGCTTTATGATAAATAACCACCTGTATCGACTAAAGTTGTGGTAAGCTTATTACATAGCAAATGCCACACCAACCTGCGGCCCCATCCTCAGCACATTTAATTTGTTCAAACACGCAACAGCCCTTCACAAACATTTCTTCACAAACATGTGGCAATACGATACCTAGGTAGGTATTTGAAAACAAACTCGGTGTCTCATTGCAAAATGAGAGGTTGCCATCAGTCATGCAGGCACTGACCTGTGGCACCACCACATCCCTGCCCCCCTCACACTTTGCATCGACAATCCACGCAACAGGTGCACACAAACAATGTGTGGCAATCTCCCAGTGGTGCATGCAGAACGGCAGTGGCCACCGGTCATGCAGGCGCTGACCTGTGACACCAGTATGACTGCCCCCACACTCCCACAGCCCACGAGCCAGTGCAGCAGCGGCTTCGCTAGCAGCATCACGCACAGAACTGTCTGAATCCTGTGTGTGTGTGCAGATGTGTGTGTGTGTGTGTGCAGATGTGTGTGGGTATACGCGTATGCGTGTACAATGCTGTTAATTAAATCTTAAGTGTGTGTGTGTGTGTGTGTGTGTGTGTGTGTGTGGTGTGTGTGTGTGTGTGCGCGCGAGCTGGCGCGCGTGGGCACGCAAAGGAAGCTAAAAAAGCTGACTAGCGTGCACAAAGCAGGGTAATTCCGCGTCGCAAATCGGCAGGACAGCACGATTACCAGCATGTGCTTCCTTAGCTGCATGATGATTTTGTACAGGGTTGGTGCGGCCACGGCTGTGCCCTGCATAGGGCATGACTTGGAGGCTAGCACTCCAAGGGTGCGCGCGCATTCCTGTGAATGAGCAAACGCGCGCACGTACAGTTTGGGCAACTGCCAGATATCTGCTTTATTATGTGTGTGTGTGTGTGTGTGTGTGTGTGTGTGTGCGCGTGCGTGCGTGCGCGTGTGTGTGAATGTGTGCGTGCGTGCGTGTGTGTATGTGCATGTGTATGCATGAGTGTGCGTGTGTGTACGTGTTGCGTGTGTGTCGTGTGTGTGTGTGTGTGTGTGTGTGTGTGTGTGTGTGTGTGTGTGAGTGTGCATGTACGTGTTTGTGCACGCTTATGTGCGTGTGTGTGAATGTGTGCGCAAACGTGCTTGAACAAACCTTGCGTGCAAAAACTTTCTGCTCCGGTGGTTGGATACATAGCTGGTGTACCAAGAGAAGGAGGGCTTCAGAGTTCATCCAGGGCTTGTCCTGCGGTGACGTATCGTGTTTGACTGATCCTTGCAAGCTGCAAATTAGGCTCACAAGCAAAAAGAGGGTTCCAACTCACAAGGACCAACTCCTGCAACTCATCAGTGGCCCTCTTCTGCGTGTCTCTGCCGTTGATTTTGGTCAATAGAGAAATTATCTGCTCCTTTTTCTGCACGGGAGTGGCAGCTGCTCGCATTGCCACAGAGCCAACATTCTTTTGCAGTGTGCCCATGAGGAAAAGAAGAAGAGAGCGGGGCAGGTGTATCTGAAATCATGCAAACGCATGTTATCATTTATATTGCCAAAGTATATATAAGAAACAGGCTATCATAATTGGGGATTTGTCTGCGAATGGGAAACTATTGACAAATTTCACCAAAATCGGAATTTAATTGAAAATTGTGCCTGGAGATGAGGGTAGACAACGCTAGGACTGGAGAATGAAAGGGGGGGTACAACTACTGTGAGTATGGTGATTTGTGCAAGATTGTGCAACAACACCTTTTAATCAAATTGTAGATGTGTATGTATTTAAGATTCACGTACATCTAGCATATAATTTCGGCAGGCTGAAGACTCGAGAAAAGCTACCTGTGTCCTCAGATTTACGCAGGTAAATCACGCATAACGCATAATATATGCGTGGAGGACTGAACGCACACGTTGGGCACCTGTATTCTAGAAAAATTGCTTTCATGGGGTAGGGGCGGGCATGGAATTTTTAGCGATACGTATGTACAGAATAGTAATCCGAATCTTACATCTTGAGAATGCCTGTTTACACGCGCTGCTACTTGATTGTGCTTTTCATTACTTATGTCCGGTTCTGGAGATAGGATTTTTTTGCAAATCAAAAATTACAAAAGGATCAGACTCTCTTCTCTCCCAATCACATTATCTTTCATCCCGGTTCTTTTCCACTTTTTCCATGACATCTTTTAACAAAAGCAATCTGGAGCATTTTTGGGAGATCTGGGCAGCAACAAGCCAGTGGGGACTCAGTTAGACTACTGGATTTGAGCTCCACAAGCTTGCAAAAACCATACTCCTTTTGGACCCTCTGCGGATTGAGTGCGTTTTTCCAGGAAAGGATTAAACTTTGCAGCCAGCCAAGGTAATATCTCCAGTTTCTCTGACCTAGGCCAAGCTCACCCCTTTTTGTATGCTAGGCCAAACGGCTCCTTGGCTGTTTCACTCCAGCTCCCTCCCTAGCGTGTCTACCGCCTTGATCTAGGTATAGGTTGGCCAGCTTCCCCTTGCCCTCGACTCTTATTAGAACAACCCGCCTTTTGTTATCTAAACCTTTAGTTCACTGTACTCCTGTCGTGTCTCCCAAGTAATGGCTCGGCGTGTTGGTGCAGCTGCATTTTCTGTAGGGGAACACTCTCTTCTCTTTGGGTTGTGTTGGAGTTTGGCTTTGGCGCACCAGTCATCGCAATGGCTTAGCTGCTTTTATCCTGGCTAACTCTTAGCTTCCCTAGTTTTTTATGTGTCTCGCGGTGATGTAGCTAGATCGGCCCGTTGCACTTTCACTCTTTACTAGCCCTGTCCTCCTAAACCTCGTTTTTTCTACGTGGGCACCAAAGTACGCAGGCTTTCCTTCCTTCTTTCTTTCCCGTGCTTGACCTTCTTGTACACGTTTTGCCCTTCTTCTCATCATCTTGGTTGTCCCCCCTATTTTCTGTATTGCTTCCAGCCTGCCTCTCTTGCTTCCCTTTTATTTATCAACTTTCGGTTTCGTTTCAACTTCGTTGTAGGGAGTTTGCTATCCCCCCGGGACCTAAGTAATACAATTTACAAGATTGATATGATATTTTTCCCGTTTTTGCTCACCCTATTCAGAAGGCTGTTGTTATCATAAGTTTTCTGGCATCACGTGTCAAATGAATTGTAATTAATACCAGAATCATGACGTCAAGAGCTAGCGATCAGTATGTAAATGAGTCGGTTCTGAGAGGAACGGGGAGTTTTGGGGGGTGCTCCAGATCTTCACTGGGCCACTCACACGAAATTCAATACATATATGCGGATTCATCAGCCACCCTTGTTAGGTGATCTGATTAAAAGGGAAGAGTCTGGGTGTCTGGTCACAGAAATGCATGGAAAGCCCCCAAGTAGGCCGCGGGGGTGTGATCAGGCAAACTACCAGCATTTGATTCCAGACTTGCAGTTCACGTATTGCATGATACATAAGATGCAAGAATGAAGTAAAAAAGTGCTTTGGCAAAGGTTTTGTGCTCTAAACAGGTGGTCAGTGCAAGAGCGTGTGCATATCCGTTTTTGCCCTATAGCTCGTCAGGCATTACTTTAATTGGCATGAGAACTGTGCAGGCAGATAGCTGCTTGAATTCTGAGCAGATTGACACCCTTTTTATTAGTTACACGTGACTGTCAGGAATTTTTTCCAGCCTCCTGTCTCGAGAATGCCTTTTTACACGCACTGCTACGTTAATATTGGCCACGTTTGACGTCTGACGTTAATGGGTACGCATTTTTGTGGTATTGACATCAGCATTAATTTAATACGTTAATGAATTGCTGTGGCCCTGGTTCTGTTGAAGTTGCTGCCCCCCAACAAGAACCTGCGCAGATGGCGCCCCTTGCCCCAGCTGTGGACCCAGAGTTCACCCTAGCCCCCCATGCCACCATCCCTAAGGCTGAGGGGCCTGTGTTAGTGGTGATCCTAGATGGTTTTGGAGAGAACGAGTTCAAGGGTGCGTGAGCGAGTGCGTCCTCACCTGCACAAGTTCCTGCTCCAGACCTGTCCTCTTCCACAATTACGTGTGAGCATGTGTGTGTGCGCTGAGTGCAAACACACGTGCCTCCTGCCACCCCCCCAGATGAGTACAACGCCGTGCACGTGGCCGCACCAGCAAACATTGCAAAGTTGGCAGCAGTCGCAAACCGTTCCAGGACGGTGCGTGCTCACGGCACAGCTGTGGGCCTGCCCTCAGACGCGGACATGGGAAACTCTGAGGTGAGTGCTCTGCTATGCTTTGCCCGTCTTCACTGGGAACGGCAGCGCTGCTGAAACTATTTCCACACTTCCAGTGCGTGTGTGCTGAGTGTACTGTCTGTTGTGTCCTGTTTAAACAGGTGGGGCACAACGCCCTGGGCTCAGGGCAGGTGGTGGACCAAGGAGCTCGGCTTGTAGACATTGCCCTGGAAACATCAGGCATGTTTGCCTCGGAGGGCTGGAAGCACATCAGCCAGGCCTTTGAGAGCAACACGCTGCACATGATTGGCCTGCTGTCGGACGGGGGGGTGCACTCACGCTTCGACCAGGTGGTACTGACCGTGAAGGGAGCGGTGGAGCGGGGAGCCAAGCGGGTGCGCCTGCATGTGCTCACGGACGGCCGCGACGTGCCTGATGGCTCCTCCGTCCAGTTTGTCACGCAGCTGGATCAGGAGCTGAACGCCCTCAACGCTGCGCACGGAGTGGACTGCAAGATCGCCTCAGGAGGAGGGAGAATGAACGTAACCATGGACCGTTATGAGGCAAGTCAGGAGGGAGAATGAGTGTCAGGCTACATAGATAATGCCAGAACAGAAAGCAGGTCTGAGGCGTTGCAAGCCTTGCTTGCACCCGTAATCTCGCTCTCAAACCTGCACCCGCTCACGCAGTGGAAGAGCAAGCTCACTAATGCACACACACGCACACACACACACACATACACACACACACACACACACACACACCACACACACACACACATACACACACATGCACACACACACACACATACACACACACACGCACACACACACGCACACACACACACACACACACAAACAAAAACAAATGTAAATGCGCACATGGATACACACACACGCACGCACACACGCACAAATACACACACACATACACACACGCACACACACACACACACGAGTGCACATACTCAGCTAGACACAGGTAAATTACACAAGCTTATATATAGATGCGCACATACATGCACATACACGCACACACAGAAATACGCAGAAACTTAAACACACGTGAACACGCACATGCACACACACACAAACATACACACATAAAACGAGCACACACTCATGTACAAACACAAAACACACACGCATGCATGCATACATCCAAATGGGTTTGGTCTGGCGACAATCACAGCAACATAGCCTAAGCTCGCTCCGCAAGCATAGATTGCACGCAGGCGAGAGTAAATGGAATCATAATTGGTGCCGCAGGTTGCAAAGCTAAGACAGACATTCACCACTGTTTGTGTTAATTATTTTTCTACTAAAAGAACGCTAGCAGTCCGGGAGATTTGTATGCATGACTGAGTCCCTTACACAAATGGGCAAGGCTTTGACGCGTGATAGCGACAGCATGTGACAGCAACAGCATGTGATAGCAACAGCATGTGATAGCAACAGCATGTGATAGCAGCAGCATGTGTAGCTCATCCCTTGACCACTTCCTCCCCTTGCAGGCAGACTGGGACATTGTCAAGCGTGGGTGGGATGCTCACGTGCTGGGCAAGGCCCCCCACACCTTCACGGATGCCGCCACTGCTGTCACCACGCTGAGGGTAAGAACCGAGGTTTTTCTGGTTGGCTAGAATTAGGAGGCGAGGCTCTTTAGGTTAATCAGGCACAGACGTCCCCACCTCTGCCCAATGTTATGGGGCCACGGGGTGGGATGGAGTCTCAGGTACATGAGCGCATCCCGCTTTTATGCAGCTTGCTGAAAGTTTGAATTTGGGAGTATAGTTTGTAAATCTGCTCGATTCAGCCACAGGGGCAAAGCGCGTTGTGGGCGAAGCAGAGAGCGAATATAATTTTCTCATATTGGACCCTCTCACACGATTAAGAGGCGCGGTGTAATTCATTGCCGCTGAAGGACTTTTAGTAGAAAGTTGGAAGGTGTAGGGGGCCCTAACAAAGCGCATCCTTGCCTTGACATTTTTGGCAAAGCCCCCCTCGTGGGGGCGTGAGCCCCTAGCATTGACTACTTCCCACCACACTTCACACAGGCTTCCCCAGGCTCACCCAGGCCACACCACGGGCTGAACTTGACACAGGCTCCTAATTAAAACCTTTACCGTGTCATATAAATTCCGGGACCCTGGGGTGCTGTGTATGAAGTGTAAGAAACAAGTTTTGTCTTTCGGACTTCAGCCCTCCTCCCCAGGCCCACCCAGGGCACCTCCCGGGCTGAGACTTAACATAGGCTCCTAACCAATCTTTCTACCCTGTCAGATGAATTCTGGGACCCTGGGGTGCTGTGTTTTAAGTTTTCGAGCAACATTTTATGTTTGGAAGCTCCAGGAAGCTGCCCAGATCTCCTCAGCCAGGCCCCCGGACCACTTACTAATGGTACAGTATCCATCAAGACACTTTCGTAATCATTGATGCTGTGTCAGAGTCCCTTAGTTGTGTTCTGGCTGCAAAGTTCACGGTTGACCATGCAAGCAGAATAAGTAATACTAAACTAATACGATGGGCTATATAATATAGTTTAGTCAGATGTTCACGACGCGTGGAAGTTTGCTTGGACAGGACCCTTCAAAAATGCGTTCCGTGTTGGCTTAGACTGTTCGCGGGGCATGGAGCGCACGGTGCAGGTGCTTGCCGTGCACTGTGTTAAAGCAATGCTCGCACACTGTGGCCAGCCTGGGCACCATGCTCGCACCTGCCCTCTCAACAGGGAACAGCAGCGGCAGCACATCCTCACGCGTGCTTCAGAAAAGGCTGCTCCAGAGTAGCATCATGCACACCAGCATCTGTGGGGCAGCAAGGCACACACTCAAGCATACACACACGCACACATAATGCAAACGCACACACACACGCGCACACACATACACACACATGCACACGCACAAACACACAGACACACACGTACGCACGCACACACGCGCATGCATGCGCGCGTGCTCACGCACACACACACACACACATACACATACGCACATATGCATGCGTTGCAAGTATAATGAGCTTTGTCAAATTTTCAGCGCCGCTAGCGTCGCTTCCTCACTTGACCCGCGATACTCCTGCCACTCCTTTTCACTGTTTTTCATTTTATTTTCGGTTTCTAGTGTGTGTGCGCAACGTAGAATATGGAAGGACTTCAAAGAAAAATTAGAGGAGGTTTATACAGAATGAAAGGCTTCAATATCGTTGTCAGTGATGCGCGGCAGTGCACATTTCTGTATTGTATTTTTTTGTCTTGCGTGCGTTTATACACTCGCGCTCTGTGTTAGGTTTCTTACAATGTCATCTCAATGACGGATACACAAGGGACCTACCCTTAATGTGTCTGGATTTCATACGCACGCGCACGTATGCACACACATACACACGCGCACACACATTCACACATCCACACACACCACACACACACACATACACACACCACAAACACACACAGGGTCCTGAGGACAAGAGGACGAACGACCAGAACTTGGCGCCCTTTGTGATTGTGGATGCAGAGGGCAAGCCCGTAGGCCCAGTGCAAGACAACGACGCTGGTGTGTGGGTGTGGGTGTGGGTGTGGGTATGGGTGTGCACGTGTGTGCATGCGCGGGCGCCAGTGCGTGCGTGTCCTTTTGTGGGCTCCTGTTACGCACAACATCTGCAAGCTGCAGATTTCAAACGCATGCATGTCAGACGCGCGCATCCCTTAAAGGCTGCGCTACATTTAGGCAGCACAGGCTATCAAAAATATTTTCCATTATCAGTGGTGGATGGTGTCGAGCTCAGAAGATGCCAGACCTGGGTCCCAAGCAGCTTTAGAATAAACTTGTCCCCACATCTCTTATCCGCCGCAGATTTCAGTCGAAACGGGTCAGGGAACGTGGCTGTGTTTGATAGACTAAGCCAAACGTAGCATGTACTGGCCACAACCTCATTACAATTAGCTGTTTATTACAGAGGCAGTAGCAACGGTACTATGAAATTTTGCGTCGAGTGCATGGGACCCGTTTGAAACAACAAATCTGGCATTCCAGTCAAAAGCTCTCCCTTTGAACACTGCCTGTGACCTTAACCAGTCACTGTCTTAATAGAGAACCTACAGTTGGCACAACTGTGCGATTGGCGTAACTGTCTTTTTTAAACTCACCCTAAACCACTGGCGCTCTCACTGCCGCTGCCTGCTCTCAAACACACACGTGCACACAGTCTCTTACATGCATGCATGCATGCATGCATGCACACACACACACATACACACACACACATGCACACAGTCACAGACATGCATGCACACCAACACTCATACACACACTCACGTGTGCGCACGCACGCACACATACAAACCACATACACACACATACACACAAATACACACTTGGTATGACAGTGGTGCTGTGGAACTTCCGTGCTGACCGCATGGTGTCCATCTCAAAGGCCCTAGAGTACCCAGACTTCAGCGTTTTCGACAGGGAGCGTGTGCCCCAGGTGAGGATGTGGCAGTGTGTTTGTCCTACATGTGTATCTGTGTGTGCTTCTGTGCATGCGCGAGTGCATGTGCATCCTGAGCAAGTGGCAAATTGACGTGCTGCTGGAAATCTGCTAGCCACAGGTGAGCCTGTGGCCAACAACCTCTTATCCTGCCGTTGCTGTATACTGCACTGCTGCTCCCATGCTCTCACGGGGGCGTTTCAGACGCCGTGTGTGTATTTGTTGTGAGGGGTGTGCATGTGGGTGTTGCCATCTGTGTACGCGGCAGGTCCCTGCTCATATTTGGGTCTATTGTGTAGCCTTTTGGTGTTTAAACCAACTGTCAAACTGTCTCGAGGACCAAGCTGCCTCAAGGATCATTCGCCTCTCTGCGTGCCTGATACGCCTTGATGCACGTATTTATGTTTGTGCTTGGCAACTCACCACAGCTGGAAGAATAACTTTGACTTCACTGTCTTTTGTGCACGTTGCCTGCTTGCACTTGTGCACGCCGAGTGTGTGTTCTTTATTTTCCTGTCTTTCCTTAACTTTGCTTTCTCTTGTGCGTGGTTACCTGCTTGCTTGAAGTGTGTTATGATCGCGCTGTCGTACATGCATGGGTATCTCCATGCTTGCACAGTCGCCTGCTTGCACGTATGCCCTGCCTTTAATTGACAAGGAATTCAATTCTGACCGTCGTGGCGTGCAGATGTTCCTTTGCATTGTGAAATACAGAAATTCCTTGGAAGTGTGGACCTGTAATTCTATGCAATTACGTGGCGTGCGTGCGCACGCGCACACACACACACACACATGCACACTCACTGCAGCATGAGGAAATGAGCCCTTCCTCTGTGCCGTTTGTTGCCTTTGTGCGTGCAGAACCTCAAGTTTGCAGGCATGATGCAGTACGACGGTGATCTGAAGCTGCCCTCCAACTTTTTGGTGCCCCCACCTGACATTAAGAAGGTGAGGCAGAAGAGTCTGTTGTATCAGCATTCAGGGTATTGATCAGAGAGAGCACCTGGATCGACAGACCATCGAGCGTGTGTGTGTGTGTATGTGTGTGTGTGTGCTGCAGTTGGTGAGGAATTGTGGGTCAGCATGTCTGTTCGTTCTTCCCCTGCACCAGGTGCTTCTTATCCCTTGTTCTGCCTACGGCGGGTTTCAGGAAAGCACTCTGGCTTTGTCTAGTCTTGTCAGTGAGGCAGCCAAAAAGGTTTTTTTTTTAGACGCGTCGCATGCAAGGAGAATAATGCGTTGAAAAACATAGGGGGCATGCTTGTAGTGTAAGGAGAAAGCAGCACTCTCCACCTGAGAAAGCAGGGTTTCACCCAGGAAGCAGCAATGACTCCTGAGAAGAATGTCGTACGTTTTTTTGGTCTGCATTGCTGGAGGTTTGAAGCGCTCTGCCTCCTTTCTTTCGTATTTTTCTCATCAGCAATCCTTTCAAGTGATGAATCGTTTTGTTAGTGATGAGTGGCTTGTAGGTCAGTGGTAAAAGCAAATGCCTACAATCGTACAATCAGGCTTCTGTTGCCCGCTCGTTGGCATTAGTACACTGCAATGCCTTGGCCATGCAAACACACATGCTGCTCCAAAGCCCGCCCCATGCGTGTCTTTCAGTTCCCACAAATGGTGGTTCTTTATTTCTTTGCTCACCATCTTTGTGCGGGGCAGCAGCAAGCACCTGGCCATGCAAGCACGCAAGCTGCTTGCACACATGTTTCATGTCTTTTTCTTCTCACAGTGATGTGCAAGTACAAAACAAGTGTACTTGTACAGGTACATGCGCTTTAAAATTCCCCAACAACAAACGACCACGTGCGGGTCAGCAGCGAGTAATTGGCCAAGAACGGCATTGCCACAAAACCCACCGTGCACACCCCTTTTTGATTCCCCGACAATAAACGACCACGTGCAGGTCAGCGGCGAGTACCTGGCCAAGAACGGCATTGCCACGTTTGCCTGCTCAGAAACCCAAAAATTTGGGCATGTCACGTTCTTCTGGAATGGCAACCGTTCCGGTTACTTTGACAGCAAGCTGGAGACTTACGTGGAGGTGGGTGTGCAAAGAAGCACTTGACAAAGCGCTTAACTTGGGGGAAGCTCGCATTCCGAATCTAAACAAGCTGCTTATCAGGGATGCACATGCTGAAAGAAAATAGGACGGCCTTAGAATTTGACAGTAGTTCGGACAGTAGATTGATCCTGAGGATGACCTGTGTGCTAAAAAAGTAGGGTTGGCCAGAACCGTACATTTGTAGGTATATACGGTGTATGTACGGTATTTTTGGCAGGGAAATCACCATACATACGGTCATATACGGTGTGCATATACGGTTCTGGCCAACCCTATAAAAGAGGTATGCATTTCAATCACTGAGATGGTTAAACTGTGAGACCTCAAACCTTCAACCTGTTGGAAGTAAGCATCTTGGCCGGTGCATTGATAAAGTATGAGCTTTGTTAGACCTCAACTTTTAATCCCAACCTGTAGCTGAATTCCTAAAGCCTGAACCTGAGCCCTATTCCCTAAGAGTCATCTGTGCATCCCCAATCCATAAGATCGTCGGCTAAGTTATTTTGCCAGGTCACAAAGTGAGAGGGCAGGTGCTGACTCTCCGAAACATGCCCGTGCGCAGATCCCCAGCGACAAGCTGATCTTCAACCAAAAGCCAGACATGAAGGCGCGTGAGATCACTGAGGCAGGCAAGGAGGCACTCAAGTCTGGTCGCTACCAGATGGTGCGCATCAATTACGCAAACCCAGACATGGTGGGCCACACAGGTGAGAAAGCAAGATGGAACACACTCAGATGGTGCGCATCAATTACGCAGACCCAGGCATGGTGGGCCACACAGGTGAGGAAGCGTGGTGCGCATCACTACGCAGACCCAGACATGGTGGGCCGCACCGGTGAGAAAGCGAGATGGAACACACGAGCACACGTACATATGAATAACAGTGTTGTAAGTACCTGCACACACAAAAGTTGTGCATCTACTACGCAAAACCAGACATGGTTGCTCCTTAGTGGCTCACGTGTATGCATGCAAGCACACGCGCGCGCACACACACACACACACACACACACACACACACACACATCAGTGTTTCTTTTAAGAATTTGGGAAAACCTTGATTTCATATCACCCCCAAATCTGGGGATATGAGAAAGTTGGTTCTCATATCGATTTTACTATGCTGCCCCAGGCATATGGTGAATGGTTTATGTAAGTAATCTCAAGATTAAAAAAACATTGCATCAACTCAATATGTTTAATCTGGAATTTTTAGGGGAAATTTGTCTCCAATACTGTCCTTCTGAGTCCTTTGTCTAAGCAATTCCACAGCGCTTCTTAGCGCTGAGCCACTCCAAAATGGCCTGTGGATATGGGAAGGACTTCATGCTGAATGCTGAGCTCTTAAACCCCCATGCACAGCTCGTCAAGTGCTGCGCATGTAGCCTGTTGCGCTGGGGGTTACGGATGTACTTGAGCGTGCTAAACATACGCTCATCCTCCGGTGCCCTTGGCACCATTACCATCACCAACTCTGCTACCTTCACCCACTCCCCAAATCTGTCCCGCGCCCCTAAGCCCGTGGCTTCCCCCCAAAAATCTTTGGCTGAGAGAGGGGCCTGCTGCAGCGTCTTGAACACGCATGCAAACTGGGTGTGCAACTTGGGGTCAGCTGCCTGTGCTGCGCGCTGAATTGCTGTGTAGTCTGCACCCTTGTTCAACTGCCCCTGCCAGCCTACCAAGGCTTTTTTAATTATGCTGCTGCTTTATCCTTGTGGCTGTTGCTGATCTCATGGCACGCAATGTTCTGCTTCTTGCACTGGAAAGTGGCTGGGCAGATGCTGCAATGAACTTAGAACCAGTTCTTTTCGTCCACCCCCCCATCACTCAGCCAGTCCTTGCGCTGGGGCTGTCCCTCAGGGGCTGGATTCTCAAGCCACTGAGCTTGAAACGTGTTTGTGGGCCCATGGGCCCCTAAGTACTTCCCATCACTTTTCCCCTGGCAGTTCTGGCCTTTTTTGGTGGGGGGTTTTCGCTCATTTCAACATGATCATCAATTAAATGTTCGGAAATGTTCGGGAATTTTTTGGAATTTGTGGTGTGTGAGGGCCTTCGACGGCCCTCTAATGGCCACAGAACCGTTTTACACAGGGGCTCATGGACACCCCCAAAAGCTTGATTTCATATTGATGATTGAAGGTCGGAAACCCATGTTTTCATATCGATTGATATGGTATATCAACTTAAAAGAAACAATGACACCCATACATACACACACGTAATACAGATAGGGACAAGTATGAGGGGAGTTCATGTTTGAGGACAGAGGGTACCACGTACATAAACACCCACCCACTCACAGCATCTCTGACATGATGTATTTAATTATACAAAAAGAGCCTCTTCGTACAGGCACAATAATCACACATGACAAGGAGTCACAGTCAACAACAGCTGATCCACAGTATAACTTCGTGATCCACAGTATAACTTCGTGTACGTGCGTTCATTGATTGATCTAGTGGGATGTGGGTGCTTAAAATTGCAATCACATCTTCTTAGCGGGTCGATGCGGTAGATGCTGCTTTTCTTTAAACGGTGGAAACCACAGTGAAGTCATGCCTACACGTGATGGTGATCCAGAGGTCAACGCACGCTGCAGCAGAGAGCAATCCTGCGCATAGTCGTGGTCTTAATATTACTGTATTGATATTGGGGCCTACACTGTGGACGTGGACACACACACACACACACACACACACACCAAACGCGTGCTCAGGTGACCTGGCTGCCACCGTGCGCTCCGTGCAAACAGTAGACCAATGCCTGGGAGAGCTGCTGGCCACGGCTGATGAGGTCAACGCACGCTACCTGGTGACCTCAGACCACGGGAATGCAGATGACATGGTGCAACGCGACAAGAAGGGCAAGCCATTGGTGGGTATGTGTGTGTGCTGGTCTGCGTGTGGGTGGGTGGG
>Ga0307968_1002560_pt1 | contig 15156 bp, 23 predicted proteins | sample OrgLakmetagen650_FD_201834 | JGI IMG/M metagenome (GOLD analysis project Ga0307968, IMG submission 201834) | Saline water microbial communities from Organic Lake, Antarctica - #650 | ecosystem: Environmental > Aquatic > Non-marine Saline and Alkaline > Saline | place: Antarctica: Organic Lake... | reverse complement strand
AACTCAGAAGTTTACAAATTTATTAGTGCAGCTGTCGATCTTTTTGATTGATTTATTTGTTGGGACCTATAGGTTGAGCAGCCATGCCAGGCTGGAGGCCTTTGTAATCCAAACTAAACTAAACTTACCTTAAATAAAGCAAAGAAGGGCAAGACACAGGATCAAGTGTATACCACCCTTGCTTAAACATATCCCATTACTAAACCCAAGAGGCGTAAGTATAACCATTACCATTTCAAGTACAGAAATAGAACCTGTAGCAGCCGCAATCATTCACAGCTACTCCCACATAGCCACAGATAACCTAACCTCAATCCATCAAATAAAAAAAATGCTCTCACACCCAAACCTCTACCGCCACCTCATCCAGGGAGATGTCCTCCAATCCAACGCCAAAGCCATCCACCAGTCACCATCAACCATTCATATTTGTAAAGTCAAATCCCACGCAGGTATTATTGGCAATGAACATGCTGATGCTCTTGCTAGAAAATCAATCACAACAATCACAACCTACTCTGACGTTGCGAATAGCTCCATCAAAACAGCTGGTTCTGAGGGAAATTTTTTCTACAGCTTCTACTGGCTTGCAAAAGAATATGAAGAACATTGAATCATACAAAATCCCCCAAACACAGCCCAGTCACCTACCTCAAGGCTTTGGTCCCTATCCATTTACCATGACGCCTTGCAAGCACACATGCAACCCCTCCACAAACTAGGAAATGCCAATACCGTAGCAATTTACCATGAATATTACCAGACCCTTATCAAACGCTTACCCAACAGCATCCTATGTCCCTTATACAACTAAGTGCATCATTATGACGTACAGAACAGGAACCCTGTACAGCATGTATGGTTAGTATGGTGTTTTGGATTTCAGCAGGAAGCATGCGCAAAAGCTTGTATACAATCCCATCTGGTCCTGGAGATTCATTGTTGCTCAGAGTTTTAATGCACTCGTTGAAGGCACTTTTGTTTGGTATTGAGGAGTGCAGCCAATTCCATTTTTTTCTTCTACTTCAGCTAGGGTTGTGTTTAATTGTAGTTTAAAGGGACCTGGTGGTGGAATCCCAGGTATCAAGGTTAAAAGGGGCTTGGCTTCCAGCATTGAATAAAATCAGTGAATGAGTAAGCCAGGATCAACCGACCCATCAAATAAAGAGGGGAAATTATCAAAGGCATCTACTTACATACACAAGAGTACACACCAAACATCTGCTTGGCACACAGAACATCTTCTTAGTCTGCGTCACTCTGCCCTCTCCAAACACTGTACAAGCACACTGCACAAGCACAAATATCCAGAATCTGCTCTGTGGTTATAACAATGCAGGCTTCACATATTGACATGACTCACTGAGCCAATGGCACTGGCTACCCATTACTAAACCAGCTCAGACATCTTGATCTGGGAGCGCAAATGAAGAGTGCAGATGCTGCGCTTGCATGCAAAAAGGCGGCAGACCAAGCAGAAGAAGCCCAGCAGCCTGTAAGAACTCAGAAGAAGCCTAGCAATCTGTCAGAAGAACTCAAAAGAAGCCTAGCAATCTGTCAGAAGAACTCAGAAGAAGCCTAGAACACTGTTAGAACTCAGAACAAGCCTAGCAGTTTGTCAGAAGAACTCAGAAGAAGCCTAGCAGTTTGTTAGAACTCAGAAGAAGCCTAACAATCTGTCAGAAGAACTCAGAAGAAGCCTAGCAGTCTGTCAGAAGAACTCAGAAGAAGCTTAGCAGCCTGTCAGAACTCATCACTACCTTCAGATGCACTGTAGTCTTCCCAGCAGCCTGACCCTGGAGAGCCATCTGAATACACCTGACCTTCAGCATCGAGCAAGCACTGCAGCTCATCCGGGGCTAGCTCATCCACCCTACAGTGCCCCCCTTCCCAATCGCCTTGCTCATAAGCATCATTTGACATGTAAGTCGCTTACTGAATGTCTCTGTCGTCTTCGATGTCATGCAGCTTCACGTGTGTTAAGCCATCCAGTGGCCACCCTGGCTTCAAGCACTGCTTCACATCAATCCCACTTGGGTAACTTCGGCGGCTGAACTCAACGCACAAGTGCACACTAGACAAAAAGTTGGTGGCCATGGAAGCGTGGGCTGACAACTGTGCACTAGCATGTGCACGCTTGCCTTGGTCAGTAGTCACCAATGCACGCACAAAATCATCTTGCTCCCCCACACCCAGCCGAAAATGGAAATGCTGCAGCTGGGGCAGCTGGGGCAGAAGCGCTGTGAGGACGCCCCTGAGCTCACAGCGCACCAGACTCAGAGACTCAAGACCGGGAAGACCCGACACTATCACTTGCACGTCCTGTGGCTGCAGTGCAATGCGGTGCAGGCCAAGGTGGTGCAGGCTGTTATGAAAGGGCGCAAGAGCAGAGAGCAGAGGGGTGGCATGGGCCAGGCGACCACAGATGGAGTTGTATGAGAGCAGCAGGTGGTGAGCAGGAGAGAAAGTGGGAGGCTGCGATTTGTGTATGTACGAGGGGCGAGACTGGAACATTCCCCACCCCTGTACTTGCATCAGCTGCAGCACTTGCTGCAGCCAGCTGGAACAGAGATCAGTGGGCTCATCCGGTACCTCAAGGCGACCCAGGTGCAGCGTTTTCAGGTTGGGTGCGAGGTGAAGCAGCTGCCTCAGGTCATGAAGATTCACAGCTGGCAATGCGAGCTCGCAAAGGGAGGGGCTGATGGGAGGGGTGGCTTCAGGCGTGGAGGGCAGCTCAATCTGCAGCTGCACGCGTGCTTTGCCCAGGGCCAGGCGCGCGAGCTGGGTGCAGCCAGAGAGCACCTGTTTGGTTGGAGAAGGAGGAAAAATGGATGTCTGAGGTTGGAAACGGAAACATTAAATTTGAGATCGTACGGTAAGGAGCCCAATACACTGGCTGCAGGAAGTGGATGTGGCGTTGGGGGGTTAAGGAAGTGTGGACACGTTAATTTTTGCACCATTCCTTGCCTAGCCATATTGCCTACCAAGATGCTGGAATTATCACAAAGGTAGCTGCGCTTTTCAGTAAAACGACAAGAAAGCAGCTGTTACAATGCAGCACGCGTACATTGTAACAACTGTATTTTTTTGCCTTCTTTTTGTGTTATGGTCATCAAAGTCACAAACTCAGGTCACCTGAGTTTTGCCACAGTCGCATTTTGCCATGGGTGATGGAAGTTAATTCAATTGCTGGAGCCCACATGCTGCAGAGGTAATGATTGTAAGTAGACCAATTTTATTCTAGTGTGATTCCTTCTTATAGCCTCACGGCTCCCTGATCCGGGCTGAAGCCAATTTCTTTGTTTGGAGCCAATTTCTTTGTTTGGAGCCAATTTCTTTGTTTGGAGCCAATTTCTTGGTTTGGAGCCTATTTCTTTGTTTGGAGCCAATTTCTTTGTTTGGAGCCAAATTCTTTGTTTGGAGCCAATTTCTTTGTTTGGTCACCTCACCTCTCCCAAGCCACGTAGTACACCAGGCCTGCGCATACCGCCTATGACAGCGTAGTGGTCAAATGCACCAACTTCTAGGATACGCAAGCTGGCCAAGCTACACAGGGGGGCTACATCCAGGTGTGGGATGTTTCCGGTCTTCAGGTTTAGGGACCTGAAGACAGGAATTATGAGAAAAAGGGGACCCAATTAAAAAAGCACATTTAGCCAGGCCACACACATGTTCTAGCTGGGGCACCAATGCCTGAGGACAAATCACCCATCCTCTTATACCATCATCCATATTTTATTTGTGTGGGTGCTGTGCTGGGACAAGTACTTCTAGTTTCGAAGTCATGTTCTAGCTGGGGCACCAATGCCTGAGGACAAATCACCCATCCTCTTATACCATCATCCATATCTGATTTGTGTGGGTGCTGTGCTGGTACAAGCACCTAGCAGCCGCCTTTTCCTTCATTCCGAGTGCTATCTCTGCATGCCTCTTCTTTTTTCTCTATTCCACACTGCATCACATCTATGTACGATGTCTGTCTCTCATTATAAGTTGTAAGGCGATCACAGGGCGGGGATGGAACGTGCTCAACAGTGCAAGGTAAGCTGCAGCTACAGCCCTAACACATGAGTGCACCCACCTCTCGTCACTGAAATTAAGGCTGAGGTGCTGCAGACAGGGCAGGCGATCAGCAATACCCCTCACAATGGCATCTCCTCCATACGGGCTGATATCACTGCGCATAAACAATCATGTCATTGTTGATTCAAAATGTTCAGGAGATATCTTTGCAAAGGTGTCAAGTCTCAAGAAAGCTTCCGTAAGAAGCCCGCTGAGCAACATTTGTTTCTTTTTGTAATAACAGGCGATTGTTGCCTCACAGACTCTGTGACAAAAGAACCATTCAGGTAACAGCTCCTAAAGATGTTTATGCAAGGATCTGATGGAATAGCAGTCTTTGCACAAGAAAACTCCCTCTCATAAGCCAGGGTACTAGCACACCTGATATCAGCAGTAGAGCAGCTGTCAATTGTGAGGCTGGTGAGCCTGCTGCCCAGGATTTGCGCACGCAGGGGCGCCATGCTGAGCTGGCAACGAGACAGGGTGAGACTGTCCATGTGCGGGCAGGCGCTGGCAAGCATCAGGGTCATTGTGGTTGCATCTTGTTGCCCCAGGCGCCACCCCTGTGTGTGTATGTGTGTGTGCGCAAGTGTGTGTTCAAGAGAATGCAGTTCATGCATGCCCGAGTGCATACGTGTCTGGGTCTCTGCTGTTCTTATTGCACTTGTGCGCCAGTACTTGCGACGCTGTTGTTTGCACATCCTTGAAACCGCAGCAGATGCTCTTGGTCCCCTTCACTCATGATCATGAGAGCGTTAAGATGCATGCAGCAACTACGCACCCAACCACACTAACATACATGGATGCATGCAGCACTTACCTACCCAACCACACAAAACATACACACCCACACCCATAAATCCACATACTCTACACAAAATCAAACGCGCTTGACACACAGCCTGAGGTGACTTACCTTGAGATTCACCTCCATGACGCTAGTGAGCAGCTGTGCAGCACGAGTATAAGCTTGGGATTTCCGCAGAAATGAGATCAGTGAGTCTGGTGGGTCCTTGAAGAAGCAAGGAGACGTCCCAAAGTTCTTGTTAGCAATCAGCGTCAGCTTCTTTGGGTTTGGTGCCATCCTCGGCCATCCATCTATCAGGTTTTCCACGGCAGCTCCGCCACTGTTAACGCTCAAGTGCACTTTCTGGATCTGTGCATTGATGGCCTCAGAGCATCGCATGCGTGGGTGTGCAGCATAAAACGCCTTTTGGGATTGTCTGGATACCCATTTTTCAGCACCCCCGACTGATTGCAGGTGCTGAAAAAGGAGGCCAAGCAGCTCCTGTGTGTGTGCGTTTGTGTGCTAAGTGTGTGTGTGTGTGTGTGTGTGTGTGTGTGTGTGTGTGTGTGTGTGTTTGTGTGTGTGTGTGTTGTCCCCGCGTGCATGTTACCTGTGGCAGATCTAAAATGCATGTCATCGCTAGAGAGTCAATGATACTTTAAATAAAAAAATTCAAGTGAAACCTCAGGTGTTTCTTAAAGAGGAACTGCTCCATAACGATGATGAACCATGTTTCGGTTTATACTTTGGTACTATTTATTACGATATGCAATCTAAATTTCTCGGTTGAAATATTCAAAAAATACCAGTTAAAAAGCTTGCGCCTCACACATCCAAAACCAGCACCTCGCTCCCGTCTTTCAATGGGTTAAGTAAAATTAAGAAATATTTCATGGGGGGAGAGGGGCGAAGAGCCTTAAGGGGGCTACACTGGCCCCCCGTGTTGTAACGGTGCACTCATGAAACAAGGTGCTTCCCGCCCCTTTCTCTCCCTGGAATGTTTCTTATTTTTTACTAAGTCTAGGTATTGGCTATATGAGGTGCAACCTTTTTTTAACTGGTAATTTTTGATTAGATTACATATCGCCATAATTTATCATGGTGTCGATCGGATGAAGTGGCTGTGAGTGTGCCTTCTGAATGCTATAAATGCACATTTTCAGGCATTTCCTCCGTTGACCCCCTCTGGGAAATTTTACACTTGCGACAAAAGGGGCAGAGATGCTGGCCCCCTGAAAGGCAGAAGCAATATCATTACGCTCCTATGGTTTTAGAAAGATGGGCCCCTTTTAAAGGCAGATGGATGAGTGCCCAAAACATCTCAAGCTGCTGCCCGCACTGATATTGCATGTGCAATCCAAATGTGCTCCTACCATCTAGGACTTGATCACTGGATTATAATTGTCGACAATAGCTACCTCCCTTTTAAGACATTATATTGTACATATGCGACGTCTGTAATCGTACTTACCGTCGGCAGTGCCTACTAAAAACCAGCTGCTACAATGCCAACGAGTGAAAGGCTACTGACAATTGACATCAATGACACATGGGCCGGCCCAGCCTGTGTTAACCTGAATGAAAATGAAAAGACAGATCCTCGGACCTTTAAATCCCTCAAAAGAGAATGGTGAAAGTCTCGGAACCCAATATCCAGCCAGAAGAACTGCAAAATACCTGTAAAAGCTTTAGGCACAGCCTCCAAAAGTACGAAGAGCATATCACGACACCAAACCTACACCGGACATACATCTTGACGATCTTCAAAGACAAGGGTTCTCAGCCAACCAAGAAAGAGACTCCTATCAGCCCTAAGACATCAAACTTCGGAACAAAGTCAATTTCGACATCCAGCCCACCAACCCTCAAGCAGACATTGTAGCCACTGGGCGCTGCGAGTACTGGACCACTGACGTTGATCTCTTGAAGCACCAAGGAAACGACACCGAATCCCCCCCAGACGCGACCTTATATACTCTTAGAAGTGTACACTGCCACAGTAGCTTGCATCTACAACGTAGACGGAAAACGCAAATAAAGGCATGCTCACCACTAAGCGCCTCAACATTTTACAAAGGGCTTTTGCAAAGGCAAACTACAGCGGCTTACAAGACACAGTTCACCCGCCCCAATGTCTTGCATCGGAGGTCTTGGATCTCATCACACGCAAAGATACTGCTACCTCCAGACATGCAAGCCAAAAGATTAAAAACTCGTTCTCACGTAAGCTCCCCCCTAAAAAAACATGGCATCCCCCCTTGACCATGATCCCATTATGCCCTGTGCCTGTTGTGGAAGCGTAGTTCTACGTGGCGCGAGGCTTTTGCTCCTTAACTACAACGCAGTCTGCCCCCCGAATGCTAATACACACACACATGCGCATACACACACATGCGCATACACACACGCACAAACACACAGGCACACACACACACACACACACAAAAAGGAACACAAACACAAACACACACATACGCACACACACACAAAAAACGCAAACACACACATACACACACACAAACACACACACACACACAGCCACACACACAAAGCACACAAAACACACACCCAAACACACACAAAGATATTTCAATACCTATCCAGTGCCTGTCGCTTGTTGTAGGATGGTGCGGAGAGGATTGCGGTGTCTTAGTGAGGCATTAGTAGCTTATGTTGTTCAAAAAGGAGTTGTTTTCCTCAGCTCGCAAAAGAAAGAGTGAATAAAGAACGATGTGGACAAAAGTCCAAAAATGCTTATTTTTTTGCAATAGCAAATCACTGTCACAGTACAGCACAAGACTCAGGACATCAATCAGTATAAGAGTATAAGTGATATGGAATATGTCAGCTTCTCTCGGCTTCTCTCCCAATGCAAACTGCCCCATCTGCCCTTGCACTGATAGTGCGCTTCACATACTCTCAGGTTGCCAGCACACTCAAATGAAGAACGCGATTATAAAACGCCATAATATGGCAAGTGTGCTGATTGTCCAAACCCTACAAAAGGAATCATGCGGTGCCAACCAAATTGCCTACACTGACATAGGCAGGGCAGATAAACTATCACAGCGAGGCCTAGATCTGAGAGACACTGCCAACAAAACATTGCCCTCTTGGTTGCTACCGAAACTAACAGTATGTGCTTTAGAAGCCTCTTCTCGTCCTGACACTATCCTATTTTTACCTAGCAATGTGTGCTCTTCTCGCGTAACCACCCGCAACTGAAAATTTTAACAGCTTGCTAAAGACAAGGAACTGATTCCAAACCAGTGGGAGGTTCACTTGAATGAGTTTAAATTGTGTGAAGACACTAGGACTGATCCCCAACTCCAAAAAGCAAAAGCACAGCACAGCGTGCTTATTGCCAACCTAAAAGACAAAAATAAGGGAAGTCAAGGTCCACGTGATCTCCGTTGGAGTTATGGGGACTATCTACAAAGACTATACAGACAAGCAGCGTGGCTTGAAGATGGCTTTTGCGTATGTGACCAATGTCCTGGTGAAGATGAACATGTTCAGAACGAGGCGCATGATCTTTTAATTTGCCAAGACCATCGAGTTTGCGAGCTGAGGAAACACTTTTCCTTTCTGTTTACATCTTTTTTTGAGGACGTTTCAGCAGCCCAACCATTTTTGCTGCAACAGGTAAACAACCAACTTGTTCATGATTTCTTTTCTCAGCAAAACAACATTCTTTTTCTTTTTCTTTCAGCTTATAAATTATTTGTGGCTGGCCGAGACCAGTCAGCAGCCGATCAGCCAAACAACCTGGCTGGAGGTCATCCCCCGTTGTAACTATTGTAACCATCTATACAGACAAACCTCTGGCAGACCTTAATCTGGATTACCATAAGCCATAAGATTGAAAGCCTGACACACAAACTGAATGAACACTCCATGAGACATACATCTGCACCCATAAAAACAAGGTATGCACTGCAATACAACAAAAGCAACAACAGTCAAGGTTTGGGTCTGGGTGCTATGACGCACAACCCCCCTGACTCACATTAATTTCTTTTAATTGTTTGCGCGGTGGGGGGTTGCCTGGTGCGGGCACCTATGTAGCCCCCTCCCTTCATCATGTTGGATGTGTCGTCACTACCAGCGGTTGTCTTTTCTTTTCGGTGTGCAAGTGTGCAAACGTCTTGGGCCAGGGTCGAGTCTCTCTCAAGCAAAGGCTGTGACCTGCACTTCTGACTGGCAAATCTCCTTCGATTCTTTGTCTTTCTCTGCTGCTTCTCAAATCCAACTTGCTTAACACACTGACATATACTGTACCACACACACTCTAGTCAGCTGCCGCATCTTTTTTCCCTAGGGCTTGGAAGTTTACTCAACCATCTAGCTGATTAGTTTACTGAGCTAAATGAATATAAACGCCAAAAAATACTATCTTCAATGAACCGGCCTCTCCAGCTTATTGGAGGCTTAACAAAACAACCTCAACTGAAAAACCATCTAACCAAATCACACGAATCGTCATTGCCACTAATTAGGCGTGACAATTTGCATTAAAAGGCGACTAAAAGTCACTGTCAGGATAGCCATGATGGTGGCGATTGGATGATATAAGTATAGATTAAAGATTACATACCAGTGCACAGGTTGTGCAATACTGAAGCAGACTAATTGAGCCACATGTTAAATTGGAAGCAAACGCCATACGATTTGCTGATTCAAATAATAGTTTAGTACGTATGTAGAAAATGAAAGCAACACCACGTGTCACTGTTGGCTTTACTCGGTCATGCAGTAACAATACTTACCATTTCATTAAACTTGTATATCATGAAACAACAGAGTAGTTTTGAATTAAGCTGGCAGTGGCATCTACTTTAATTACTTCTATGCACACTCCACATTGATGTTCGTCAATATAGCTCTGTAACACATTTTCTTTCTTCCATGCATTGTTATTATTTTCAAATCGCAGCCCTCAAACTGACATTTATACTTAATTGCACACTATTCGCACATTACTTCCTAATTGCACACCATTTCCCACCGGCACACCAATCGCGCACCAATTGCACACCATTTCCTAATTGCACACCACTTCCCACCGGAACACCAATTGCACACCATTTGCACACCAGCACACCAATTGCACAACATTTGCACACCACTTCCTACCTGCACACCACCACTTGCACACCACTTCCTACCTGCGCACCACTTGCACACCGCTTCCTACTTGCACACCACTCGCACACCACCACTTCCTACCTCTCTCCAAACCCGCCGAACACGTCCAGCTGATACAGATGATCATCTCTACACCCTACAAACAAGCACACACAGCCATCCTCCTTCCTACCCAGGTACATCACCGGTGAAGAGAACACCTCAGAAGGAAGTGCAAAATAGCCCACAACACAGGCCCCCGTATCCCCTCCTTCATTGTCACCCCCCCCATCATCCCCACTCCTTCTCTTGAATACCTTCCCATTCCCGGGCACCCGGCCACTACCTCCAAGGACACGAGCCTGGCCACGCTCATCGTGAGCTCTGTGCTCATTGGAGCAGCAGATTTGAATGAGCGTGAGCAGGCCGGAGCTAGACAGCACGGTGACCAGCTGCTGGGCGGGAGCAGGGTCGCAGCAGTGCGTGCCCAGGTGCTGAGTGAAAGCAGGACTGGTGCAGGGCGCATGTAGCTGCTGAGGGGGAGCAGGGTTGTCATCATGGCAGTGCCTTGCTCCAGAGCCACTGCAACTGGAAAGCGTGGGAAGCCACGCAGGGGCTGCAGAGATGCGCAGGTCTGCAGGTGAACTCGGATTCACCTGTGAGCGTGGGTGCGTGTGACGTATGTGGGAAAGATGTGTGTGTATGTGGGTGCGTGTGTGTGTGCCCTTCAAGATGCTGCAGAGATATGCAGGTCTGCAGGTGAGCTCGGATTCAACTGTGAGCGTGGGTGCGTGTGGCGTATGTGGGAGAATGTGTGTGTGTGTGCGTACATGTGTGTGTTGTCTCTACAAGATGCTGCAGAGATACGCAGGTGTGCAGGTGAGCTCGGATTCACCTGTGAGCGTGGGTGCTTGTGGCGTATATGGGAAGAATTGTGTGTGTATGTGGGTGCGTGCGTGTGTGTGTGTTCTCTTTAAGATGCTGCAGAGATACGCAAGTGTGCAGGTGAGCTTGAATCAACCAGTGAGCACAGGCTAGTGTGTGGCGCATGTGGGAACGTGTGTGTATGTGTGTGTGTGTATGTGTGTGCTTGTGTGTGTGCTTGTGTGTGTATGTGTGTGTGTACCTCAGAGTTTGACCTGCTGGACCCATGGAATTTGCAACATCGTGTTATGATGACTTGTTATGAATGATCAGAACTTGTGATAATAGCCAAGATTTGGCCTGCTGAATGCTCTACCCTTGAAAAGCAAGACAGGGAACAGAGGAAAGGCAAGGCTGAAATGAGCAAAGCACGGCCAGAGTTAAGCGGTTGAATAATAACAGAGGAGGGTTCGCAGCATCACAGTATCATTTTCAGCAATACTGTTCTCGAGCTTGTGCTCTCCAAGAAGGGAGCCCCGTTTAAGTTGAACACACTCGCAAGACAGATGTCTTTGTTAAACTCTCAGGACAGTTGTGTTAAATGTCTCAGGACAGTTGTGTTTAACTCTCAGGACAGTTGTGTTAAACTCTCAGGACAGTTGTCTTTGTTAAACTCTCAGGACAGTTGTGTCGAACTCTCAGGACAGATGTCTTTGTTAGACTCTCAGGACAGATGTGTTAAACTCTCAGGACAGTTGTGTTTTAACGAGCTGGTCACTCTTGTGGGCAAGATGTGGGCAAGATGTGGGCAGTTACACACACTCTTGTGGGCGAGATGTGGGCAAGATGTGGGGGCAGTTACACACACTCTTGTGGGCAAGATGTGGGGGCAGTTACACACACTCTTGTGGGCACTCTTGTGGGCAAGATGTGGGCAAGATGTGGGCAAGATGTGGGCAGTTACACACACTCTTGTGGGCAAGATGTGAGGGCAGTTGCACACACTCTTGTGGGCAAGATGTGAGGGCAGTTACACACACTCTTGTGGATAAGATGTGGGCAGTTACACACACTCTTGTGGCAAGAGGTGGGGGCAGTTACACACACTCTTGTGGGCAAGAGGAGGGCAAGATGTGGGCAGTTACACAAACAGGTAGGCACATAGGTGCTTGTGTGCATGTTAGAGCTTACAGGACGGCGGTGGCATTCTCCTATTATAAATGTAAGAGAGAGAGAGTTATTGTGCTTGCATGCACGTGTGTGTGTAAGTGCTTGCGTGTGTGTGTGTGTGTGTGTGCTTGCGTGCGTATGTATGTGTGTGTATGTGTGTGTGTGAGTGTGCGTGTGTGTTTGCGTGTGTGTGCTGGAGTGTGTGAATTGGCACCACAACCTACCTGCACCCGCCAATGTGTGTGCCCACTGCCACAGCTGAGCAGCTGCACCACCCCTGCGTGAGAGGCCACTATGACACCCTGGAGTTGAGACACTCCTACGTGTATGTGTGTGTATGTGTGTGTGTTAGTGTGTGTGTGTGCGCGCGCATGTGTACTTGTGTGTGTGTGTTTGCATGTGCGTATGTGTGTATGTGTGTTGGTGCATGCGCACATGCCTACGAACAAGCGCACTGGATCTGAAACCCTTGAGGTGATGACAACGATCAGGAGACTGGAGCACATCGGCAGGGGCTGTGGAAGAAGTGGGCAAGGGCCCGTCTTCCTATTCAGACGTCGCATTTGGAACAGAGACACACCTTTGAGATGATGACAACGATCAGGAAGCTGGCGTTCGTTGCTGGGGGCTGTGGAAGAAGTGGGCCCCTTTGTCTGTCGTGGTGGGCTTGGGCTTGGGAGGGGGCACAAGCAGAGGGGGGCAAATAAGAGGCCTGAGCCCAGATCACGGTGCCAAACCTGCAGGGCAAGCAGTTATGAGAGTGTATATGTGTAGGGTTGGCCCGAACCATATATATACAGTGTGTATACGGTATTTTTGGCAGGGAAATCACCAGATATACGGTCATATATGGTGTATATAAAAGTTCTGGCCAACCCTATATATGTGTGCTTGTGTGCGCATAGGCATATGAGTGAGTACATGCATGTGTGTGTATATGTGTCTGTGTATATGCATATGAGTGTAAATGTGCATGCGTGTGTGAATGTGTGTGTGTGTGCATTTGTTTTTTGTCTGTGTAGATATTTTTATGCGTGCTTGGATATTCATACGTAGCGTGCATGATGCAGATCACTGGACTCTAATACAATGCCTCATGTCCTTTATGTACAGTCCACATTCAGACCACATAAGGTACCAGAGCACTATTGTTTATTATGTACAATATTATATTATTATGTACACACCATATTATTATGTACAGACCACACTCAGACCACATAAGGTACCAGAGCACTATTATTTGCAAACACTTCTGGCACACCATGGTTTTGCACACTTAGATACTTCCCTCAACTAGTGTCAGTTACAGCGTTTTCAGATAAAGCCATCAGTCAAAACGTGCGACTGCTAGGCTGCGCATGTAAAACGCGTGTAAAAACTGTGATTCTTATTATTACTGAAACACACTTGAAACTCCCCTCCGCTAATTACTGCTACCGATACCATTAGCGTTACTGCGTTACTGCGTTGCCGTTACCACCAACGTAATTAACTCAACGTAATTAACTCAACGTAATGAACTCAACGTAATGAACTCAAAGTAATGAACTCAATGTAATTAACTCAACGTAATTACCTCAACGTAATTACCTCAACGTAATGAACTCAACGTAATGAACTCAACGTAATGAACCCATTTCATCGCCGATTAGGAGACAACCATTTACATGCACACACGCGCGCACACACACACATTCACAAACACACACATCCTCAACACGCACCATGCGCCCATCCTGCAAGCTCAACCCTCTCACCCTGCCATCCACATGCGCCACCTCCACCACACCTGGCAGACATCCATTTACATGATCAAACACACACACTTTAACAAAAACACACACATCCTCAACACGCACATATTCACAAACACACACACATCCTCAACACGCACCATGCGCCCATCCTTCAAGCTCAGCCCTTCTACCCTGCCGCTCACAAGCGCAACCACAACCACACCTGACAGACATTATCACACACACACACATGTACACAAACACGCACATCCTCAACACACGCACCATCCTCAACAAGCACCTTGCCGCTCACATGCGCCACCACAACCGCACCTGGCAGACATAATCACACACACACACATATTAACAAAACACACACACATCCTCAACACGCACACATTCACAAACACACACACACATCCTCAACACGCACCATGCGCCCATCCTGCAAGCTCAACCCTTCCACCCTTCCGTCCACACGTGCCACCACCACCACACCTGGCAGACATAATCACACACACATGTACACAAACACACACACATCCTCAACACGCACCATGCGCCCATCCTGCAAGCTCAACCCTTCCACCCTTCCGTCCACACGTGCCACCACCACCACACCCCCTCCCTCGTCCACAGCTGGGGTGCTGAAGACAGGGCTACGCTGCGGAGGCACCACACACCAGGCTTTGCTCAGCACCAAGGCAGTGTTGCATGCAACGCCTGGCTTGTTTAACCTGTGTGCATCTCCGCCTCCTTCCCCACCCCCTTGGCTGCAACTGAACTCAGTACCACCATCGTTGGACGGCATGATGACGCGCTGTGGTGTGGCCGTGCGTGGCTGCTGATGTTGTGCATCTGTGAGGGACGCCACAACATGCTGTGGTGTGGGCGTGTGAGGCTGCTGGTGTTGTGTGTCTGTGAGGGACGTCACGATGACGCGCTGTGGTGTGGCCGTGCGTGGCTGCTGATGTTGTGCATCTATGAGGGACGTCACAACATGCTGTGGTGTGGCCGTGTGAGGCTGCTGATGTTGTGTGTCTGTGAGGGATGCCACAACATGCTGTGGTGTGGCCGTGCATGGCTGCTGCTGAGGTGCGCATGCAGCTGTGTGTGTCTGCTGCTGAGGTGCGCATGCAGCTGTGTGTGTCTGCTGCTGAGGTGCACATGCAGCTGTGTGTGGCTGCTGCTGAGGTGCGCACGCAGCTGTGTGTGTCTGCTGCTGAGGTGCACATGCAGCTGTGTATGGCTGCTGCTGAGGTGCACATGCAGCTGTGTGTGTCTGCTGCTGAGGCGTGCACGCAGCTGTGTGTGTCTGCTGCTGAGGTGCGCACACAGCTGTGTGTGTCTGCTGCTGAGGTGCGCACGCAGCTGTGTGTGTCTGCTGCTGAGGTGCACATGCAGCTG
>Ga0307968_1002552_pt1 | contig 15185 bp, 24 predicted proteins | sample OrgLakmetagen650_FD_201834 | JGI IMG/M metagenome (GOLD analysis project Ga0307968, IMG submission 201834) | Saline water microbial communities from Organic Lake, Antarctica - #650 | ecosystem: Environmental > Aquatic > Non-marine Saline and Alkaline > Saline | place: Antarctica: Organic Lake... | reverse complement strand
CTTCACAACCCCCCCCCCCCCCCTCAAAACGCACACCTTCATTTACCGTCAAGAAGGTGCTCCAGCTGCTTCTTCCCACATGCATAAATTCCATGGGGGAGCAGCCGGCCGTGAGGCACCTCCTGCCTGGCTGCACATCATTAAACAAACTAACTACTTACGCCTGGGAGACAGTCACAAGACCCATTCAGGCAGCTACAAAGTACTCCCGACACCAAGGAGGCCAATAAGCGATGGTCAGCATCCGCCACCTCCGTCACAGCAGGTCGGCTGTCTATGTCAAGGGAAGGGAAGGGTCTCCCACGCCCAGTGCTCCATCCCACAAAACTGGCTATGTCTGTTTCCCAAGGTGCTCATTTCTTGCCCTTTTTCTTGTTCTTCTTGCCCTTTCCAGCCCCACCGCCACCACCGCCGCCTCCCTTGGTGCCTGTGTCTGGCTGGCTGCTGCTCTCTGCGTTGTCATCCCCAGCAAGGGACTCCTTTGCCTCAGCCCGTTCCTCCTCCTGCAGGCACGCACAGGCAGCGTAAGTGATAAGTGACAGCATGAATATTACCAGAATATTACATTATTTATATCAAGAGAGCAGGTCTGTCTTACTGCAGCAGGCAGGCAGCGCACGAGGCCCATTGTGGCTGCCTTGCTGCGTGTTGGTGGTCGCAAGGTTAAGTGTGCGGCTAAGGCCAGACAGGGAGGATTTCAATACTTGTTAAAGGACTGATGGATGAGGAAAACAAGTGTCTTTCCCTGCAGCAGGCAGCAGGGGGGGGGTCATGTGGAAAGGGAAGAAAGAGGGTTTTTAACAAACAGAAAAGCAAGAAATTACATTTCCCCCCCTGCAGCAGGGAAGGGGTCATGTGGAAAAGGAAGAAAGAGGGTTTGAAACTGAAACAGATAAGAGCGAGAAATCACATTTCAACCCCTGCAGCAGGCGCCATGGAGATTGCAGTTAAGGCCAGGGTGACAGGAAGGAAGAGCTATAAATCAATGTTTGGTTTTGGACGAGGGGAACTTGTATGAATCTTGAAATAAAACTCGCAGCAGGGAGCATTAAGTGTGTTGTCTACCAGCATAATGAAGGAAGGGAAGGTAGGGTCAGTGAATGACGACGGCCACCTTGATCCGGTGTCTCTTCTGCAAGCACCATTACATGTGCAGCCAAGCGGCAGGGAAAAGATGTGTGGGATGTGGGCAAAATGCCTTCAGAATGGCAGTTAGTATAAGGTTGTAACTTCTCCAAGGTGTCAAAAGTGTGTCGAGGAAGAAAACAAAACGGTAGGGCAGGGTCAGGATATTTTAGGTTCAAGGACAGAAATTTGAGGTACATTTCTAGCATACGAAGGGTGCGGTCAAATGTACGAGAAAGAGGAAGAGAGAGTGACGCACGCTGTCGTGCACATCACAGTATAGTGTGCATCTGACTGGGCAACGCATCACAAAAGCGTGAACATCACAGGAGCGTGTGCATCTTGATGCAGTGAGTAGTTAGTGTGCATTACATCGGTATACCGTATGTTCACGATCACTTCGGGACCACACTTTAGAAAGATTTATTAAAATTTCGATTCAAGTTTGTGAGAGGGTCTGGGGATTTCTTTTAGTTTGGGAGGACCCTGTCGGGAATCAAAGTTCGAGAGCCCCCCTGTGTATGCTGCCTGTGCACTGCTACTGCTGTTTGTTGAAGAGGTCGAAGCTGTGGCTGAGGCTGAGGCTGAGACTGTGGCTGAGGCTGAGGCTGAGACTGTGGCTGAGGCTGAAGCAGTGGCTGGTGCTGATGCTGCACAGCTCAGAAGCAGGGATTTTGTATGGATGCCCCTGAAGGGGCTGTGAGAGGTGGAGGCTTGTTCTACGAGCCGCGCGGGCGCCCCACAGGCCTCTTCCCAGCCTCGCCCCTTGCCTTTGCTTCTTCCACTTGCAGCTCCTTGAGCTGCCTCTCCCTCTGCAGCTTCTCGCGGTCCCGCTGCTGAGCAGCCAGCCTTTCAGCTGGGGACTGAGGCTTCAAGAACAGGGCCAGGGGGTTCACACTGCGCGCTTGGAGCTCATTTTGAACATCACCCTCAAAACCACTATATAGGTAATTAATCACTTCAAATTCAGTTCGGAAAGAGCCCCATAAAAAATTTCGTTTTCTGGCAAATAATCATTTAATTTCTGAAGTGATCGTGATCATACGGTATTCGGGTTGGCCAGAACCATATACATACACGGTGTACTTACGGTATTGGCAGGGAAATTACCAAATATACGGTCATACACGGTGCAATATATACAGTTATGGACAACCCTATGTCTATCACATTGTAGCAGTCTTGGGGAGGCGCAGAAGCCCAAAGTGGGCTTGCATGTGCAGAAAAGGAGCGACACAGAAAGAATGTTTGATACGTTGTTTCAAGCTCCCAGCCTGAGACGAGCGCAGAGCGCAAAGAAAGTGAGGGCAGTAAAGAAAGTGAGGACAGTAAAAATAAATGCTAACCATTACAATGAGGACAGTAAATACCATACCAGTGAGGACAGGAAAGAAAGATTGCTGACCAATTAATGGCAAGAAAGTTGGAAGAAATCTTCTTTGCCCCTGCTTCTTCTCTGTATATGCCAGCCAATCCTGCGCCCATCATTCCTCACTTTCGTTGCGAAAGTTCACTTGAGTATGTATCTGCTGGAGGCTGAAGTTGGAGGCTGATCAAGTCGCCATTGAACTCTTGTTCGGACACAGTTCATTGCTATAAAAAACAATTGGCGGTATTAAACCATCATACACAGGTACACACGCACAAGCACAAACACTTACACCCACACAAATCCTCACCCACATACACACACGTGTACACACATACACACACACACACATGCACACGCCCACACGTGCACACACAAACCTTTGTGGGAGCGGGTGACGTCACTTGTGGCGGGGGTGGAGGTGGTGTTGGTGGGGCTTGTGTCGATGGTGGTGGTGGGGCAGCAGCAGCAGCAGGATCAGCAGCAACAGGCGCGGCAGGGGGCACAAAAGCGGAGGCAGCAGCAGAGAGGGATGGGGGAGCCTGTGGAGGTGGTGGCGGTGCTTCACGTTCAACAGGGGGAGTTGGGGGTCCAGTTGGTGGGGCCGCCTCCTCGGCTACGGATGCAGCTTGCTGCTGCCTCTTAATCTCGGCCTTTTGCAGTGCGGCTGTGGCGGCAGCCTGCACGCTGGGGGCCTTCACTTCCTCCAGCAGCACGCCAGAGGGGGCTGTGGCTGGCGCCACCGCTGCTGCAGCTGTCGCAGTGCTGCTTTCCTGCTGCTGCTGCTGCTGCTGCTGCTGCTGTTGCTGGATGTCCTCCTGAGACAGGAGAGGCTTCTTCCTCTCTTTGGGCTGCTTTTCTTTTCGGCGCCCGCCACAGCACAGACCTGGGAGTGGGTATGGTACAGCGGGGTGAGATGAGCCCGTGCAAGTGTGTATTTAAATGTGTGTATGTGTGCTGCGTGCTCGTATGTGTGTGCTCTATGCTTGTGTATGGGCTTATATAAATGTGTGTGTGTGTGCGTGTGTGTGTGTGTGTGTGTGTGAGCGTGCCTAAATGAGACCGTGTCTGAATACCAGTACATGTGTTGTGAGTGCCGAATGTGGGGTGCGCTTTGTGCTTTTGTGTGAGAGTAGGTTTGCAGCATTAGGCTGTGTACAATTGTACAGCAGTGCCGGTAAGCTGATGCGCTGTGGGCAGGGCGTGTGGCAAACACATGCATGCTTGTGTGCGTGCATGTGCACGTGTGTGCCCGTGTATGCGTTTTTTCATGTGCACGTGTGCGTGCTAGTGTAAGAGAGAGTGTGTGTGTGTGTGTGTATGTGAATATGTGTGTGTGTGTGTGTGTGTGTGTGTGTGTGTGTGTGTGCGCGTGTGTGTGTGCGTGTGTGTGTGTGTTTGTGTTTTTGTGTGTGTGTGTGTGTGTGTGTGTGTGTGTGTGTGTGTGCGCGTGTGTGTGTGCGTGTGTGTGTGTGTGTGTGTGTGTGTGTGTGTGTGAGCCTTTAGGAACTCAGAACTACTTTTAAAACGCCATGCACGAGCGCAGGAGGACGTGATTTCAAAAGATTGTATCAAAAGTGAATTGAAGCTCTTGGATGCCCATGAGGGAACATCATCGCACAACTTGCAGAGGTCCACACAAGTAAGTCGTTGTTCTTTTAGGAGGCTGACAAGGCTCACAGGCAAAACGGGATCCAGATTGCAAGCAGTCATACGCCATCCTAGCGCAATTTCACTCACTCAGAATCCCGCCCGGCATAATCAATCCACAGAAGAGGAAAAAATGATAAGTGAAGCAGCTACAATTAATTGATTTCTAATATATATTTCTTAAGAATCGATCTGGAATTTACAAAAAATGAGCTGACACTTTCCATCCATGGCAGGTAAACAGCAAATACATACACACACACGCACACACACGCACACACACACAAATGCACGCAGATGCGTACATGCATGCACATACACACGCACACGCGCATGCACACACACACACACACACACACTCACACACACTCACACACACACACACACACACACACACACACACACACACACACACACACACACACACAAACACACACACGCACACGCACACACGCTCATAGACATACGCACACACGCAGACGCACGCACGCACGCACGCACATACACACATACACACACGTACACGCTCTCACTCACACATGCATACACACGCATAGAGGAGCTGTATGGGGACCTGGCCATTCTTCTCATCGACGTCCGCATCTTCCTCAGCCCACAACAAAACCATGAAGTGCCTAAATCTCTGCTGGAGCAGGTATGTGCAATTGCTTTGAGCAATAACACAGAAGACAGACTGCTTTACTAATCGCGCAATCCAGCGTTTAAAACAAGAGAAAGCGGATGAGGAGATCCATCACCATAGCAATGAATCGCACAGTCTCCATAAACGAGACTGCAGGAGACATGGAGTCAACCCCTTTAACGCTATTCCAATGCAGGAGTGCCATAAACATTTGACAAATGCAAAAAAATCGATTTATGAATGCCATCTTACACCACACTCAGCTACATATCACTCAGTGATCAATGGAGATCTTAATGATTTCTTCCTCCCCACATTACAGATCCTCTACTTCGTGAGCGCGTACCTGATGATCAATGACCGCAACCACCTTGCCGTGTATGCAGTCCAGGAGCACTCCAGGTTGGTGGCTTGGTATGAACGAAAATTTGTATTCTCACGTCTTTTGCTAGGCCCTCTAACAGACTGCATGTATTGACGTGTGTACGCTGCCTGAGAGCTCTCGAAGTCGGTGGTATCAACTACTGGTATTAACTACCGGTATCAACTGTAAATGGTTGGCTATCCTTTCGCTTTTCTCACTGTACCAACAAACACACACACGCTGCCTTGTGTTAACACAACTAGGCGAGAGACCACCAATAACATTGCATTTGGTATCAACTACTGGTATCAACTACTGGTACCAATTGTAAATGTACAGCAATCCTTTCGCTTTTCTCACTGTACCAACAAACACACACACACACGCTGCCTTGTGTTAACACAGATAAAATCGGGCCTTCTTGTTGTATTAAGGAGTCCAGCCTGCATTTGATGTGCATTGGTTTGTAAAGGCGTTCAGAAAGGCAGCTCTTGAATGAGGGGAGCAGCCTTTTTTCCTTCAAGAAAAATTTGTTCAGTGACTGCATTTCCAACACAAGTAACCGCTCCACAGAAGGTGCTTTTTGGTTCTTCGAAGAGCTCTTGCATTTCCCCCAAAAATGCGCGGGTCCACGCGTGTGCTCTTTGGTGTGCGTTTTGTGCAGGCTTTGTGCAGTAAGCTCTCACATCTCTCTAAAAGGGAATGCCGCCCCCGTTGATCAGTGCACGTTCAATAGTATGTAATCCTTTTAGCCATGAATCCCTTACGTGTCCTTTCGATGAAGAGGTGTACTGGAAATCTTTGGTGGGAAATGACGTTTTCATTTGGCAATGTACATCTTATGCTTGCATGCAGTGAGCTCTTACATCTCTCCATAGGGGAGGCCACCCCCAAATCCCCTGAATTGAGTAATCCCACCCGCAATATAGGCGACAAGCTGGTGTCTATCATTCAAGCGGCCGCCCAGCACGAAGGTGGGGTGCGTGAGACGTTTGGTGGTGGTGTTTGTGGCATTGGTGGTGGTGATGGCAGGGTCTTTTATTGGTTGGACACAATACATGGTGGGGGTGTTGTGTTACAGCCAGCGCGCGATGTGTGTGGGGGGGATGAAGCTACAAGGGGGACGGCGCTGCTCCATAATTTACTCATGGATTCAAAATCAAACGAGATTGACTCCTTCGGTGGGCAAACAGAAGAGCTTCCTTATCCATTAGGTACATACAAACTCATTGCTTCAGGTGCTTCTGCTCTGTCCACCGCTGATATTGTGTTGTGAATAATGTGTGTGTAGGTTGGCCAGTGCGACATGAAGCATAAATTGGAGATTATTCCCAGATTTATTGCGTACCTATATTATGAGCGTGCAGGTCTTGCCAACATTTGTTTTGGTGCTGCATGAATTTTGACATTTTTGATATGACACTTATAAATGCCAGACACAATAAGCAATGTATGATTTAGACTTTCTGTGGAGCACCAAAATGAATTATATGAGCACACCTACAAAGCTGACACCTCTCCAAGCACCCAGACACATCCGCTGGGCCTGAATGGTACGTCTTTTGTGCTCTGTGCCTCGTACACCGCCTTAACATCCTTGTAAGCATGACATTGCATTTGCCCTCCAACATATTGCTTATCATTCGACGTTTACTTGCACACCTACGCAGCTGCTGCCTTTTCAAACACCCTGCCACACCCGCTGGCGCTGAGCGGCGCCCTCTCTCGTGCTTTGTGCCTCGTACAGCGACTGAGATCCAAGCCCAGTGCAAGCGTGCTGGTACGCAAGCTCAATTTGACGAGTGCGTGAGTGTGGTGTGTGTGTTCCTGTGTGAGGGTGTGTGAGGGTGTATGTTTGTGCTTGTGCTTGTGCGCACAAGTTTGCGTGCACTTGCAAAAGTGCATGTTGCAGGTTTTTTGCGAATTAACTTGTTGCTTTTGCATGCTTGTGCTCAGTGGTATGCTTGCGCTTTGTAATGTCCTGGCACTGTGCACGCCCGATGGGAATATTTAGGTGCTTCACGTAAGGGGACTTGTTAAGTTCAAGGCTATGTCACCTCCCTGGCCCTCGTCCAAGCTTCCTTTTTCTTGTCGCTCCCCTCCCTTAATCTTGCTGGCTGTGTTACCATTGCCAGCGGAATCCATTCCTTGATTCCTTTTTGTATTCTTGCAATGGAGTAGAATGGAGTAAGAAAAAATCAGTACACATCCAGGAGGCTGTATCTATCATAACTTTTTTACTTCACGTGTTGAATGAAATATAGATTACATAGGTATTCAAAATCCTGACGTTGAAAGCTATTGATTGGTATATGATGAGTCGATTCTAAAGGGTCAGTTGGTGGGTGGTCATTTTGGGGGGCTCGGAATTTTGGGGGGGGGTCTTCAGGATTTGTCTGGGCCACTTCCAGCAAATAAAATCGTTTTTGGGAATCCTTAGCTCAAACCCGTTCGATTGGCACCCTTGTTGGGTGATTTGACTAAGGGGGGGTCTTGGTGCCTGGTCATAGAAATGCATGGAATGCCCCCAAGTAGGCCGCGGGGGTGTGTTCAGGGAAATTGCCAGCAATTGGTTCCAAACTTGCAGTTTACGTATTGTGTTATGCATGAGTTGCATGAATGAAGTAAAAAGGTGCTTTGGCTGGATTTGTGCACTAAACAGGTGTTCAGTGCAAGAGCATGTGCATATCAGTTTGACACCCTTGTTATTAGTGTGGGGGTCAGGAAGGGGGGTTTGGGGGGGGGGGTCATTTTGGGCCGGGGGCCCAAAATTCACATGTGACTTTCAGGAATGATTTTTCACAGCACATCCTTAGTGTTTATTGTGCCTCGTGTTTTCTGGTTGTGGGAATTGGTTTTGCCGCTTTCACACAGTCTGTCAATCTCTGTACTTCACATAAACTTTTTACTGTGCAGGCGCATTAGAAGCATGATCAAGTCTGCCATTTTGTGTCGTCTTGTCCTTTATCTGCACATCACCAATCCTTTCAAATGAGCATTTATCAGCGCAATTGTACCAGCCACTCTACCGTCCTAGGCTCCATCCACATTTGGTTGAGTGCCTACAGCAGGAGTGCTCGCTTGCTGTTTGCCAGCTATTAATAATAATGGCAAAATAAGCACAAGTTATGCTGCATAATACCACATACTACCAATATATTGTAGCGCGCACAACATGCTCAGATTACAAGACCAGCATGTTGCACTCCAGGCCATTCCTCAGACCAATTCAAGAGACACACCTACCAGCGCAAACAAAACAGCATAAATTAACTGTCCCTCCCGGCTGGTACCCATAATCTATTCCCCATCCCAACTCTGACCACTCATGGCTCCATTATATTGTCCCCCCCATTGTCTCTCTGTGTGTTTTATGTTAAACAGTGCCAACTGCCAACGCAGAGCTTGACCTAAATACCGCCCTCATTCACAGGCTGGTGCCCCTCGTCTATTCTCCCAATGCCGACCGCGGCTGCTGTGCCTTATAGGCTCCCCGGACGTGCCCATGCAATACATCCCTGTCATGAACGCCATCTTCTCGGCCCAGCGAGCTGAGGTCGCTGTGGATGCATTGGTGCGTGCACGCAGAGAAAAAAAGAAAGAGATCGAAGGCCAGCGAGGCGTGCCACAAACGGGCTGGCTTTGTACTGGTTTGTTCCCTCTTGTTGTGCAACCTTGCGCTCATTGCACCTTTTTCTGTGTGGAATGTTGGGTAAACCTGTAGTTTGAATCGGGTAAAAGTTCCCCTGCCAAATGTTCAGCGTAGATCGTGTAGTTTTCACACTTGCTTAACTCACCCGGATTTGGATCCTGCTAATCATGACAAATACAGGTATTTAGTACGTGCAGTTTCTCGACCCCCTCGCATTTGACTCCTCTTGCGTATAAATTAACCATTGCAATGCACGTGCAGGTCCTCGGCCCACCCGGTTTTGACTCCTCCTACCTGCAACAGGCAGCCCACCTCACAGGCGGCCTCTACCTGCGGGCTCCCAGTGGGTCTGGCACACAAGGGGGGGGTGTAGCAGCAGCAGGTGGATTGGGGGTGGGCATGGGGGTTGGTAGCTTTGGTGGGCCTTCACCTCTTCAGTCACAGCAGCAGAAGCAGCACTGCAACCTGGGTGCTGCGCTTCAGTACCTGCTGTCCTGTCTCAGTAGTGACACTGTCACGCGCAGCATGCTGCGCGTGCACCAGCCCCTGGGTGTGGACTTTAGGGCTACCTGCTTCTGCCACAAACGCGCGTTGAATGTGGGCTACGTATGCTCTGTGTGCCTGTCCATCTTTTGCAAGCAGCTGCCACAGTGTGCGATCTGCGGCACCACCTTTACATCGACACAGAGCTGAACGTTGTTGTAATTCTATATATCTGTTTATCACAACCAGCTGCTAGTGTATGACCTGCAGTGTATTTTAGCAACAGTGTAGCTAAGCTCAAAGCTTCTAGCAAGCATTTGAGTGATCATTTCTTCTTTGTTCTTTCCACTTGGTTCGGTTATTGGCACCCACTTATTTTTTTACCACTATTCTCTTCTCTCGAGGGCGAAAGAGGATTTGACGCAAGCCACACAGAGGTTTGACAGTTGTCACACTTGCGTCTGTTTCCTTTCTTCCTCTACTTTCTGAATTGCTTGCCTCGCCAGTGGGCCTTACCTAACCTTTTTCATATATCATGCTGATGTGGAATTTGAATTTTCTCCTGCTTCACTGATACACTTCGTAATATCACACCCACATTAATTGGTGTTTACGAAGGGGTTGGAGTCGTCAAGCAAGCAGTTTTTTTAAGATTGCTGTTAGTTGTGAACACATAAAGACAGGGGACGCACGAGTTCACCCGTCCACAAAGGAATCGCATGGATATATAAATACGAAAAACCTTTTAAATGTCGAAAACTGCAGGAGTACGCATAACTAACGAATTCCATTGTTTCGTGATCCATTGTCATTTAGAATTAGAGTATGCTTTCTAACTTAAAGCAGGCTGCCCTGCCTGGACACGCAACTCGAACCAGCTCCCCAGCGGCACTTCCCAAGGGCGTCCAGCAGCAGCGAGCGTGAGTGTGTATGCAGCAGCCAGTGTGTCGTCTTTAGAAGCGCCTGACTGCATCGCCTTGGCATCACGAAAAATATCCCGAAACCCATTTCACCCTTCGCACGTCCTCTGCTGGGATTGCACGTTTTTGCAGCACATAAGCAAGCTCTGTTCAGGGCCATGTAGGCGATGTCGCGGACGAACGAGAGCTTTCTCCACTCTTCTGTCAACCCGGCTATTTTGCTGAGTGATTGTGTGATTTTTTTGCTCTCAGGCTTCCTCTTAACTCGAGGCCGAGCTCACAGCGCAGCAGCGTGGCTGCTCGGGTAGCTCGCGTGCCCTTCTCGGCGGATGCTGATAAAGAGAGGGACCTCAGCAACCCTCTGCACACTTTTGAGGCCAGCACCCTAGTAAGTTTCCTTTCCCTTCCCTACCGAAGAAGGAGTTGAGGAGGAGCTCAGTTTCACACACGCAGCAGCCTTCCCACAGGAACTGCCGCGCGAGTGCGAAAACAAAGCTTTGAGTGCCCCCTGCTGTGCCAACTGCCCTCCCACGCACAGCTCCCTATAGGTGGTCCTCCTGACTGTGCAGACTATTGAAAATCTCCAACTCTGACAACCCTGGCATGCACAAGGCCACTCCTCCTTTCTCTTCTCCTCTTTCGTCTCTCCCTCCCTCTCCCTACCCGCGTGTTCATTGGTCTTCACCGTCCCTGCAATGTCTTTCCTCTGCAATACTCTAGAACCTGTTTTCCCCTCAACACTAAAGCACCTGCGCCTGTTGGACTGCAGGATATGCCAACCGGAAAAGACACAGAGAGCATCTCTGACACGGAGGAGTGGAGTGCCCTACAGGAGCATGTCAAAGACATCAATGCAACGTGCGTGCAGCCGTGCTGCTCAAGGGAAGGGAGCAGCAGTGTTAGGAGTTGTGTGACGTATTATAAAAGAGTGGAATGCATGTGGATTTTTGGACTCAAAACTTGGATCAGGGCAAGTCGGTCAATACAACTTTTTGCTCCGTCCACAGAATCTATCTCAGAATTGGGTATTACGCTTTTGAAGCTTTGGCAGCCAAAACCAGTTACTTCCTCTACGCAGATTCTACTAATGGGTCAATGCCACAGTCTTCCTTGGACCAGCCTAGGCCGTCGAGGTTCAGGACTCATGACAATAGCATTATGTCTGTCGGTCAAAACCTCGGCATTATGTCTGTCAAGGGTCATAAAACCTCGGCATTGGTTCAGGGCGTATTTTCTTTCGCCTTCTACAAAAGAAGCAAGGGTCCATGACAGACCTGCATTGCTTCCATGAAGGCAAATTGATTCACTCCTGCCTTACATGGCTTCTTTGCATTTCATGGATGCAATCAACGTCCTGGCAATGTAAATAAGCGATATAAGGCAAGAGTGCATCAGATGTTCAAGCCCGTTGCAAAATATTGGAATAAACAACGACACGTGCGTGTGCACTGTGACGTGCAACCTATGCAGGCACCTGCGGGATTTGATGCGTGACGAGCGGCGGTGCATGTCTTTGATCAAGGAGTCCGAGGGCATCTACTGTGATTTCTCAAGGCAGCGGGTGACTGCTAAGACACTGGAGGTGCGTTGTAGGATTGCAAGGATTTCTATGGGAAACTGCCTTCCGTCTGTGATTTCTCACGGCATGCGTTTGACTGCTAGCCTGCACCAGAGGTGCGTAGTAGGCCAGCTTCAGTATGTACATGTGCTGCGCAGATAAGTGGTTGCAAACGAGCTTCATCCCACCCATTTCTAGAGCTGTTTGGGCTGGAGGACGCGTGTGAGACATAATTTTGCAAGCATGTTCTTGACCACTCTGCATTCAAATAGCTCGACTTCTGTGGCTCCACTCACGTACATAGCTGCTGCCATAGCTCAGTTTTTGACTCACATACCGTTTCACCACACGCACACACACACACACACACGCACACGCGCACACGCACACACACGCACACACACCCCTCCTCCACTTACAAACGCACACACGCACACACACGCACGCACGCACACACACACACACACACACACAAACACACACACACACACACAAACGCACACACGCGCACGCACACACACACGCACGCACGCGCACGCACACACACACACACGCACACACGCGCACACACACACACACATACACACACACACACACATACACACACACGCGCGCACACGCGCACACGCACACGCACACACACACGCACACATCCCCCTCCTCCACTTACACACGCACGCACGCACACACACACGCACACACACACACGCACGCACGTGCACGCACACACACACGCGCACGCACACACACACGCACACGCGCACACACGCGGCGCACTCACACGCACACACACACACACACACGCACACACACACAAACACACACACACACATACACAAACACTTGCAGCTACTGATGAAGCTGGGTGAGAAAGCCCAATTGCGGGAAAAGATTGAGGCCATGTTTCAGGGCGAGCAGATCAACAGCACAGAGGACCGTGCAGTGCTGCACGTGGCGACGCGGGCACGACGTGACCAGGTGTGCACGAGGTTGTGCTTACACATGTGTGTGTGAGGGGTGGGGGTGAAGGTGTGTGCGTGTGCGTGTGTAAGTGGAGGACGGGGGTGAAGGTGTGTGCGTGTGCGTGTGTAAGTGGAGGAGGGGGGTGAAGGTTTGGGTATGCATGCGCATGTGTATATGTGTGCAGGTGTTTTGCTTATTAAATCAACAGCAGTGATTGTTTACTGCTTCTATAATACATGTATTGACACATGCCAGTAAGAGCAACAAAGGACAGCAAGACCACACACACGCATACACACATGCTCTGCACGTACACGCACATATATACACACACAATAACACTCACCAGCACACACACACACACATGCACATGAACGCACGGCAGAGCATCATGGTGGACGGCCGTGACGTGGTGCCAGACGTGTGGGACGTCCTTGACCGTATCAAAGACTTCAGTGATAAAGTCCGCAACGGGGAGTGGAAGGGTGTGACTGGCAAGCCTCTGAAGAACGTGGTGGCTGTGGGTATCGGAGGCTCTTTCCTGGGCCCCCTGTTTGTGCACACCGCCCTCAGGTGTGGTGTGTGGGTGGGTGTGCGCGTGTGCGTGCGTGTGTTTAAGGAACAGTGTGTGCATTGTGCATGTGTGTGTATGTTCCACAATTTCGATGCATGAGCAGTAAAAAGCAAGATCAATGGTAGACAAGCCTCCTCACGATGGCGAGTGAACAGGGTTGGCCAGGACCAGGCAGGCAGGCGGTGTACATACGGTATTTTTGGCAGGGAAATAACATAATATACGGTCATGTATAGTGTAATCTGTACGGTTCTGGCCTACGAGTGAATGATTGTTGGTCAAGTGCATGCAATTGTATGTGAATGAGAGCGGTGGTGGCAGAGAGAGTGGTGGAAATTGCTGCACCACACAAGTGTGATTGGCATGAGAATGAGAGGTGGTATGTGGGGGGGGGAGATGAGTGCTGTATCATTTACGCGATGTTGAGTAGGACAGCCCTTGCGTCACGGCAACTGAGGCCTTAAGCATGTATCCTTCCTTGGCCCATTCTGTTTAGGGGCTGATGTGGCTCTGCAATGGAATATGCGCAGGCAAAAAAAGGCATGTGCAGCACACCTGCACCTCTATTCCCATCCAATTGTTGATCAGTGGGGTTGGAAGGGACGGCATGGATATTTGATTTGTTCAGAGTAAGCTAATAAGAGAATGAAGGCACACCAATTGTGTTAGCACTCAAGGTGTGTAAACTATAGGATACTACTAAAGGAGTGCCTGGGCTGCTTATCTGCTGTTGCCTTCTGGCCGGTATCAGTGTGCGCATGTGTGTCTACATGTGCTTACTGCGGCCACTCCAAGCACTCACGCACGCACATGCACGCTTGCACTCAAACCCACACACACGCACACACGCGCATGCACATACACAAACGTGCACACATATTCACACACACACACACACACACACACACACAGGACGGAGCCCATGGCTGCCATGCAGTCAGAGGGCCGCACGCTGCGCTTCCTGGCCAACGTGGACCCCATCGACGTGGCGCGTGCTCTCAAGGTGTGTGCGGAAGGTTGATCAGTGTGTGTGTGTGTTTATACATGTGTGTTTCCATGTGTGCGGAAGGTTGATCAGTGTGTGTGTGTGTTTGTGTTTGTACGTAAGTGTGTTTTTCCATGTGTGCGGAAGGTTGATCAGTGTGTGTTTGTGTGTGTACGTAAGTGTGTGTTTCCGTGTGTGCGGAAGGTTGATCAGTGGGTGTTTGTGTTTGTACTCCAGTGTGTGTTTCCATGTGTGTGGAAGGTTGATCAGTGTGTGTGTTTGTGTTTGTACGTAACTGTGTGTTTCCATGTGTGTCAATGTGACCCCAGATTTGCAGATTGTAAAGCATGTGAATGTGTCAGACATGTCCATCATGCCATACCAACTTGACAAGCTTGATGACCTGTATTGAAGGCAGCTTGTGTCCAAGCTTCTGCCTTGAGGCACAAAGCATAAGGCTGCTGCCACTCATTGTTGACCCTAGCAATTATAAACAAGAAGCATCCACATCCTTAGCCTGCTCAAAAATGCTTCAATCTAACTAAGATCACAGGTAAGCGCACATACACACACATCACACACATCACACACAAACACGCACGCACGCACACACAATTACACAATTGCAAACATGCTTCTGTCACCTGCGCAGGACATGAACCCAGAGGAGACGATGGTGGTCGTGGTGTCCAAGACCTTCACCACAGCAGAGACGATGCTGAACGCACGTACCGTGCGCAAGTGGCTCATCGCACAGCTAGGTGTGTATGTATGTGTGTGTTTATGTGTGTATGTGTGCTCTTGGATAGAAAGCGGACAATTTGTAGCTCGCAACGTACAGCGCTGGTGTGTTGAAGTCCTTTTTTGAGTGCGGTCGCTGCGCATGCTTTCCCTCAATC
>Ga0307968_1002548_pt1 | contig 15195 bp, 15 predicted proteins | sample OrgLakmetagen650_FD_201834 | JGI IMG/M metagenome (GOLD analysis project Ga0307968, IMG submission 201834) | Saline water microbial communities from Organic Lake, Antarctica - #650 | ecosystem: Environmental > Aquatic > Non-marine Saline and Alkaline > Saline | place: Antarctica: Organic Lake... | reverse complement strand
AGACGGCGAGGCTGGTCTCCTGATATCCATGCATAACCAACACAGGTCGCCAGACCCGACAAAAATTGAGAGAGCCACTGCAACGAGTACAGTGGCTCTATTTTATTTTGCATACATTTTATTTTGCATACATTGCCTTCAGGTTTTCTGCCTTCTGCTTGTGTGTGGGTGTGTCATTTAATTAGTTGAGTTTTGTGGCAGCTGCTGCAGCAAATGTTTAAATTAACATTAAACATCAGGTTAGAAAGCTCCAGCTTTGATGTCATGAACACAAGCCTTTCGGTAACCACCTGCCGTAACTGTCTTTGGTTTCTCTCCTTATCCAGCACACCTCCGTTGCTGCATCTGTTTTGAGCAGCAGAGGCAGGGAATTTCATTATTAGCCCACTTACTTGGATTGGATTGCCTGCCTTGCTCCTTTCCCAGTCCTTACCTACACTTTCTCTAGCCCGCAACACTCACAAAACAGATGAAGCTAATCTGTCTCTTTTAGATTACACCTATCCAGATCTTTCTCTTTTAGATCACACGATCACACCTATACAGACATGAGTAGCCATAAGCAACATCGCCCCGTGGCTTGTGTTCAACCTTCAGGCGTGTGTTCATGTGGGAGCTCCTCACCTCACTGCTCTTCCTGGCTGTGGTGTACGCTGCCATTTTTATTCGTCCGGGCCATGGAGATGTGTCTTCCATTGCGCCTGGCCTTGCGCTGTACGCTGCTTTGTCCACCGGTAAGATGCCTGTCTTTCTCACCAAGGAGAAAAGGGGACGTGTTGTATATTGAGCCTGGCCTTGCGCTGTACACTGCTTTGTCCACCAATAAGATGCATGTCTTTCTCGTCAAGGAGTCAAGGGGGATTGGTTGATCATGATTTAGGGATGATCAAGGGGAGAAATACTGACGGGACAGGCAAAAAAAACGGAAGGAAAGAACCATGTTGCTTGTTTTATCAAACGGGAAGTCACTGAGTGTTGAACAAGTAGGTTGGAACAAAGATGAAAAGGGGTAGTCAGAAAGGTGCATGAAAATGTGGCGAAACGACATGGTCGCTGGCAAAACAAGCCTCTGTTGACGCTGGAGATCTCACAATTGATATAACGAACAAGCCATGCTTGCATCAGAAAGTTTATACCAGGTGTCAATTGTGGCAACAGCCTTGGCAAAGATCATGTAGGGTCGTACCTCTAATGTTCCAGTCTGCACAAGGACAGATTTCAGATGGCTTGAGCAGCTCCTTCCCTCTTTTGCTTGACTAGCTCAACCTCTCTTGCTTGACTAGCTCAACAAAACGGACACGCAAGCAAACAACCACACAAATGTTCTTTTCCCAGTTACCACTCCTCTTTGATGGTACTCTGAATGACGGATGATCAGGTTGCCTGGAACATGTCTATGTCTGTTTACCCAGTACAAGCATTTTAAATCCATGTTTTGCAGGAGGTGATGGTACTTTGGATGACGGATAATCAGGTTTCCTGCGACATGTCTATGTCTGTTTACCCAGTACGTGCATTTTAAATCCATGTTTTGCAGGAGGAACTTTCACAGGTGGATCGACTATTGACCCGGCAAGAGCATTCGCAACTGCGATCGTCTTCAAGTGCTCCTGGCGCTGGGCTGCTGTGTTCATCTCTGCTCACCTAACAGCTGGACTTCTGGGTGCTGGATGGGCGCTCTGGGCCTTTGGCAAAGGAGATCACTTCACAAGTAAGCTGTGGAAATAAGGGATCACTTTACAAGTAAGCTGTGAAAATGCTTTCAAATAGGGTTACGCAGGTTCCCAGAAGCAAGGCGTGAATGCAGTTTTTTTTTATAGGAAATTGAGCGTGCGGAAGCAAAAAATAACACCATAATGCATACCAATCATAAACGCAGAGGTAGACCCCACTACCCAGCTGAGGGAAAGTTTGCTAAGGGGTGGGGTTGAAGAAATTCCACCCATCGGAAGCGTAGAGGTGGGCTACGGCCACAGTACAGCGGCCATCCCAACGTAGAATGCTTACAAATGTGAGTAATTGCGGGATCTTGTGTGTAGCTATGAGTGGTGGGTCTTTGGGCTACGGTCACAGCACAGCGGCCCTCCCCTCGTAGTGTGCTTACAAATGTGAGTAACTGCGGGATCTTGTGTGTAGCTATGAGTGGTGGGTCTTTGGGCTACGGTCACAGCACAGCGGCCCTCCCAACGTAGAATGCTTACAAATGTGAGTAACTGCGGGATCTTGTGTGTAGCTATGAGTGGTGGGTCTTTGCCTCTATGGAGCTGTGCAAGCACTTTGTGCTTTCGTTGCACAGTGGAAGTGTTTGTGATGCAGCGTAGGAGAGCGAACAGAATCATATTGCTGTATTTCATGGTACTTTTGGTCCCTGCAATTGCTGTGCCTGGCAGGACGTGACACCCCTCCTGATGAGCCGCAGCACCGCTTGATTGAAGAGGAATGGAGGCATAGCGAAGCCAACGTACAAGAGCCTGCTATCTATGAAGCAACAGCAGACTATGCTCAGGACTAAAGCGGTGACATTTTTGTATGTTGTATGCATGACTAGAATTGTGAGGCTTCTGTTTTGTGCAATTCAACTGTCATACTCGATTTTCCCTTGCATGGACCGCCAGTTGTATGCTGCATATTAAAAGTTTGCTACTGCCGTGAGAAGAGGTGGCCTACACAGTCATATTAAAATTTTCTGACAATTACATGTCGTCGATTATGGGGAGAAGTGGAAATTGAGATGTGCAGGAATTCTGAGCACCTAAGAAAATGTGTAAACACTCCACAAGCGAATTGTCCCCTCCTCCCCCAAGGCTTTGGTACCTACCAAACCACCGTGGCGCCCTTCAAGCACACATGCATCTTCTCCATAAACTGGGAAATGCCAAAACTGAAGCGAACTACCATGCGTACTACCAGACCCTCATAAAGGACGGCACTGCCAAAGGAGTCACTAGCATTGCTTACCTATCATCCGATGTCCCCTTAAAGACCAAAAGTATCATTACTATGAAATACAGAACAGACGCCCTATAAAATCAAAAACATGCGGTATTGTTCAAACTCTCAACAAGTCAAACTTGCCCCCTCTGCCCATAAGTAGACAGTGTCCTCCACATCCTTTCTGGGTGCCAACACACGCAAATAAAGAACATGATCACCAAAAGACACAACTTAGCATGCTGCATGATCTTTAAGGCTATCAGCAAAACAGGCTCCTTAGGATAATGCGTTGTCTCCATAGATCTCCATAGAATAGGCAGCAACGGACGGATGACCATGCAAAATCTCCAGATTCCTGAAACAGCCGAAAGTAGAATTGTTCCCAAATGGCTCTTCCCACCCCGCTTCTCAGATAAAAGACAGATTTACCTCCAGCCGCCCAGATTTTGTGTTGGTTGCTCCCATCGCTGCAAAAACACAAAAACAACAAACTAATGTAGGGGGGTAGGTTCTTCGAAGTGGCTGGGGGCAATTGAGGGAGACTGGGAGCACCCCAACAGACCACCAGCCACCAGTAGAGTGTCACGCCCAATTGTTGGCAGTGACGATTCGTGTGATTTGGTTAGTTGGTTTTTCAGTTGAGGTTATTTTGCCATGTCTCGTGCAATAAGCTGGCGAAGCCAGTTTATTGAAGATAGCATTTTCTGGTTTTGATATTGCAGTATTCAATTAGCTCAGTAAACTACACAATGCTCAGCCAGATGGTTGAGTAAACTTCCCAGCCCTGGGGAGGAGAGGCGCGGCAGCCGACTAGTGTGTGTGTGTGTGGTACAGTATACGCAGTGTGTCAAGTAAGTCGGATTTGAGAAACAGCAGAGAAAGAGAGAGAGATTATCAGGAGAATTGCAGTCTGTAGTGCAGTTCCCAGCCTTTGCTCGAGAGAGACTCGACCCTGGCTTAAAACCATAGATTAGATTGTTGTGCTGAGCCTTATACTTTGCAGTGACAGTGATTTGCTATGACAAGAGCCACCAACCCCAGACAGCACCGACCTAAAGACCTCAGCAAAACTCGGCGTGACATCCACCTCGTCGAGATCAAGTATTGTGAGGACACCAGACCTCAGAACCAGCTCAACGTTGCAAAGGAACAGCACAAAGACCTCTGCAACATTCTCCAAGGAGCCTCCGCTACTCTCCACATCATCCTTTTGGGTGTGGGTGGCACCATCTACAACACTCACACTTTAAAGCCTTTCAAGGAACTGGGTCTTGATCCTCAAAGAGTTAAGAAGCTTGCCTCCAAGCTCCATGTGCACTCTGTGAACTTTGCTGCTAAACTTGTCCATACTAGACGTGCCCTTTCCAGTACTGTTATCAACTCTCATCAAGAGCCGGTTTCAGGCCAAGCCTGCAACCCTCCCGATCCCCGTTGATTTTCCTTTTCGCGGTGGAGGAGCTTCACCAAAGTGGCTCCTTTTCCTTAATTAATGTCACACTGTGGGGAGTGACTTTCACCTCCTGCGTTTTTTTTCTTTTATTCTTTTTGTATTGTAGCAGTTGGTTTTTAGTAGGCACTGCCAATGGTAGGTACGATTACAGACGTCGTTACGTTTATGTACATGTCTTCAAAGGGAGGGAGCAGATCTAGTGATTCAAGTCCTAGATGGTAGGAGCACACTTTACAGGATGCAAATGCAATATCAGTGTGAGCAGCAGCTTTAATAGTTTTGGGCACTAATCCAACTGCTTTGAATAAGGGTAGTGCCCATCCTTATAAATCATAGGAGCATAGTGCGTGTGGTATTGCTTCTGTATTTCTGGGGGGCCAGCATCTCTACCTTTTTTTGTTGCAAGTGTAAAATTCCCCATCATCTATGTGGTGGACGTCAAGATTAATACGATAAAGCGTGTTTATGGCCTCAGTGGGTGTCATCAAGAAGGCCTTGTCTTTCTTTTACGTCCAGAGTTCTTGTTGGATGTGGGTAATGCGCAAGGGGGTGAGACTCAGGCTAGGTAGGCATTGGGTTACATCAAGGAGCTCGCGTCTTCTTCTTCTTTGGGGTCTGTGCTGTGGGTTGGATTGTTATGGATGCGGTAGGTTGGGTTAATGCTACTCATCTGTTATGTGAAAGGGTTGGTACTATTGTCTTGTGGGATGGAGGAGGTAGTTGTCTGTGTAAACGTCTGTGTTGCGGGGTGATTGTGGCAAGCGGTATGTGCGCGTGTTGTGCGTTTGTTGGGTTGGATATTGGTTGGTTGTTCTGTGGATTGGATATATTTTGCGTGTTGAGGAGATGTTGCTGGCTTCCTATCTGGCTACGTCTTCTCTTTTTAGTGGTATGTGGGGGAGCAGATTGTGTCTGCCGTGCACGTTTTGCTGGCTGGTTTTGTGGAGGAGCGGCAAGCTGGGTAGTAAGTGCGAGTTCATTCAGGCATTCGATGGCTGCAGTTTGGGGCGGGTTGGGGGATGGTATAGACATTGAGCCTACAGAGTCATGCCTTCTTTTTCTTAGGTTGGGGCGGGTTGGGGTATGCTATAGAAATTGAGCCTCAGGTCATGCCTTCTTTCTCTTAGGTTGGAGCTTCTTTGTGAGTAGCAAATCACTGTCACTGTTGTCGTATGTATAAGAGTCAGCACAACGTTGTCGTTAGTATAAGAGTCAGCACAACAACCAAATCACACGAATCGTCACTGCCAACAATTGGGCGTGACTGTCATGACACTTTGCATGTTTCCAAGGGTAATTTCTAGGTGCCTCTCTAGGTCACTCACTAGGTCACTCACTAGGTAAGTGCCTGGTTTGATAAGTACGGCTTGCCAAGAATCTTTGAAGTACTTTTCAAAAAACGGGGTCCAAATTGCTTGGTTGGCTCAGTGTCAATCGTGCCGGACTCAGGATCTTTTATAGCTTGGAGGCCTGCCCGTGGCTGTGGAGTCTTTGAATATTTCTTTGTATGCTCGTTTTGGTGCTTTACTGATCAATCTTTGTCGCACCTTACAGGCTAATGTGTTGATTTTCTTGTTATTGATAGCATCCATGCTGGTAATGGCTTGCCTGGTTTAGTGTGGATGTCGTCCAGCTTTGTGGGGCTGATCAGGTTCGATGTGCTTAGTTGCTTGGATTGCCTTTTGAACCTACAAATACTCAATGCGTGAAAGAAAGCGTTGGTATCCCAAATGTTGATGTCGATGCGCTAGGCGAGCCTCAGCCAGTGAGCAGTATTCAAGAACGAAGAATACCTGCATGATACTTTGTCCTGGAAATCCTTGCGGATGCCGCCGTCAATGATGGAGAATGATTTAAGCGGATTTGAGCTGGGCACAAGTGACCCACTGCCTGGAGATGCCATTCTGGAAGGGCAAACACAGAGGCCACCCTGCCTAGCTGCGGACGTCTAGGCCGAGAGTCTGCCTATGCAGCGGTCTGGTTGGCATCCTTGCCCTGCTAGGATAGGGTCTTTCTTGGGAGGGTCGTCCCTTTGGAGGCTCCGGAATTAAGCCCCGAGCTTTGCACGCGCAAGGCGCCAATTTGCCTGGTCTGGTCTATTTTTTGGCAAAAGGCCGCTGAGCACCAAGTCAAGCCCGGTGATTGGAACCGCACACGTCTTTGTCTGAGGCACCGCCAGTCTGTGTGTTCAGAGAGTGTATGCATTGCTACAGATCGACTGCACAGCTCCATTTCAGACAATCCAAAAGCAAAACAGCAACAGAGAACATGAGTATCATTGATCAGGTTTTCCACAACCCTAATCCAAGAGGGAAGGCAAGCAGCAGGGCGTTAGGGCGCGCAGCATGCCTGGTGGTGTCTCTGGCATCTTGGCTGACAGCAGGGGCAAGAGGGCCATGCATGCCACTTCCCACCCCAAACCCATCTCCCTGCCCCCTGTAGCTATACCAGCCCCCCCAGCTATACCAGCCCCGATCCCTGCCGCTGCCCCTCCGGCTCCTACCCTCGTCAATGCTCGTGCAGACTCTGCCGCTTGTGCCCTTGATCCATCAGTGCTAACAGTAACCCCGCCCGCAGAAGGCAAGGACTGCGTGTTGCGCACGCCCCTCAGCAACATCTGTCGCAGACCAGGCCACAAGGGGCTGGCTCGCACGGAGCCTAGCACCCACCGTAGCTCCACCCCGTAGGGCACTCCGCACAGCTGCAGGCACATGCCTGTGTTGTGCATGTGTGCGCGTGTGTGTGTGTGTGTGCGTGTGCGTGTGTGTGTGTGCATGTGTGTTGTGTGTGTGCATGCATGCATGCGTGCGTGTGTATGTGTGCGTGTGTGTATGTGTGTGTGTGTGTGTGTGTGCACGCGCACGCTATAAATATCAATATGTCTTTGCTTAGTGCGAACGAGTGTGCCAGCATGCATTTGTTGGAGCATGTGCGTATGTGTGTGTGTGTGCATATGTGCGTTTTAGTACACTTTTGTACATGTTACCCTTGTCAATATACCGTACATGATTAAGATACAAGGTGTAAAAGAGTGGGGGAAATGAATGACTTTACAGAGGGGATTATCTAAAGTTCAAAATGGACATGCTTTTCAAATGTTCCTAAAATGTTTCTTACCAAGCTTTTGAGCGAGCGTCAGGATGGTGGCGTGTGTGTATGTGTGTGTGTGTGTGCGTGTGTGTGTGTGCGAGTGTGTGTATATGTGTGAGTGTGTTTTTGTGTATATGTGTCAATGTGTGTGAAGGAGTCCTAGAACACACGTACCCAAGCACGCACGCAGTTGGTGTCCATTTTGGCCAGTCAGCCACGGCAGAGAGGGCAGCAGTGCTGCTGCATGTGATTGTGCGCCTGCAGCGAGGGAAGAAATCCATCCGGTTAACCATTTTGGCCGCTACGCTACATTTGGTATGTGATTGTGCGCCAACCATTTTGGCTGCTACGCTACATTTAAGCATTACGCTACCAATTACCAATGAACCATTAACCATTACGCTACATTTAACCATTTTGGCCGCTACGCTACATTTAAGCATTACGCTACCAATTACCAATGAACCATTCACCATTACGCTACCAATTACCAATGAACCATTAACCATTACGCTATACATTAAACCATTTTGGCTGCTACGCTACATTTAAGCATTACGCTACCAATTACCAATGAACCATTAACCATTACGCTATACATTTAACCATTTTGGCCGCTACCTACATTTGGTGTGTGATTGTGCGTGCACCTTCTGCGAGGAAGAACCAAAAGGCAAGTAGAACAATATCGTACTCTGTGATATATTGACAGTGCCAGGTGGAACAAGAAAGCTCAAACTATATGCTGGCTTTTCAGTGAGGTGCATTGATCTGGACAACGTTTAATAGCGGCACGGATGAGCCAGTTTTGGTGTGAAGGGAATAGGAAAGGGATAGGAACCTGGGGGCCTTTGTGGCCTACACAGCAGATCATCCTCTGACCTCTGACCGTGTGCATGTTTGTTAACAGAAATGGTTAATGCACCGAATAGCTACATGGGTCTGCTAAAGCATCTGGACGTCATGTTCAGACCCAAGGGCCAAGGACTTCTTATCAGATCCAAGGTCTTCTTCTCAGATTCCAGGTCTTCAAGGTCCAAGGCTGTCTTCTCAGATCAGATCCAAGGGGATCCTTCTTTCCCCTTTTTCACTATCCTCCACTCGGCACCTGGCTAAGGCCCCTGTGTCTTGACCGTCAAACCCCACTGTTTCTAGACTCGCATCGTTCAAAGTCCACCTAACTGCAATTGAAAAGCTCTAGCAATAGGCAGCGTTCACACTTAACTCAAGGACTCCCCACCCGCCTTGCCAATGGGAACTACGTATCAAGCTCACCTGGCCGAAGATGCAGCAGCTGTTCCTCAGATGGTAATTGAGCAGCGGCCACAAACGCAGCCAAAGCCCAGCTCGGAGAGGAGGGGAGCCCAGCTGCTTGTTGAGAGGAGGGGGGCCCAGCTGCCTGTTGAAGGGAAGAAGGAGCTGCGTTGGGGCAGGGAGTTGACGTTTGGGTGGGGGCTGTTGCATGGGGGGGTGGCGGGGCCGAGGGTGAGTGGGCGGACCCTGTAAGGGGGGAGGGTAGCGCACGGCCTGAAGAGGGGCAGCGGCTCACCAAACCCAGCTCCACCCACACCCCCTGTACGCGCAGCCACAGCCCCTCCATGAAGGTAGGCTGCAGCAGGGGCCGCCACAGCTGCTGGTGCTCAGATGCGCCTTCAGGTACCCCCGCATTAGGCCCGGTAGGCACTGCACCGGTGCTGCTGCTGCAGCTGCCACCGCTGTTAGAGAGGGGAAGCACATTGGCGGGCAAGGGGCGTGAGGCCACCATGCTGCTGGCGACAGACAGGGGGCTGGAGTAGTAGGAGCATGTCATTGGCAGAGCACGGAGAGCGGTGGTGAGCAGGCCGCTGCCGGAGAGCCATGTGGGGCACCCACTCTGCGCATGTAAGTGTTTGTGTGTGCATGTGTGTGTGCGTGTGTGTGTGTGTGTGTGTGCGTGTGTTTATGTGTGTATGAGTGTGAGTGTGCGTGTGTGTGCATGTGGGGCACCCACTCTGTGCATGTAAGTGTTTGTGTGTGTGTGCGTGTGCTTATGTGTGTATGTGTGTGTATGAGTGTGAGTGTGCGTGTGTGTGCATGTGGGGCACCCACTCTGTGCATGTATGTGTTTGTGTGTGTGTGTGTGTGCGTGTGCTTATGTGTGTATGTGTGTGTATGAGTGTGAGTGTGCGTGCGTGTGCATGTGGGGCACCCACTCTGTGCATGTAAGTGTGTGTGTGTGCGTGTGCTTATGTGTGTATGTGTGTATGAGTGTGAGTGTGCGTGCGTGTGCATGTGGGGCACCCACTCTGTGCATGTAAGTGTGTGTGTGTGCGTGTGTTTATGTGTTTATGTGTGTATGAGTGTGAGTGTGCGTGTGTGTGTGCATGTGGGGTACCCACTCTGTGCATGTAAGTTTTTGTGTGTGTATGAGTGTGAGTGTGCGTGTGTGTGCATGTGGGCCTGTGCTGGTGTATATCTGTTTGTGTGTGTGTAAGCATCCGTGCTTACAAAAACGCCTGGGCATTCGTAAACAACAGATTGTATGTTGCATGACACGTGCGAGTGCAACTGGGATGGTCGTTCCTGACCTTACCTTCCTCCTGACCTTAATAATCAGAAACACTGGCTGAGTAAGAGGTGGCTTCTTTCATACAATAGAGACCTGCAAATCTACCCAAGGCCTGCAGGACCACCCTTAGCTACGAACCCTGGTGGAGCTCTGTACATAGACCAGGGAGCAGCAGAGGAGAGCGACACCCACCTGGCTGTATCCTTGCTGTACAAAAAACAAGGGAGCGACAAAGGAGAGCGACACCCACCTGGATGTATCCTTGCTGTACAAAAAACAAGGGAGCAGCAGAGGAGAGCGACACCCACCTGGCTGTATCCTAGCACCAGGCAGTACAGCTTAAGGTATGCCGCCAGGAGCTCCGCCTTCTCCGCTGTGATGCACTCGTACAGCGATGAAGTGCAAAACTGCAGCAGCGCGCCGCACTGTGTGCGCTGAGCGGCACGCCAGTGGGGTCCAGCGAGAGATCCGTGCTGCTGCTTGCATTGCTGCTGCTGCTCCCCGCCTCGTTGTTGTTGTTGTTGTTGTTGTTGCTGTTGTTGTTGTTGTTGGTGGTGCTGCTGCTGCTGCAGTTGCTTGCCCTGCTGCTGCTGGTGCTGGGGGTGAGCGCCAGCGACGGAGGACCCCACAGCAGGGCACGCCTGGAGGGCGCCCAGCTGCTTCAATAGCTGTGCCAAAGCCATGATGGACGGATCGGCACTGAAAGTGGCGCACAGGTGAACCATGTCGTTGCTGCCCCCACTCCCGCTCACAGTCACTCCACTGCCCCCCCCATACCCGCAAGGGCCCCTGCCGTCACCAACCAGGCCATGCACGTGGCCACCACCACTGCAACCACCAGCATCTTCCATATCAGGCTTAACGTGTGTACTACCACCACCACCACCACCCCCACCACCACCCCCACCACCACCACCACCACCACCACCACCACCACCACTATCATTATCACCCCAACTCCTGACCCCTGCCACCCCATGAGCAACTCCGCCCTCCGGCTGGTGAGGGCCTCTCCCAGCCTCTGAGCCATCGCAGGTCTGGGAAAGAGGGGGCCTGAGCGGCTTTACTGTGTGCTGTGCTGCATGCTGTGCCAGGAGAGGCGGGCGGGGGAACAGCAAGGGAGGGGGTGCGGCTGCCCCCTGGCAGCCCCCCCCCCCTCCTCCAACGTGCAACACAGACACACGTGACAGCAAGGAGCGAATGCCGGAGGGGTCGTCTGCGTAGGAAAGCGAGCCTGAGCGCTTCTTTACGAATACCTGCGTATGATTAGTGGACGGGCGCTGCTGGGTACGGTACACAGTAAAAGCAGGGAGGAAGTGGCGGAGGGGTCGTCTGTGTAAGAGAGGGTGAGAGCCTGAGGGCTTCTTCACACACACTTTGTAGGCCATTCAGAGACAGGGAGCAGCCGTGTTTAGCAGAGTGTAGCAGGGAGCAGCTGTGTGTAGCTGAGTGTGCAGCTGTGTGTAGCAGAGCTACTGGCAATGCAGGCAAAAAAAATTGCTGGGGGGGTCAATCCACGTATGAGAGAGAGAGAGAGAGAGCCTGAGGGCTTTTTGAAGAGTGCGTTTTTGTGCAATGGGTGGAAGGGTGGAAGAGTGGGTAAAGGGGAGGGAAAGGTGGGGTGGAAGGGTAGGTGAAGGGGGAAAGAACAAGTATGAAGGCAGGGGCTGTTGTAAAGGAGCAACTCCCAGCGCATGCTTGTTCACAACCACGAGTGATCACAAACATTGGTCAGCATGTTCACAAGCATTGGTCAACTTGTTCACAACCACTAGCGGTCACAAACATTAGTCAGCTTGTGTTCACAACCACGAGTGATCACAAACATTAGTCAGCTTGTTCACAAGCATTGGTCAGCTTGTTCACAAACATTGGTCAACTTGTTCACAACCACTAGTGATCACAAACATTAGTCAGCCAACTATTGAGCTGGTTTGCTGGGAGGCATGGATTAGGATTAGGCCACATGTCTGGTGGGATGGACCGACATGCCTCCCCACTTGCACCCCAACACACACAGAGCGAGTGCACTGAAGAACGCAGCACATATTGGCATAACAGATCTGGGGACTCATATTAAGGATACAGAGCTGAGTCGTTGAGTCTGGGCTGCCTCTATAAAAAGTCCTCTGTGTTGCAAAATAACAAAGAACAAAAAAGCTACCGCAGGCAGTGAAAATGCATAGGTTGGCCAGAACTATATATATATACGGTGTGTATACGGTACTTTTGGCAAGGAAATCACCAGATATACGGTCGTACACGGTGTATATGTATACGGTTCTGGCCAACCCTAAAAATGCACGATCTTACAACCAAGGTGTCGGCAACACAGAGACACGCTGCAATATTCATTATGTCTAGCTCGTCCAAAGTAAAAGGCGTGATGAATACCTTACACATTCGTTGCTCTCTCAAGATGCAAAACAAGGCTTCCCTGCTAGATACAAATATCATAAAGCGTACATGACGGTAAAGTTGACGAATTCCTGCTATAAACATATACAATAATGTAACGGCGTAAGCCGACACAACAAAAATGATAAAATCGGGATCATGCAAGCTCGTGCAGATCTACAACCTCGAAATGATAAAATCGGGATTTCCTAGATTAATCGAATATCAAAAATAACGAACACACATTGTTTTTCATTGTACCACCATGCACCAGCCGTCGGAGGTCAAAGGAAGGATTGCGTGATGCAGTATACACAACGATTGAAGCAAGAGACAAACAGACATCAAATCTCGAACAAAGCAAAGCCACACATCACACACACACACACACACACACAAAGACTGCCAAGACATGCAACGGAAGTTGGCGACACAGGAAGGTGAGACACGATACATTTCAAATAGGAATTCTATTCTTATAGAATACTTGATACATTTCACAAATAATACTGTATGCACACATAACACACAGCCAAAGCACGCACCAGCTGCTGGCGGTATAGCCGCTCAAGAGCAGAGGGGCAGGTAGAGGGCGCACCGTTGCTTCTGGCCATGAGCCCACCACTGCTTGCAGTGAGGCCTGTGCAGCCTACGATGTTGTGTCACAAGGTTTGTGCGTGTGTATGCATGTGCGTGTGTGTATGTGTGTGCGTGTGCGTGCGTGTGTGTGTGTGTGTTTGTGTTTGTGTGTGTGTGTGTGTGCTCGATTTAGGGATTCTGTGTATGCCTGTGTGCGCCTGCCCTCTTCGTAAATCAGACAAACGAGTAAAAAATTTACAGAAACGACTAAAAAGGTTCACGGAAAACCCCTCTCATGTCCAGTTTGCATGTGTGTTTGCATGTGTGTGCGTGTGCCATTTTTTGCGAGGTTCTTTGTGTAGTACATGCAATGAGGAGTGATCTCACGCGCACAGCCCCATATGCTACTGCTGGGCAATATGAGGACATAGCATGTGCAGACAAAACACACACCACTAGGGTTGGCCAGAACCATACATATACGGTGTATACCATTCGAAAAGTATATCACCGCCCCCTAAAGATCGTTCTTTGGTGGGGGCGGTGGTTTAATATAGGTATATCTATTTCTAAAGGGGCGGTTGTGGGGCGGTGGCGGAAATTCAAGTTTTTGACCAGCTTCAGGAAGCCTTCCCAGCACTCCTTGAATCTTGCTCCGAACTAGAAATGAAAATTAAAAATTTCATAGACGGTAACGGTCATGTACGGCGCATGTATACGGATCTGGTCAACCCTACACACCACACAAATCCTAGTAAGCCTGCAGCTTCTTGCCGTGGCAACCAACAAGTGTAGAAATGCAGTCCTTGTGCACAGGTATAAGAAGCAATGCACACACACATCATCATCATCATCATCATCATCATCATCATCATCATCATTAAAGACCACGTGTGTTAGTCAAATGTATTCACAAGTGACGAGCATACCTGCAGCTTGGAAGGAGGGGTGGGGCTGTGTTGGGGTGCGGCTGAGCACTTGAGGCCAATAACGAGGTCCCAGAGCTGCCACTTGCACTACCTATAACAATAAGCGTGCGTGTGTGTTAGAGTGAGGCTGAGCACTTGAGGCCAGTAACGAGGTCCCAAAGCTGCCACTTGCACTATTTACTAAAAAGTGTGTGTGTGAGAGTTGTGTGTATGTGTGTAAATTTTGTGTATGTATGTGTGTTTGTGTGCGCGCATGTGTGTGTGTGTGTGCGCATGTGTGTGCATGCTCTTGCACTTGGGGTCAAAAGCGAGGTCTCTATTGAGTGACTTGCATGGCACAGGCGTTGATGTGCGCATGCCACAACCATTCATGTCAAACTCAAAAATCCACATTACTCCAGAACCCAGAACATGCATGCTATGCATCACACACAAATTCTAACGAGTCGGTCAATCAAATACCAAATAATGGCCTGTATAGTTGAAACCAATTTATCCGGGCATGGACGCAATCAGGCTTCCTTGCTCATTCATATCAATCTTCACCATCGCCCACCTCACTCTTTTCAGGCAGCAAGCAAATTGCCCCTCAGCTGCAAGTTTCACTGCGCACGTCAAAATAGAATAAATCAAAGCTAATTCCTACCTCAACCTTTTCAGGCAGCAGGCACAGTGCCACTCGACTGCAGAGTTCACTGGAGCAACTCCAACTAACTCTAATCGCCACCCACCTCACTCTTCTCAGGCAGCAGGCACGGTGCCACTCGACTGCAGAGTTCACTGGAGCAATTCCAACCAGATCTAGCCGCCACCCACCTCACTCTTCTCAGGCAGCAGGCACGGTGCCACTCGATTGCGTGTCACCACTGATGGGGGGGCAGAACCTGCATCGCCTCTGGCGGTCTGCTCCTGGGAATGAATGGGAGGGAAACTGAACAAGATGAAGCCTCGATCACGTAAGGGTTGAAAGGGGATTGAGAGTGGGTGACATGACTTACTTGTGTGTATTCTCTGATGACTTTTCATGTGTGCAACCTCTGGTGAGCTTTTACGTGTGTATCTTTATGTGTGGTACGAGTGTATTTACCTCAGGTATAACGCAGGAGGCATCAAGGATCATAACTTCAATTATTGGCGTCACGTGTCGATTGAAATACAAATTACGTATTCGGAATCCTGACGTCTTGAGCTATCGATTGGTACATAATTAATTTTGAGGGGTCGGTTGGTGGGTGGCCATTTGGGGGACCTCGGAAATTAGGGGGGGG
>Ga0307968_1002547_pt1 | contig 15196 bp, 18 predicted proteins | sample OrgLakmetagen650_FD_201834 | JGI IMG/M metagenome (GOLD analysis project Ga0307968, IMG submission 201834) | Saline water microbial communities from Organic Lake, Antarctica - #650 | ecosystem: Environmental > Aquatic > Non-marine Saline and Alkaline > Saline | place: Antarctica: Organic Lake... | reverse complement strand
TACCCTGGGCTTGCACCAACCACCCTCCAACCACCACGAATTGTCCCCCCAGCCTCCAGAACATTATAATGCCTCCTGGTAAAGACCCTGAGTGGCATCGTGTTGTTGTTATGGGACCGAAGGGGCAAATTTACAAGATGCCGATGCCAGATACCGGATGCCAGAATTCCGAGGTTTCAGCAGCGGTGCCCCCCGCATCCGTGAGCACTTCATGAGGCAGAATCCCAGCGTAGGTGTAGCAGCATGCAAAGCTGACCCGGCAGGAATCCTCAGGGCGTAGTCGCAGCGCTCGTTAGCAATGGGAGAAATTGCCGACGCGAGGAGCATGCAGGAAAAGAGAGGCACTGCACAGGACTACAGCAAGCACATCAGCAGCAGCTTCTACACAGTCATTGGACACCTGCAGCAAGAGGGCAGTGACCAAGGCTTGTGTGGATGTAGTTGTTGCACAATTCATCTACGCTACAGGCACCACCTTCTGGGTTGTGGTAGCAATAAGCAAATGATCATGCTACGTTCTGAGGGGCTGGGAGTTCCTCCGGGGGGATCTAGAGGGCTTGGAAGTGCCTCTGGGGGGCTCTAGAGGGCCTGGGAGTGCTTCTGGGGGGCTCTGGGGGGGCTTGTGGCTGCAAAATTCGTTAAGTGCCCAAAATCGTATTATAGAGCAATTTGAAAAATACGGTTAAATACGTGATTAATACGATACGACGTATAATACGCCTACGCCGTATGACCCATCCCTGGCATCAACGTTATAAGGTTGTTCTGGAATTGTAAGGGGAAATCTGTCTCCAATACTGTTCTTCTAACTGAGTCCTTCGTCTAAACAATCGCACGGCGCTTCTTAGCACTGAGCCACTCCAAAATGGCCTGTGGATATGGGAAGGACTCCACGCTGAATGCTGAGCTCTTAAACCCCCGTGCGCAGCTCGTCAAGTGCTGTGCTTGTAGCCTGTTGCGCTGTGGGTTACGGATGTACTTGAGGGTGCTAAACATGCGCTCATCCTCAACTGACCCTGGAACCATTACCATCACCAGCTCTGCTAGCTTGACACTCCCCAAACCGGTCCCGTGCCCCTAAGCGTGTAGCTTCCCCCCAAAACTCCTTGGCAGAGAGAGGGCGAGGGGGGAGGGACTGTGCAGGTTCTGGCTCGTTATCAGACTCATCGCTGGAGGGTTCTGCAGGGTTTGCATCTTCCGCTGCTGTTGCTTGCCTTTGCTGCCGTGATGGGGCGCCCCTGCTGCAGCGTCTTGAACACGCAAGCAAACTGGGTGTGCAGCTTGGGGTCTGCTGCCTGTGCTGCACGCTGAACTGCTGTATAATTTGCACCCTTATTCAACTGCTCTTGCCAGCCTGCCCGGGCTTGCTGCTTCTTCAACCATGCTGCTGCCTTGTCTTTGTGGGCTTGCTGATCTCATGGGACACAATGTTCTGAATCTTGCACTGGAAAGTGGCTGGGCAGATGCTGCAGTGGACTTGGAACCAGTTCGTTCCGTCCAACCCCCCCATCACTCAGCCAATCCTTGCGCTGGGGCTGTCCCTCAGGGGCTGGATGCTCAAGCCACTGAGATTGGAACTTGTTTGTGGGCCCATGGGCCCCTAAGTACTTCCCATCACTTTTCCCCCTGGCAACTCTGGCCTTTTTTGGTGGGGGGTTTTCACTCATTTCAATATGATCATTAATTAAATGTTTGGAACTGTTTGGAATTTTTGGTGTGTGAGGGCCTTCGACGGCCCCCTAAGGGCCACAGAACCACACAGGGGCTCATCGACACCCCCAAAAGCTTGATTTCATATCGATTTCAAATCTCGGAAACCCATGTTTTTATATCGATCGATATGGTATATTGCATTATAGGAGGGCTCTGCTTGCCCAAATTTCTACGTACAAATCTTTTCGCCTTTTTGTGTGTTTGTTTCCGGATATCCGTTCCTACAAGACGGAAACAGACTGACAAAGTGCATTCCAGATGCTTGCACCACACAGGTCGATACATAAGGCGCAATAGCCAGCATCTTGCTTGTTCTGATTGTCTGCACCTGATAGTGAAACCAATAAAAGCGTGCACGTCCTGCCAGGTCCAGCAACATGAACATGCATGCGATCCTTTTAAAATTCTGCACACGTTTCAGTGCTGGAAGTAGTAGCATGTCATGTGCTTCTGATGTGAATCCACAGTCTGTCAATGGCATTCAGTACTAGCATGCTCTGCAAAGAAAGAGACACATTAGCCTGAAGGTCCAGAAACTGTTCTCTAAATGTTGCTGCAAAGCATGTGTATGAAATATATGCTATTGTTCTGTTGTGAGAAGAGTGCAACTTGAGTTACATGCAAACCAATTGTGTGTCTCCTAGCCTTCCTGCCGCATGCATGCTGCCTTGCATTGCTCCAATATGTGACATGCATAAACCCCTTTGGAAAGCTTGCAGATTCAGGAAGCAGGCCACCACTTTGTCCTTCATGTGTTGTTTGTAGCCACCATGCATGCTGTCTGCCTGATACTAAAACGGTATGTGTGTCTTCAAGTCCTGTCTTGACAGCAAAGTGCTGGAAGATGCACGTCATGTGCCAAGTGACCTTGCAGTCTAGTCTTTCCTTGTTAGCTCTCAACAAGTTGACAATCCAGAGTGCGTCACTACGCTGTAAAATAATAGTTTATAAAAGCGGCATTGAACTGCATCAAAAAGTGGCCGGCAAAAAAATCCCTCCTCGTAGGTCTCCATGCAGCCAAAGAAAACGACGGCGCATGATAACTGCACGATTCCTGAACGGAATCAAGTAAGAATCGAAACAGTAAATCCCGCATTTCGAGGCCGTCACAACGTGCCGCTCTGCAGCCTTTCTCGTCACCAAAAGTCCGACCTTCACAGCTTGCCACGAAACTCGGCAGACCTGTAGATCGGCACCTGCCAAAATTGTCTTCAGAATCTTACGCGGAACGGATGCCCGGCCGCGGAACTATTCATGCCCAAAGTGCGTTCAACCGAATTGGTTAAAACCCGGACTTCACAAGGAAAATTGGGTAAAAATACACTGATGCACACAAACGCGAGCATGCACGAATCCCAGTACGCGTGCAAATACACACGCACGTACTACACGCATGTATGCATGTACATTTTTCGCACACACATGCACATACACGAACACACACGCACACACACGGTATACACAAACGGGGTAATTTGATGGGGTGGGGGAAGAAAAGGGGTCTCGTGACAGTGGCCGTGTGTATGGGTTTTGGCCTCTTTGGGCGAGCATAGTTCATGATCTTTTGGTTTTGGTTAATATAATTGGGGTACACTACCAGAGCTCTTCAAGAGCTACAAAATGACCCCCATATAACAAATTATGAAAAGGTCGAACTTTCCCATATACACATATACGGTTTAAATACAGTTTATACGGTTTATATGGCGTATTTATACGTATGTAGAAAACTTATATACGGTTCTGGCCAACCCTACACATCCCTTGTGGCACGTAATGGCATTTGTTTCCTGAGAAAGTTTTATGGTTTGCACGAAAAGGGCAATAATGATGTAAACAAAAACAAGTGGTCTTGTACAGGCCACCACTTTCCATATGATGGCGGTAATCACCATGCAATGGACAGCGGCACAATGAGGAAGTGTCCCTCATTGGAATCTTTGCGCAGACAGAATTGTGGCACTACGTAACCTTCTTTCACCCGATGATACAAGTCTAACGATGATACAAGTCTAACCAAAAGTCTCCAATATCAGGCTTAAAAAACCTTGCGAGGAGGAACAATAAAGCGCGTAATGAGGACAACAATGCTCAGCACAATGGATGCTAAAGACATTTAACCATCATGTTGTTATTTGTTATACCTCATTTTCCCCTCTTGTTCAAGCTTTTCGAATGAATTGTTGTGTTGTAAGACTGGTATTGCAAGGTAAAAAGCATCAGCTCACCATTTCAACGTCGGGCCAAGTAGCCATGCCATTGTGCCGCTTTGCATTCGTCTTTCCTTCCCCTTCAGCAGCAGCAGCAGCCAAACCTGTGGCGCTAACCGTGTCCTTTGAAGCCATGCCCTTGTTTGCAGAACTCTGTTGCATCCAGCGTTCAGGTCTGAAGGCTGTGGGAGTGAGGATCAAGGGAGCTGGTTACGAGTGTGCAATAAGAAAGGAGCGTAGGAATTAGAGCTACTATTAAAACAATTCAAAGCAACGTGCCATGCAGGATTGTTATCAATCAGTGTTATTCACCTGTGGGATCCAGCCAAAAGCGAGAGCAGCGATGCATGGCGTAAGGGTGCACGCACACGTGGCTACCACGCGGCACCTGGAAGCATGAAGACACCGAAAATGGCACAGGTTGCTGGGTAGCAAGACACTCTTTTGCGTATGTTTTTGTTTATGCATTTGTGTGTGTGCGTCTGTGTGCGTTTATGATTGTATCTGTGTTTGTGTTTGGCTACGGGGGAGGTGAGTTATTCTGCGTATGCGTCTGTGTGTGCGTATCTGTATGAATTAGCAAAAGGTTGGTTCTTGCAGCACACAACATCCATGCTGCCTTACCACACCTTTCTGCAGAAACATCTCATACAGCAGTTATGCACAGCACTTCTTTTCAAATTGTGGTGCTTGCAAACATTCCAGGATGGAAGCGGAGACAGTACTTAACATTCTCCTTTCTAGGATCCGTCCTCCCGCAGGAATAACTTTCAAAGGATTATTACGTGAAGGATTTGTACCAGTTCAAACATCCCTCCAGTAATCACCTTGTAGTTGCCCAGCATTACGTCCTTTGATGCAACACGCATTAGGGTGGATCCAAATGTGGGGTGCAAGCGCAGCACCTCACGCACAACTGCATCCAGATAGCCTAGGGAGCCTTCATTTCCATGCACAGTAAGGGACAAAGTTAGTTGTTGGAGCACCATTTTGAATAGACAGCAAGCATCTTTTCTCAGGACATCAGTGCCAGCAGTTCTGCACAAAGCAAATCAGATGAGTGCAGGGGAAGAGAAGAGGTATTGCAGCAAATTAAGAGCTACCATATTTTAACCAGCTGCTACTGCAAACCCGACCAGCCACTGCTGGCTGCAATTCACACTATAAATAGCACTGGCAGGGTTTGCATGGATTCCTACAACACATGTACAGTCTCCGCTTTACCTACCCACGGTATCAAAGGTCAAGGCTTCTGGACATTGCACAAAGCCTCCTTGTGAAAGATCCCTGTACAGCTTTTCCTACAAGCATTGTAGGCAGGGGGTTTACATCACAAGCACGTTCTAGTACGTTTACATAGCGTCATTTTGTCCTGTAAACAAATCAATTATCGCGCTTTGCACTTCTGATTCAGGTGTCTCAGTCACATTTTTTTACTAGTCAAACACACGTGTCACCAAGAAATCCAGCACGTGCAACAAAGCACAGCGAATGCTTTCTGTACACTTACCTGCGATTCTGGGTTGGCTGCTAAGCACTGCAAGGCTGCTGCGAGGCTCTGTCCGAGGGCCTGATGCCCTGCCATCAGGAGCCCTCCCAGCTCATTCACAACCATACTTTCAGGCACTTTCCCACTCTTCCTGTGCGTGCAAAGGTCAGCAAAAATATTTGCACTAGCATGCCGGTCAGTCCTTCTCCCTTAAAAGCTCATTAATTGGTCACATTTTTGCGACAGGCACTTCAGGGCGCTGTACATAAATGGTCAACATGGTCGACACGCCCTCAAACCTGGATGGGAGTTTTAGGAGAGCTTAGGACCAAAGCCAATGAAGGCGCACAACCCACCAAAGGCGCATGAGCTGTGCAGCAAGGGTGGAGACTTCAGGGGGCTGCAATTTGCAAGTAAAAGGGAGGGGCCGAGCCTCAGAAGCTAGAGATAAAGCTGCAGATATAACACAGGCGATCATACATTCAACTGCTGTTGACATACCGGATCTCCTCTCTCCTTGATGGTCACCCATATTTGCCCCATGAAGGCCTGTGATACAGGAGCCATAGGAATATGGTTTAAGTGTACGTACGTGCAACGTCGGAACTGAGTTTGGAAATTTGAGTGCAAGAATGTTGGAAATGTAGTGAGGCCTGCATGAAGCAGCAGCTCAGCTCTTGGCTTGCAACCTTGCAACCAATCTGAATCACAGGTGCCGGCTATCAGTCACCTTGCTTGCCCTGAGGACCTTTCTAAATATTTAATAGCCACCCCACCGTCATAAACGCAGCATTGAACATGATGACAAGATGCATGACTGACCTGGAGCACAGAGTACTTCATGGTGGCATCTGCCAGCTCATCACTAATCAGCCATCCCCAACGCCGAAATGGGTGCTTTGCCCTTAGTTTCGCCTCCTCATTACATGCTTTGAGCAGCGAGAGCACCGGGATATCCTGTTTTTGTACAAGTGATACAATGATTAAAATCACCAGTGCTTTGAAAGGGTCATTCAGCTCGTTGTAAGTGTAAACCCAAATCTTGACAACTCAATAGTTTTGGGAATGTGCATAAATCTGGTAAGATGCGCGTTTGCTTGGCTTGGATCTAGATCTCTCTACGACGGCAGTAATCTTGCGCGCTTTTGCTTTATCCGTCAATGCAAATAAGAGACAAGCTGGTAAACTCACTCCTCCTGATTCCATCGAACCAAATTCATATCCAAACTTGGCAGTGCCACAGACATCCAGGCTCAGACAGCTCGCCATTAGCGCAATATCTACTGCTGAGCCTGATAAAACAACAATAGGTGTGATGACGCGTGTGAGTATGACATGTTTGTGTGGGTGCGTGCCAGAGTGTATGTGAGGTGTCAAGGTCCCATGCTCTTGAAAGCAGCAGTTATATGTAAGGTTGCCAGAACCGTATATATGCATCGTACATGACCGTATATTAGGTGATTTCCCTGCCAAAAATACCATATATATGGTCAGGGATGTGTCATACCGTACCTTACCGTACTCATTCCGGTGCCCAAATTTTAGGATTATTAAATGTAACCCCGGGTAACCCCGGACCCTGTAAATAAATACTTTAGCCTTCCCCGCACCAACCCCGGTGGGCATTTAGCCCAGCCAGTGCCTGTACAAGCGTGTGTAAGCGTGCACATGCGCGCTTGTGCGTGTGCATGTGTGTTGGTGCGCTTGTGCCCACACATGTATGTGCGTGTGCATGTGCGTTGGTGCGCTTGTGCGTGTGCATGTGCATGTGCGTTGGTGCGCTTGTGCCCACACATGTATGTGCGTGTGCATGTACTTGTGTGTATGCGCGTGTGCATGTGCGTTGGTGCGCTTGTGCCCACACATGTATGTGCGTGTGCATGTGCGTTGGTGCGCTTGTGCCCACACATGTATGACGCTGGGGCTGCTGCTGACGCTGGGGCTGCTGCTGGTGCAGGAGCTAGGGCGGGGCCTGGGAGGGGAGCGGGGGGGGCGGAGGGGCCTTCTCCCTGTTTACTCACCTGTTAAACTTTATTTTCGCTAACTCCGGGTAACCCCGGATCCTATGGATAAATATATATTTTACGATGCCGGCATCAATCCGGAGGGCAAAAAACGATATTTACCCGGGTGATTTAAGAAAGGTACGGTACGTTCATTTGGGACGTTCAATACGGTAAAATACGTGTTAAATATGAAATACACATCATACGATTGTATTTTAAAGCAATTTTGGGAGTGCCGAATTTTGACCCAAAATGGACCTGATTCGCCCAAAAATCACCCAAAATGTCCCCAATTTTTGTCCAATACATTACATGTTATTAGCATATTGTAAAACAGCATTGGTTGTCCCCATGCAACCCCCCCCCTCCCGAGCAAATAGGGCCAATAACCCTAAATTGGGCATATCTCCCCAACCACTCCACCGTTTTGGGGGCTGAAATTGTGTTGGATAGCTTAATTGTTTCTTTACTTGCCTGCAAAGGAAGCAGGCCGAAAGACCCAGTGGGTGGCTCGCAATAAAATTTCAATATGTCGGGGTCAAAAACAGACACCATTGCTCACACACTGCACCAATCTGTGCCCTGAAAATTTTATAGGGCTTGATAATTCACCCCGCAACTCTGGTGTGAATGTGGGATTTAAATAAGGAGCCGGAAAAGCACAGGCGGAAATTTCATGCTACACAAATTTGCACCGAAATTTAACCAGGCCACCGATTGGCCCCATGTAAATTTTATTTTAAGCCATCTTTAACCTCGCAACTCTGAGCAAAAACTGGACTGAAACTCGCAGCAGGTATGGAGCGACAGCCTCTGTCTGTTCCCCCTGTGCCCCTTGTGTGAGTGCCTCCCACTCGCCGGATTTCCCAGTAACCCTGTCCCAAATTTGACCTTGTAACATTGTTATACAACATTTATAATGCTTATATCCTGAAGCAGAGGTCGATCGGGGCAACTTCAGAAATGCACCTTTTCCCTGCCAAATTGGGTGCAAAATACGCACTGGGCCCAACACACAGCCCCCCAAAATGACGAACTTCCAGCAAATGTCAATGGTTTAGATATAACATCAAGGATCTTACATTCAGATGAGGCATAGGGGGACTTGAATTGGGTGGGAAGCTTATTGGCCCTGTTTGGGGGGGGGGGGTGCACGGGGACGACCCATTGGAAGCTCGCTGAAAGGCCGTTTATGGGGCGGAAATTGCCTAGTAAGGACTATAATCGGCAGAATTTTGGCAAATTTTGCGTTTGTATAATACGGTCCAATTTGTTCAATGCGGTAAAATACCAAAGGGAACTAACGGAGGAAATGCCTGAAATTGCGCATATTGCTTTCAGAAAGCAGCCACTCATAGCCACTTCATCCGATCGACACCATTTTAGTACCAGATTGTAGCTGGCATTGAGAGCTACCCGAGCATGCGCCCAGTTTTATGTGGTTCGCTTTGCGTGCTGAGATAGACTGGATTAAGCACACATGGTGCATGTAAACCCTAATATGGTAATTTCCATGGGGAAATGGCTCAAATCCTCATAAAACGCCAACCACTCAGCCGTTTTCTTTCATTTTTGTTGCAATTATATTCTTTACTAAAAAGGATTTTATAATATTAAAAATATTTCAGATTGGTGCAGTGGGTGATCTGGTATGAAGAATTTGTGGTAAAAAATGGCCTGCACGCCACAGCAAATTAAGCACACGCCCCCCAAATGTCAAGCTCCAAATTTTACACCCACATTCATATTATGTAAAATTTGGAGCTTGCCAATTGGAGGTTGTATCCAAAGAGCACATCAAAACTTGCTCATTTTGGGCCTCAGTTAGCTCCCTCTGGTAAAGTACGCGTTAATACGGCGTATCACACAAATACGCCGTATGACACGTCCCTGTATATGGTTCTGGCCAACCTTAATTATGTACAAGGGACGTTGCCAATTCTTTCCCTTCGATTGTACGCACATGGACGCAATGCTGCAAGCTGCAATTATGCATAGACTGTTAGGTCACAACACGTCCGCAAGTGTGTTGTGTCTCAGAAAAATATTTACCCTTAGCAGCGTAAGGTCGCGTCGCTCTCTCCAATCAACCCCCTTGACCTTACTTTTTTATTGCCCACCTTGTTTGATGTCCATGAGAGCTTCAACCAGAGTAAGGGTCCTGTCCTGCAATTTTGAAACGCAGCAATGACCAAGAACACAGGTGAGGCAAGGAGCGTGACAGCTTCCATACATTCATGCACGTGCACGCGCAAGTGCGGATGCACACCCGTGTGCAACTCAAGCATTCACAAGCCAGACTACCTCCCTCAATGTAAAAATATGTTAGATCTCCCGGTAAATTACCACCTCCTTGCTTAGGGTGGTGCCCGCTTCCACCTACTGAGGTTAACCTAACAGTACTAGCTAAATATCTCCTAACCCAGTGAATTGCCACTTGCACTCACAAAAGCGAGCACATGCACACATACACGCACCTTGGCTATTTCAAAGTCCTCCTTGATCTCTGAAACAGAGAAAGTCTTTGCCATACACTGCATTTGTGTTCGGAAAGGTTGACCAGAGTAATGTGATGAACGGGGATGAAGATGAACACAAAGAGTTCAAATTCTCCGTGGGGAACACAGAAAACAAACCTTCCGCACACTCTTCCACTCCGGCGAGGCATGGGTGCTGGTGAGGAGACACGGCTTTCCATTTGGGTGCAACATCTAAAGACAGTGGGGAGAGGAAGGTTGGCCAGGTTTCAGCCAGTGTCTGTCTGATTTTGCATTTTGTGGACCTACAAAATCGTCCAAAGACACCTATAGTTGGTCGATGATGACAGGAAGAGCACCTTCACACGAAAACACGCCGTAAACGACAGCCAGAAACCCGTTGCGTTATTCTGAGGCTGCTGTTGGTGGGCATGTATCCTTTTTATTCTTTTCATTGTCAGTTGTAAATGATAAGTGACACAACAAGCTCAACCTGGGTCACCTGGCTGCGCTAAAGCGTTGCCTGCTACATTCCTTGCTAAGGAGCAGGATTTGGGTTGGGAGGCCCAACCTGAAGAGGAACCACTACAATAACCTGAATGGGGCTTAGATATGATTGACATGACATGCCAAAACTATCTGAAGAAGGCATGGTTTGCCTGCTGCCATGTGGTACTGGGCCAAGAGCTGCAAGAGAGCAGGTGAGAAAAGGGAGAGCACTAGAAATCACACAAATGTATTACCTCGTTCAAGCAGCGGTTCTGGTCATAGGGCTTGTGCATAAACACCTCCGCATTGACCAGCACCGTGGCAGCCATAGCGGGATCGCACACCACGATCTGCCTGCGCATGAACCCTAGACTGACTTGGAAGAGGGGATACTTGTCAGCTAAGCCTACAATTGCGTCCAAGTTCTCCACGGACGAGCGGAATAGCCAGCCCTTGGGGCCTGTGATTGCAACGCGTAATCAAACACCTTTAGGGCAGGGTGGGAGAGATAAGACCTAGCCCTGGGCCAACTTTTTTTTTGGGGCTTCTTTTTGCCACCCACCTGGCAACCTCTGCCCTGCGCTCCTCCACAGCCTTAACTGCAATCAATCACCAGTGCAAGCACAATTGTTTGAGCGTATGAAAACTGCAGGCAGTTCAACATGCACGCGTAGAGGAAATGCTAGGGTGCGTGGTGATGATGGCACAGTATTGCGAGCAGAACCCACCACGAACGCTGATGCCAGGATGGTTGCGATTGTGATGAGAATGTTACTGAGCTGTGCTGTCTCCCCCCCCCAAAAAGGAGATGTCAGTGGGTACAGCAGGCCGTGTTCTTTTGCACACCCATTCATCCATCTGGAAATCGTCTGGAAAACGTGACCAGGTCCTGTGAAGCCAGGTACAACTAGTGACATTTGGCAGGCGACCCTAAGGCGAGTGGGTGGGGGAGGCGACCTCGGACCGTTTCCAAAAAGCCAGAAATCACCACGATTCCAAATTCATTAACTATATGAAACAAACGTGTCCCAACTAAATACAAGCTCCTTATAAATACACACTGACAATGGCATGGCTCTCTGGAACGATGAGCCTCAAATGAGAGCAATGGAACAACAATGAGAGCTGCTAAAGCTGCTGGGAGCTCACGCAAGGGAAGAGCCAAGCTTTATCGTATAAAGGTTATTTCCTTGGGCGAACAGGCTGCAGGCAAGTCCTGCCTTATCAAAAGGTGCGAGAAAGTGGAGTTCTCTGTTGAGTATCTTTCTAAGGGTGTGTGCCTCCTCTCATTGAGAACAGGTACTGCGAGGAGAAGTTCATTCAAAAATACGTGCCGACCATTGGTGTTGACTATGGTGTCAAGCCTTTTAAACTGGGGGACTACGAGGTCAGTCCCCCATGCAAGCACCTGCTGAAAAGTTATCTTTGTGCGTAATAAATCATTTGTGCTTACCTCTTTGCTTACATGTGTCACTCACCTGGTATTTCGCAGGTGCGAGTAAATCTGTGGGACTTGGCTGGGGCACCTGACTATGTGGAGGTATGCAAATAGCGTTCGAGTTTGACTATATGTGATTTCATGATGGATTCACAATAAAGCAGTTCAGATTAAAGCTGTGCAGCAATCAGCGAAAGCATGGAATGTCGGAAATGGAAATTGGGCATTTATGCCACATACTATGGTGCATGTCGGTTACTGTGGTGCGTCGGAGAATGCCTATGCAGGTGCGGAACGAGTTCTACAAAGACACACAGGGCTGCATTCTTGTATATGACGTAACCAACCGGGCGTGCTTTGAGGCCCTGGGTGGTTGGCTGAAGGAGGCACAAGACAATGGGGCAGAAAACATGGTGCGCGTGCGTGCTAACTTACTAGGACCTGCGTTTTCGATTGCTCATAAAAATGTGCAGTTCATAGGCTGTGCAGAAGTGCTGTAATATAAACAGAGATAGACTCCTTGTGTCCAATTTAAGAAGGACTAACGATCTGGTTACGTACACAAGCGCATTGCCTCGCTGTGCTACTGCCTCAGGTCATAGTCGTGGCAGCCACGAAAGCTGACAACCCCACAAGGAAAGTGACAGAGAAGGAGGGAAGGGATTGGGCATCCTCGCAGGTGTGAAAGGCTTGTTGGTGTATGGAAGTATTCAAGGTTTCACTAAGATACAAATTTTAGGTAAATTGCGAATTCGGCCACTTGTTACTTGAACGTGGGAAAAGAAGAAACTACCGAACGGTTTAGAAAATGGAGTCGCTTTAGTACCAAGTACCATAAAACTCCTCCGTCAAAGAAAATGGAAATTTCAAAGGGGATATAATTAAGGTTGCGGGCTTGGCCTGAAACCAGCTCCTGATGAGAGTTGGTAAGAGGTAGGTCGCTACTGGAGACATGTCTGGTCCGGACATGCTTAGAAGCATTCTTGACAGAATGCACGTGGAGATTGAGGCAGCTTATTAGTTCTTTAAAATCAGGACCCAGTTCTTTATTACGCTCTAACTTATGAGTGAGCATTTAAATAAATTTTGGGGCAGGAAGGTGTAGGAAGCATTACTTTTGGACGGCACGTGTCAAATCGATTAAAAATTACATGTTCGGAATCCTGACGTCAAGAGTTATCGATTGGTATATGTTTATGGGTCAAATCAGGGAGGGGGGGGGAGGGGGGGTCCCCCAGCAGGGTTTTAATTTTTTCGGGGCGGTCTCCAGTTTTTTTCTGGGCCACTTCCACGGAATTCTAAATATATCATCTGTATTCTCAGCTCAAGCCCAGTCGATTGGCACCCTTTTGAGCAAATTGGGTAAAAGGGGGGGGTCTATAGACATGTCCAAAAGTCAGAGGCACACGCGCTTGGGTGCAGGCCGCGAAGTAAGTCAAGCCAATGGGGCAGCAATTACTCCAAACTTTCAGGATTGTGCCAGCATGAGATAATCAGTGAATTTTTGATGAAAAGGAAGCAATGTGGAGTTGTGCAAGCCAGTTATGGGTGCCTGGTAAGTCATGTGTGCACGGGCGTCCGTATCTCAATTTGAGCCCCATAACTCTGCAATACTTTAGTTTCATGTCTTGAAAAGTATGCAGATCGATGCAGAAGTCAAAAAGGAGCAGATTAGTACCTCTTTTGTCTGGGTGGGGGCACTGGAAGGGGGGTTGAGGGGTGGGTGGTCCCTCAGGGGTGTCCACCCCAAAATGTATACGTGCCTTCCGAAAAGAATAAAAAATACCCTTCTGGTAGGGGGATCAATAATGTCTTCAATAATGTGACGTGGCATTTGTCCACTACCTTTGATCCTCAATTCGTATGTCCAGGATGAAGCAAAACGGACTGCTCTTAATTCTCACGCAGCTGTTCCTCTAGCACAAGTTATGATAGACGCTCGGCTGCCTGTCCTGCATCACTAATAATCCTGGTAATAGCTAAATTGCTGAAGCTCTTTTGCTGGCATGATCACTGATGCAGGGGTTCCCATTTTTCGAAGTTTCTTCAGCAAGTGGCCATGCTGTGCGAACCTTGTTTGCGACGCTTTTTGCTCGCATACTTGCCACAGTTCCGGGCATACCCAAAGACCTCAGCGCCTTGGCTGTCCAAATGGTTAACACTATGCGAGAGCAAGATAATATGATGTGACCCTTTATGTCTGCTGGTAAGGGAGTTACGGTACTCGGTACCAAAGTGGCTTTCTTTTCCCTTTTCAATTTATGGAAATGTTTTTTCCTTCCCTCTTCTTGGGAGTGTGTAGCCTCACTTATGAGAGAGGACGTCACTGGAATGTTCTCACGTCAGAAGAATGGATCATGCTTCTTCGTCTTGTAAAATTTATTTGTAAGATGGTGTGATGCCCTGGCAGCAGTTTTTATAGCTCCTTTCTTGTACTTCAACTTGCTTCCCGGCAGATCAAGCATGTTATGAGCCCATGAGTTACTTGCTCACGTCTGTGATTTCTTGTAACTGAGATATGAATTACTGTGTTACAGTGTTACATGATAAGAACGCCTTACTCCATAACACTTCCCACATCATGAATGAGAAAAGAAAAACAGTTGTTTGTTGTTAGCCTAATAGTGTCCTGGACACTGTGTCCATCATCTTGAAGACACAACTCGTGTTTATTGTTTTCACTCACCACAAGTATAAGGGCTTACTTTGTCATTTTGATTTTTGCTGAATGTGTTTTAAGGAGTTTAACAACTACATAAACTCTTGATCCACTGGCTGAGCCCAGCAAAAGGTCCTTGCTTGGGCTGCCAGATACCGCCTCCCTTTATACTATCATATGATATTTATGGAGCATAAGTTCACAGGAGGGCTAAATTGACGGAGGTATATCATATGATCCATTTCTCAATCTATGTCAACAAAAATGTGTCCAAAGAGGGGAGGAAGCACACTGAAAAATGTTCCTCGTACAGCTCACTTCAGTATCCTGTTCAACAACATCGAAGCCTACGTACATCGATACCTCCCTTAATGCCCTCAACACTGCACAACTCGTTCAGCGCACTTATACTCCATGGTGCACCACACTCGTCCTGGTGGCCAGGTAGCATAAAAGATTTGGGAGGATTGGCCATGCAGGGGAATGGCTGCTGCAATGCCTGAGGTCAGGATGATAGCCATCTGCCAACAACAATCAGCATCATAGGACACACACACACACGCACACACACGCACATACACACACACACCACCTTGCACCCTTGAAGACGCCATATTATGGCAAGCGTGCTGATTGTCCAAGCCCTACAAAAGGGACCATGCGGTGCCAACCAAATTGCCTACACTGACGTAGGCAGCGCAGATAAACTATCAGA
>Ga0307968_1002538_pt1 | contig 15221 bp, 22 predicted proteins | sample OrgLakmetagen650_FD_201834 | JGI IMG/M metagenome (GOLD analysis project Ga0307968, IMG submission 201834) | Saline water microbial communities from Organic Lake, Antarctica - #650 | ecosystem: Environmental > Aquatic > Non-marine Saline and Alkaline > Saline | place: Antarctica: Organic Lake... | reverse complement strand
AGGGCTGCCGTGTTGCTCCGCCGTATGAGTCTTAGCCGCTCCCGAGTATGTCCGGGCGTGTGCACGAAGGCACACGAAGGCGTTTTCCAGGGGGCACCACGCGGAGGTGCTCATACATCGCCCCCCGTAGGTAGCATAAGCCCTTGAACTCATTCATAACACGCATCAAATCAGCTCCTTCAGGAAATTTTATCATATCTAAGCAGAAATTCTGCGACAATACTTCCACTACATCGTGAACAATATTAACACAAGTGGGCTTTGCCAGAGCTTGAAACGGCATGCTTGAGCAAGCCCAATCAAGAAACACAGCAAGCCTTTTTTCGATAGGGATGCATGCTCGCATGTTTGTGTCTTCCCTCTCACACATGGTACCCTTCAAATATGTTGCACAGTCCTTGAAATGCAGGCTTGCTCATACGATACGCCTCTCTATATTATTTGTCTGCTTCATAATAGGGGAAATTCCTAGCTGCTTCAGCCCATTGCCCGATCACCTGCTGTTCCCAACAACCCTTGCTGCCTCTTTCTTGTCTGGCGCTCCAAAAGCTTCTTTGCCGTTTCTGGGCGTGGCCATGCAGTTCCAAAGCGGACAATGCAGGTAAAATTCAGGAACGTAACATGCCGTGCAAGCAAGCGAGTATACGTATACATGTATACATGCAAGCACCATGCACCAGCCGCAAGCCCCATGCATGCTCTCAGCCAAATCATGGGATTGAAGGGCTGTCAGAATGCCAATGAGGGCACTATCTGCAGGGGGTGAGCTGCCTGGAGGACTGAAGCAAAAACAGGTCATGAAGGCCATAAACATCGCGCACATCGCTCGCTTTTTCATTTTAGAAATATATATGTAATTTAAACACAGTGGATTAGAAGGAATTAGCGGAAAACGAAAAAATATATGTTGTTGTGTCGTGTGACCGCTCCTTGGTTAAGTCCTTTGGTTAGCCTATTTTTGGGTCATAACTTTTCGTCGGACTGACGGATAGTTAAAGGATGTTTCTTCATACAAAAAATAAATTTCGAGGGGTAACCATCTGGCCAAATGACTTAACCAAACCCGTGTGACCGGGGCCTAACTGACTGGACTCTGGATTTTGGTCTTTTGGTCCTTTCTCTTTTTTCGACCCGCCACCGGACACCTGAAGTGAGAACCGCCTTATTTCTCTGGTCGGTCAAGATGGAAAGTTCAAACGAAGAGAATTGGTAGTATTCTGTTAAAATACTTAACGGCGTTGTAATGCAGCTTTGCCCTCTGTCTGCCTAGGATTTACGAATGACTAAAAGTGAAGACTTTACGTAAATGAAACAATTGAAATCGTGTCTTATTGGGCAAGCTTTGTAACGCGTTAGGTATTGAAATTACACTCGCGTCACGCATATCATACTATTATGTGACTCTGCAGTGGAATGGAACAAGAGGGGTTGCTCTCGGGCCCGAAGGAGGATATCTTGACCGGAAAAGATCATGATCTGGTACGCCTACACCTATAGACAGCTTGAAGGACCAATAGCACGATGCAGCCAATGTGTGCATGCACACACATGCACGCACACACATGTACACACATTTACGCATGTACGCACGCACGCACACTCATACAAACACACACACACACACACACACACACACACACACACACACACACACACACACACACACACACACACACACACGCACGCACGCACGCACGCACGCACGCACGCACGCACGCATGCACACACACACTCACCAGCATGCTTGCTCACCTGAACACGTACGGACATGCACGCATGGTCACGTTACCCACGCATACATTATACATATACACGTGCAAAAATTAGGAAAAGGAGGTGCAGGAGCTGTCTTTCAAGACACGACCTTTGTGGAAGGTCGCAGTGTTTGCTTTTCTTTCTGTTCTGTCAGGTAATGCAAATTCAAGCGTGCGTGCTTTATCAGTGTGCTTTCAGTCGCTGGGATGGCACATGAGTTGGGCAATGTTAAGTTTTCCCGTTCAAAGTGCCAAGGTTGGTGTACTGTGCTCCACTTGTCTGTAACTAGAAAAACAGTTGGCCTTTGGGTATGGGCTGCCGAGCCTGCCAGTAAGAAAGCACGCTGACTGAGGGACTTCGCTGGCTCTGATTGCAGGGGGCACACTATGGCTTGCGGCATTGTGGTCCCCTACGCTCTATTCCTCCTTGACTATGTCAAGCAGTACTTCACAAGAGGCAGACTTTGTGTATGTGGAGGTACGTGTACGTGCGTGCCTTATACTTGCAATCGCTTTTGTTATCATCACATATTCCTTCCTCTTATGACTCTTTTCAACAACAGCTTGCTTAGCTGTTCCCATGAACATAAGCTCTCCATTTGTTTTAAATGTATGTTAAACACCACGCCATTCTTGAGCTCCTGCACTATCTTGCCTTGCAGCTACGAGACAAGCGGTGCGCCATTTGCAAGGTCCACAGTAGCTACTCCTCAGGATTTAAAAAGGTGCATTGAAACAGATGAAGGAAGGTGCTTGATGAAAGTGTCTAGAAGAATTTGCCGTTAATGAAATTTATGGATGAACTCGTGAGCACTTACATAGAAGGACATGGAAAATTGCGCGTGCCTGATTAAGATAAAGCACCTATAATGTGTTTTTCTCCCTCAGCACTTGATCATAGGCACTCAATTTTCAGACATGTACCGATTCAATTAACAGGTGACACACACACGTGCACACACACACACACACACACACACACACACACACACACACACACAAACACACACATACACACACAGCAAGTGCGTTGGTTCATGTTCCACACCGTGCGCTTCATTTATTGCGACGTGAGGCGTGCATTCAAAGCAGTGGGTCCAAGTCCTGCCTCTCTTCCTGCCGAGCTAGGTACGTCTGGCAAGGTGTGCAATGCAAACAGTGCAAGCTGGGCTGAATCGGCTCAAAAGGCACAATTGCCAATGAGTGCTCACAAGCTACCAAAAACTTGTGCCCTGGCAAGCAACTGGAATGTGTTTCTCTCTTTCTCGATGATAAGGTGGGCATGTTCAAGTCTGGTACGGACAATAACAGTTGCTGTGAAATGTCTCAATAAGCTACTATGACGTGACCAGGCGTACACCATTGACAAAATAATTGTCCACACCATCCAAAAGCAGAAGAACACATGAATGCCACCGTTCTTATTTTTGTTGCCCAAAGCCAGGCAGTGCTTTGGCTTGTCCTTTAGTAATGCTGTGGATCTTTATGCGGGTGCATTGCTGTATGATGTAGAAGGTACGACCCTTACTTGCAGTGCAGCGCACATCTGTCCAGAGTGAAGGGAGATGCAGTTCAAGCTCTTCATGCAACTGAGCACGGAGGCCTCCTTGCATGTATTACTCTTTGAACCTTTGCATGTATACCCTTTGAACCTTTGCATGTTTACTCTTCGAACCTTTGCATGAATACTCTCTGAACCTTTGCATGTATACCCTTTTATTCTGTTATGTATGCTCTTTGAACCATTCATTAGAACCGCTGCCACATATGGAGCAAGCTAAAAGCTTGCATATCCTTTGAGACACTCCTTATTATTAGATTCAAACCACTTCCAAGCGTGTAGTTCTTCCTTTCAATTGATTCATATCATTTCTTAAATCTACTTCTATGCTCGTGCCTTTGTGTGCAGTAAGGCTTGCCAGTCCCGCAGTGTAGCAGGATTCACTTGCATCTGTGTCGAATCTCTTCATAAAAATCCACATGCATTTCATACATCCTTGTATGCAGTAAGGCTTGCCAGTCACGCAGTGGAGCAGGATTCACTTGCATCTGTGTCGAATATCTATATTAGAATCAACGTGCATTTCATTCATCCCTTTGTGCAGTACAAGCCAGTCCCGCAGTGTAGCAGGATTCAATTGCATATGTGTCGGATCTCTTCATAAAAATTCACGTGCATTTCATACATCCTTGTATGCAGTAGGGCTTGCCAGGCACGCAGTGGAGCAGGATTCACTTGCATCTGTGTCGGATATCTTAATAAGAATCAAAATGCAATTCATACATCCTTATACGCAGTAGGGCTTGCCAGGCACGCAGTGGAGCAGGATTCACTTGCATCTGTTTCGGATCTCTTAATAAGAATCAACGTGCATTTCATACATCCTTGTACGCAGTACAAGCCAGCCACGCAGTGGAGCAGGAAGTCCCTTTCGCATGTGCTCCCTCCCCCGCCACCAGACAAAAGCGAGAGCAGCTGTATGGACAAAATTTGCTTGTGGTGTGTAGCTGAAAGGCACTGTTTTATCCATCCATAATTTGGCAGGATGTTGAGTGCCTTTTACACAGTAGCAACTCAGGGAAGGCTAAACCCGCCTGAGGTGCGTAGCTGCAGGGTTTGCGTGTCTTATGCTTTTATGGGCAGTATGGTTAGCTGCAAACAATAACAATTGTACAAGGCACACTTGTCGTGGATGCGAAATCAATGCCAAGTTAGTGACTCCTTTGGGATGCTACTCAGAGTTAGTCTTGCTATAAATGGTTGTGATGCTACACACAGAAATAGTTGTGCTAACAGAATCGCAATGCTACGCAGAATCCTGATGCTGCACAGAGTCGTGTGGCCAAGCTGGTCATGTATACAATTTACAAGAGTCAAAGGATTTGTATGTGTGCAGCCTATTACGTCATCACACAATCTCACTTGAGCCACGTATGCCGCGCTTCTGGGCCTAAAATACCAATCTGCAAAATTAGCCTCCAAAAGCATTCAAGTGCTATTTACCTTGGGCCCTCAGGTACAACCCCAAGCACCACTTGCTGCACCAATGTGAATATTTCAGTCTCGCTCTCATGTGTTGCTGCACCAGTGTGAATATTTCAGTCTCGCTCTCGTGTGTTGCTGCACCAGCGTTAATATTTCAGTCTTGCTCTCTTCTGTTGCTGCACCAGTGTGACTATTTCAGTCTCGCTCTCGTGTGTTGCTGCACCAGCGTAAATATTTCAGTCTTGCTCTCTTCTGTTGCTGCACCAGTGTGAATATTTCAGTCTCGCTCCCGTGTGTTGCTGCACCAATGTGAATATTGCAGTCTTGCTCTCTTCTGTTGCTGCACCATTGTAACTTTTCAGCCATCCAGGGCCCAGTGAGTCGATTATGCTGGCACCCTTGGCATCAGTTTTGGCAAGGCTGGCACCATGGCCAACCAAGCAGAACGCAGTACCAGAAAACAATCACCAGCAACTCCCTCCACTTGCTGCACCAATCCCACCACCTGCTGCCACCTATTCCAAGCTCAACACCCGTGCGACTTTCCTGTCTCTTGTTTTGTCATTGCTGGTGGAAGCCTCTGGCTGATTGCATTGCAGTGCATCAATGCTTGCACCAAGTGCTCTAGTCTCCCATTCGACCTGCTTCTACCGCACGATCTAATTCCACACGACCTGCTTTTCACAGCCTGCCACAAGCAGCTGCCCCTTCATATCCGTACTGCAATCGTCCAGGTGGGAGCCCCAAGCTTCTGGCGCATTTTTGGCCACGACGCAGCTCAACCGTTTTACTGCTTTCAGGTAAGATACGATGCCTACTATCTGGGGATTGCATTACAAAATTCCCTAAAGACCAAAAGCAAAATCCAACATGCAACCTCAACCTCAAAAATATGTTGTACCACTCCTGTGTGTCATTGTGCTAACTAATGAGTTCAATGCATAACACGCGAATTGTGTAATTTCAAATCCTGGCCCCAAAATGCACTCTTCATATCCACGGCTTGTCAACCTTTAGTTATCCCTTATTCTTCTTATTATTATCCCTTCCTAGCCATCCTTGGGTACCCAAAACCTGCAGCTGTCCGTTGCTTCTCTTAAATTTATCGTTCTGTTTTAGTACCATTTGGCCCTGCACCACCATATACAAATCGCAATGAAGCTCAAGTGCACAGCGCTCGACATCTCGAAGAGCAGTTCTCAGGTGACCTTAAACATTGAAACCATCGCAGCTTATCAAAATTGACCAGTCAATAACTTGACGTGTGTACTCAATTTCGCTGTTGAAAATGTGGATCGCATGCCTCTCTGACAGAGGCTTTCCATCATCTGCTTTCAGCCGCGTCTAGTAGGAAATATTATGATGACACAAACACGGCTCCCACCAAAGAACGCTGTCCCATGCACAACAAGTTTTATGACTCGCACAACCACAACATGTAAACCTCACTGCAGTATGCAAGCGTGGCAATTTGGATGTATGAAGACTACTACACATATTCTGCCGTGGTGTTTGTGATCACAATGGCGTCCATCATCACGAACGTGGTCAGCCAGTACAAGGTGTGAGTGCAAATGTATTAAATGCCTGAGTGCTCAATGTATGTGTGCAGTGTATAGTACTTAAGGTATGTTGGTATGGAAGCATACAGATGCAAAATGGCCCATGGCACATTCATTGCCAAAGGTCACGCAAAGAATTATATGGTAAGTGCAGAGCCTAAATTTGCGCGTTGTTCGCTTGCATTCCTTGCCACACTGAAAGCCTACAACATCAAAGGCCTGAAATAAAATGCCTGCAACCGCAAGGGGTGGCTGAGTAGCAGATCGCGCATTAAAACATGATATTAATGATCAAGTTGCTTGAATTTGTCCATCTCAGATTCGCAAGCACATAGCAGAGACGGTGTACCTATTTCCATACGGTAGTGTGGGTCATTTCAGTGCTGCGTAGTGTTTGTATGCAGGAGCACCAGCATGTAGCTGAGATGGTGTACCTATTCATAAACCGTCGTGTGCTTCATTTCTATTTTGGATCGTTTTTGTGTGCAGGAGCGCAAGCGCATGGCTGAGATGGCTTACTACGTGTGCGATGTGGAACGTGTCTGTGACGGCTCCAGTGGAGGCGTGGCAGAGGGAGGAGGGCTTCGCAAAGGGGAGCACGGCTACCCGTTGGTGCCTTCTACAACCTTGATTCCAGGTGACCACTGTGGTAGCGAGTCCAGAGTGTTCCAGATGGTAGTGTGGTAGTGTGTTCCAGGTGACCACTGTGGTAGTGTGTCCAGAGTGTTCCAGGTGGTAGTGTGGTAGTGTGTTCCAGGTAGGAGTGTGATAGTGTGGTAGTGTGATTCCAGGTGACCACTGTGGTAGTGTGTCCATCAATGTGAGATGCTTCCAGGCATATGATGGAAGGCCACTCGTCAGCGCTTTTTCCATCCCTGGTTTCAAATGACCGCTGCGGTAGTGCTCCCCTTAAAAGTGTTTGGCACTTCCAGGAGTGTGACGGAGGGCTGCCCGTCAGTGCCGTCTACACCCTTGGTTCCAGGTGGCCACTGTGGTAGTGTGTCCATCAAAGTATTTGATGCTTCCAGGGGTATGATGGAAGCTGCTGTCGTCCCTATTTGTATATCAGCATTCAAACTCACGGAAGGCATACCCTGCACTTGTGGGATCGCGCAGCTACTCATAGCAAGGCCCGCTTTTGGCAGCTTCCAACTTCATCCAAGGATCCCTGTCTGCTGCATTTGCTTTTGGGAAACGGCTCTGGAGGCTTCTCAAGTACAAGCAAAGTTTGCCAACTATTATGTAATATACATAATGTTGGCCAGAACCGAATATGTACACCGTATATGACCGTATGTAAGGTGATTTCCCTGCTAAAAATACTGTATGCACACCGTACATACGTGTAATTATATGGTTTCTGGACCACCCTAAATATACACATACACATGATTTCGGTGGGGCTCTGGCTAGTGTGAGCACTAGTTGAGAGCCTTTCCTTAATGCACGCTGGTGACTTCCAGTGTAGACTTTTACATTTTACTTTTACACATGATAACACTAAGCGGTCGTCATCCCTGTCTGCTACATGGCTGCTCGATGTGTCATGCCTGTCTTTGCATAACTCATCCACAAGCCTGGTCTGTTATAAGCAGAATATGTATGATCTATAGCTTTGAGCAATAGGTACTTGCCTGCCTGTCAGCATTGGGTTCTTGCCCTGCCTGTCAGCATTAGGCACTTGCCTGAATGCCAGCATTAGGTACTTGCCTGCCTGTCAGCATTAGGCACTTGCCTGAATGCCAGCATCAGGCACTTGCCTGAATGCCAGCATTAGGTACTTGCCTGCCTGTCAGCATTAGGCACTTGCCTGAATGCCAGCATTAGGCACTTGCCTGAATGCCAGCATTAGGCACTTGCCTGAATGCCAGCATTAGGTACTTGCCTGCCTGTCAGCATTAGGCACTTGCCTGAATGCCAGCATCAGGCACTTGCCTGAATGCCAGCATTAGGTACTTGCCTGAATGCCAGCATTATGCACTTGCCTGAATGCCGGCATTAGGTACTTGCCTGAATGTCAGCATCAGGGACCTACCTGCTTGTCAGCAAGAGGTCAATGCCTGCCTGCAGGAGGTCATTTTCTTGTACCTCTTGAACTTCATTGATTCACCACCGTTAAATTTTGCAGGGGACATTGTTATAGTTGTGCCTGGCAAAGCTGCGTGTGACATGGTGCTGCTGAATGGGGAAGTGGTAGTGGATGAGACGATTTTGACAGGTGCGTGGGTAGGCAGGCGTTTGCAACACATTGAAGAGACACACAAAAATGCTATCGGGCGTTGACTGGGAGTGGGATTAGTTCGCTTGCAGGTGTCAGAGTAAAGCACCATTGTGTTCCTGGTACTGAGCTGGTTAAATTTGTCTAAGATGTACACAGGCAATGTAAACTATTTATTACACTAGTTAAGGAGAATGGGCAGCTTGGTACTGAGCGCGTAAGTTGTGTACTGAGTGAGTCAGAGCTGAGGCCATGATAGACAGCAAAGTTATGCATGTGGCTTGAGCAAGAGGTCGAGATGCTGTCACTATTTTTTGTAAATTCTAAGCGTCCAATTCCAAGATACCTGAGTGATTCTCTTTTGTTAGTCAAGGCCAGTGGTTCTCCCTCCGTCAACTCAATTTCATTTCAAAAGGGTTTAGGGTTGAAACGCAAAATGCAAAAGGGTTTTGTGCATTAATGCCTCCAATTCACAATGCGTGTACCTTCTCACCATCTCTGAACATTCACGCAATACTTTCTCACCATCTGTGGACATCCACGCAAAATACTTTCGAGCCATTCTTGAACTTCCGTGCAATAATTTCTCACCATCTCTGGACGCCCACGCAATACCCTCTTGCCGTCCTTGAACTTTCCTGCAATATTTTCTCACCGTCTCTGGACACCCACACAATACTCTCTTGCCATCCTTGAACTTTCATGCAATACTTCTTTACCATCCCTGGACATCCACGCAATACTTTCGTGCCATTCTTGAACTTCTGTACAATAAAAATTTGCCATCTCTGGACACACACACAATACTTCCTTGCCATCCTTGAACTTTTATGCAACAATTTCTCACCATCTCTAAACGTTCACGTAATTCTATAATGCCATCCCTGAACATACACACAAAGGGGAATCGGTGCCAGTGCGCAAGGCCCCATATGACCCTGCCTTAGAGGGGCCCTACTGTGCAGACACGTGCTCGCACTGCACCGTGTACAACGGCACCACCATAGCAGCAGCCAGGGGAGGCAGGTGTGTGGGTCTCTGTAGGTCAATGTAGGGAGGAAGGTGTTCAGGTCACTGTGTACAACGGCACCACCATAGCAGCAGCCAGGGGAGGCAAGTGTGTGGGTCTCTGTAGGTCAATGTAGGGTGGAAGGTGTTCAGGTCACTGTGTACAACGGCACCACCATAGCAGCAGCCAGGGGAGGCAGGTGTGTGGGTCTCTGTAGGTCAATGTGGGGTGGAAGTTGTCTAGGCCACTGTGTACAACGGCACCATCATAGCAGCAGCCAGGGGAGGCAGGTGTGTGGGTCTCTGTAGGTCAATGTGGGGAGGAAGGTGTTCAGGTTACTGTGTACAACGGCACCACCATAGCAGCAGCCAGGGGAGGCAGGTGTGTGGGTCTCTGTAGGTCAATGTAGGGTGGAAGGTGTTCAGGTCACTGTGTACAACGGCACCACCATAGCAGCAGCCAGGGGAGGCAGGTGTGTGGGTCTCTGTAGGTCAATATGGGGAGGAAGGTGTTCAGGTCACTGTGAACAACGGAACCATCATAGCAGCAGCCAGGGGAGGCAGGTGTGTGGGTCTCTGTAGGTCAATGTGGGGAGGAAGGTGTTCAGGTCACTGTGAACAACGGCACCACCATAGCAGCAGCCAGGGGAGGCAGGTGTGTGGGTCTCTGTATGTTAATGTGGGGTGGAAGGTGTTCAGGTCACTGTGTACAACGGAACCATCATAGCAGCAGCCAGGGGAGGCAGATGTGTGGGTCTCTGTAGGTCAATGTGGGGAGGAAGGTGTTCAGGTCACTGTGTACAACGGCACCACCATAACAGCAGCCAGGGGAGGCAGGTGTGTGGATCTCTGTAGGTCAATATGGGGAGGAAGTTGTTTATGCCACTGTATACAACGGCACCACCATAGCAGCAGCTAAGAAAGGCAGGTGTGTGATTGTAGGTCAAAACGCCTGTCTGGCTGGGCCCTTTTTGTCTGCTGGTAAAGGAGCTTTACGGTACTCGGTATCAAAGTGGCTTTCTTTTCCTCAGTCAATGTTGGGAGTTCTTTTTACTGCCCACTATACTTCTTTTGCAGTCTATGCAATCAATATGTTAAGCGCTTTTCGTTAATGCCTGGCTATACCTTCTGCTCTTTGAGTTAACGCAGTCCGTATGCATTGCTCCTCTACGCAAGCCTATCAGACCATTGCAGTGTCTGCCTATATAATATACAGCACTTTACAATGTCAGCGCATGGTGGATTGAGCATCTTCTGTGTATGAATTGCAATGACAATGCCCTGGAATGCAGGGTTAGCAAGCCTGCCAAGCTGAATGCCTTACTTGCTCAATTGAACCAGTGCAGGTTTGCCAGATATAACTTTTCTACTTAACTGTGACATGCACCTTGCGCAATTGCATTTAGCAATTCTTTTTTGTTTGCATTGTGAGATGCGGTAGGCAGGAAGGAATTAACCAGGAAGGAAATAAAAGAGCGCCGTTGCATTCAGCAAGAGTCAAACGTCCAACCGCCTTCTTTGTCAATGCCATCGTAACCATGCGCAGCATCCCATGTTGATGCAAAATCTGTGTACGCCATTCACACATTGCAGGGCAGCACACCCCGCCAGTGTTACTGACGTAATGCCCGGCCAAAACTGTGCAGGCCTACAACAGCATCAGCCTGTTCACATGCACATTGTTCCATGGTGATGCGCATTCGGTGCACATGCCACCTCTAAGGATCGCCGCTCTGCTCCAATAGACAACGCACCTTAAATTGAACCTTTTCCAAACCTGCAGGGTTGGCAGGCCCGCCTCTGCGGTTCACATGCATACACCGTTCCGTGTTGATGCACAATTTGTACACACGCCATCTCTGAGCTGCAGGGGTGGCAAGCCCGCCTTTGCAGTTTACATGCACAAATTATTCCTTGATGATGCACGATCTGTGCACACGCCATCTCTGAGCTGCAGGGGTGGCAAGCCCGCCTTTGCGCTCGTCACCACCACCGGGTTCAGTACTGCAAAAGGGGAGTTGCTGAGAGCCATCATGTTCCCGGTGCAGCATGACCTGCAGTTTGTGCGGCAGGTGTGTGTGTGTCATTGTTGTGGCTTTTGCTTTGTGCAGTCTGCTTGAGAAGGGCCATTATGTTCCCGGTGCAGCATAAGCTGCAGTTGTGCGGCAGGTGTGTGTTTGTGTGTGTCCTTGTTGTGGCTTTTGCTTTGTTCAGTGCAGTCCGTTTGAACAGGGCCGTCATGTTCCCTGTGCGGAACGACCTGCAGATTATGCGGCACGTGTATGCAATCGTAGGTTGCCGTTGTATCATGTGGCTTGTTTTGTGCAGACTGCTTGACGATGAGCGCTATCATGTTAAATGGGCATAATTCACTGTCTATCACAGGTTTACAGGTTAAGCCATCAGTCAAAACGTGCGACTGCTAGGCTGCGCACGTAAAAACATGTAATTTTTTTTTATTATTCACTGTCTATGATACGGAGGTGTGTGGAGTGTTCTAACGTCTGTCAAGGTGGTGGGGCTTATTTGCAAATCACACTGGGGGGTCTTACTTTAACTCTCTCAGTTGCCATTGACTCACGTAAACGACGGAATGAATTAGTCACATCTGTCTCCGAATGCGCGACGTATGCAAATTCCTAGGTCTCTGCTGAAGTACTGACACGTCCCCCACGTATATATTTGCGCAGGCAATGTTCTTCATCGGAATGATGCTCATTGTGGCTTTTGGCTTTTATCTCTGGAACGTGGCGGCGATGATCGGCTACCACGCGCCTGCAAAGCAGATTGCTGTCAAGGTACGGCTACCACGCCCCTGCAAAGCAGATAGCTGTTAAGGTACAGCTACCACACGCCTGCAAAGCAGATAGCTGTTAAGGTAAGCCTTTGCTCTAACAATCGTATAGCAAGCTATTAAAGTATACCCTTCTCACCTCTAGCACCTTTTAAGCAGCTAGCCGTGAAGGTGCACGCTTTGGGTGAAATATATCAATGAATGTATTGTGCTTTGTGCAAATATATTTTTGCATTTGGTTTCATTTTAAAAGGTGCACGCTTTTAAACAATTTATTATAAGTGGTACTCAGCTGATATTAATGAATGTATTGTGCTTTGTGCAAATATATATTTTGCATTTGGTTTCATATTTTTAGGCACTCGACCTGATCACCGTGGCTGTGCCTCCAGCCCTCGCTTGCTGCTTGGCCATCGCCACCACCATCTCTGTCATGCGTCTGAAAAAGCGCGGGGTGCATGTGCAGGTAAGAGCAGTCTCTAACGTTGTTGTGTGCGTTGCGCTTCTTTGGATTGGCCGTGCATATGCAGTTGAAGAATAGTTTGCCCATATATGGCGCAGTTGTTAAGGTGTTGTGTATGGTTTTTGTTTCTATAGGCTCATAATTACGGTGCCTTTGTGTTAAGGTTTAGTGTGTGCGTGCATGTTCTTGTGCCTATCATTAAGTTGGATGTAAGTAGATATGAGCAGTTCATTTGTTGGAAAGGTTTTAAGGTATAAGGTCATACTTGTGTGTAATACTGTCAGCTCGAGAAGCAGCATATAAAGTCAGGTTTTGCTCTTTTTAAGCAGTCGATTGTGCTTAAATGTGTACAATGGAGATGTGTATGTGCATAAATTTATGTGCAAACACGAAAAGAAAGGATCGAAAACAAGGCAGTGTCGGTTGCTTCCCACTTTAATCGTGGAAAATGAGCCACCAAGGAACTAAGCTCCACGTACAGCGTATTCACCTTTACAGGCCAATTCTGATTATCCAAATTGCTCGATTACATTTCAGAAGTCATGCGTGTAGCCTCTCTCGCTGTTTCCCCGTGAGTTCAACTAGGAGCACAGATGCTGTACGTACGAAGCAACTAGTACCTACGCATCGACGTAAACGTTTTTTACCTGTTGTGTGACCACCGCAGGACAACGAGCGTGTGCGTGTGGCAGGCCTACTTGACACGATCTGCTTCGATAAGACTGGGACACTCACCGATATTGGCCTCGAGTTTGGGGGCGCAGTGCCAGTCCAGCATGGCAGGCAAGTGCTATGATATCAGCATCTAGCAACGACAGCACTTCATGCACTAAGGGGAGGCACCCTTGCTGGGGCTTGCACATTTGCTTTTATCTCCTGTTCAGCTCTCGTGTCCTTGTTCCATCGCGCAAATTGCTGTGGGCAGCAGTCCTCTTAGGCCACAGCTGTTCAATGCTTTCAAATGTTGGCGCCCGTAGAATGTCGATGCTCATACTTTTACCTGGACGTGACCAATGGATGCAAGTGTTGATCAGAAACAGTGCATTGCACACACACACACTAGCGCTCAAACTGCTCGCAGGTTCAGTCAACCCACCTTTGATTCAAGTGCACTACCCCCGCACATCCTGGAGCTCTTCTCCACCTGCCACGGGCTGACGCAGCTACAGGAGCAGGTGAGCTGGTTCATTGAAGTAGGGTTGATTTGACTACTGGAGCAGGTGGTGCCTGTAATTCTTGGGTTATTCTTGGGTGATGGTAGTATAATTGTTAATGGGCTGCTCTCCTCCCCCTGACACAGATTCACACGGTTACAGAAGAGTGGGTACAATGCTCGCGTCGAGGGCGTGATGTGCTGGCCAGGAATTATTTCGGGAAAAGATGTCATCTGCATTTAAGTGACTTATGAGGCTCTGCCTTAGCAGTAGGACATAAATAGGAGGTGGGGGGAAGGCTGTGTGTGATGCTCGGTTGCATCAGTGAGTGTCTCCAACCTGCTCAGGAATTCCATGTTTGGGTTGCTCAACACATGTGTTTTTATCACATCAAAGTCAACGCTCTCGACAACAATACTCTTTTAACTTGAAATCGATTTATCGCAAGATGCCAGCTGTGTCTCTACAAAAGGCCAATCAAGCCACTCCCTATCAATCGAAATTTTTTTCTGTCCCCCTTTGAAAAGTCCCTTCCTTCACTTCATATCCGGCAACTCGACCCTGTGTTTTAAGGGGGATACATTTCCACCACCCCCAGTCAAACACATGGTAGTGGTGCTGGCTATGTAGAAGCTATGTAGTATTGCGGTGCACCCGGCTGCGTCCTCTATTTTGTGGCTCCTTTTCCTTAATTGTTTTGGGGGTGTTTTTCACTGCCTGCGTAGTTTTTTCATTCCTGTTGCGGTGCAAGGTAGGAAGTACTCAAAGCTTTGTTGTTGTGCGTCGGTATGTACTTGTATTGGCAATGATGCATCCAAGGCACCATTGCAACATCAACACCTCTGAGCAGGTCGTGGGCGACCCCCTAGACCAGCGCCTGTTTGAAGCCTCTGGCTTCGAGATGCAGTTTGAAGACCATCCCCCCCCTTTCGTCCTTCCCACAGAGCAGCAGCCTCATCAGCCCCTCCCAAGGCCGCCTCGCCACAACCAACAGCAAGGTGCGGTTCTCTTAGCTACAGTGACTTACGACAGGGTCAATTTTATGTACCGTACCTTTTCGTACTCATCCCGCACCCCAAATTCCAGAAGTAGTTTGTTAAATCCCACACTTTCCCGCACCCCAAAAATATGTATTTTTGCCCTTCCTGCCAGGAGGGTGTAGGAAGCATAACTTCTGGACGGCATGTATCAATTCGATCAAAACTTATATTTTAGGAATCCTGACGTCGAGAGCTGTCGGTTGGTATATATATGAGTCGAATCCGGGAGGGGGGGATGGGGG
>Ga0307968_1002537_pt1 | contig 15222 bp, 10 predicted proteins | sample OrgLakmetagen650_FD_201834 | JGI IMG/M metagenome (GOLD analysis project Ga0307968, IMG submission 201834) | Saline water microbial communities from Organic Lake, Antarctica - #650 | ecosystem: Environmental > Aquatic > Non-marine Saline and Alkaline > Saline | place: Antarctica: Organic Lake... | reverse complement strand
AGTACCTAACCATGACCGACAGGTGTTGGGTGCCACCAGACCCACGCAGCACACCACGGGTCAGGGCTTGGCGCAGCTTGGTGGGAGCTGCCTGCTTGGTGACTCCCTTTGTGGGGGAAGGCCAGCTTGACTTCCCTATATCCTTGTCTGTTTAGGTTGCCAATAAGCAAGCTGTGCTGTGCTTTTGCTTTTTGGAGTTGGGGATCAGGCCTAGTGTCTTCACAGAATTTAAACTCAATCAGGTAAACCTCCCACTGGTTTGGTTTCAATTTCTTGTCTTTAGCAAACTGTTAAAAGTTTGGGTTGCGGGTTGTTACGCGAGAGGAGCACACAGTGCTAGGTAGAAATAGGATGGCGTCAGGATGAGAAGAGGCTTTTAAAGCATGTGCGGTTAGCTTTGGTAGCAATTAAGAGGGCAGTGTTTTGCTGGCAGTGTTTCTCAGATCTAGGCCTTGCTCTGATAGTTTATCTGCGCTGCCTATATCAGTGTAGGCAATTTGGTTGGCACCGCATGGTCCCTTTTGTAGGGCTTGGACAATCAGCACACTTGCCGTATAATGGCGTTTTGTAATCATGTCCTCATTTTAGTGTGTTGGCAGCCTGAGAGTATGTTAAGCGCACTATCAGTGCAAGGGCAGATGGGGCAGTTTGCATTGGGAGAGAAGCCGTACCGGTGGGCGTGTTTTTGATTAATAATTGTACCAGTGCGGTACCTCATACATTACGCTTTTCGCAAAATTTGATATGCATTACTATTGTTCCAGAATGCATTTGTGGCTTGTTTATTGACCAAAGGTCTAGTAGCTGTAATACCCTGTGTTTGTTTTGGCACTCCCCGCCAGTCTGTGTGATTTGCACATTTCTGTTTTCAGCTTAGCCTTTAAATCAGAGAGTGCACGAAGCCTAGGTGGAGTTGTCCCTCTTCCGCTGGGATTCTCATCGGTGTCTTTAGCCGCAAGCCAGTAAAGGTGTGTGTATGCATTACCGTCTGGAGCCGGAGGCTGAAAGTGCATGTCATGACCTCCGTCATGTAAGGCAGAATGTTTGGCAATTGCATCTACACATTCATTTCCGGCAATGCCACTATGGGCTTTCACTTTATAGAAGCAGATAGGTTCTGGTGAAGCAGATATTATATTATAGATACAGTTTGTTCTAGCAGATTTGAGTGTATATGGTCTCGTTGCATTCCAGGGAAGAGTACCTATGACAAAGTGCCAGAAGGAAAAAGATCTCAAAGACTGGAGACCACCAAGTTTTCGAATATGCAGACCAGCAGCACAGGAAAAGTGCAGATCACACTGAGGTTAACCATACCACCCGCCTCGACCAACACAATGCCAGCCTCAACAGGTAGCACTAGAACACTGAGCTTTCCATGCTAGCTATATGGCTATATACATCATGTGGGGGGTGGTTTTCACTGCCTGCGTTGTTTTTTTCTTATTCTTTTACAAGCTTGTACGTACCTACTAGGACACTGCAAAACCACTGGCACCGTTTTACTAGGAATAAATGGTGCAGTGTACAGCAGTCATAATTCCACTCAGCAGCCCTTAAGAGTTACTGGCTAATCTGGATGCCAGCAAGAAAAGGCAAACTGAATATCGTAGTGGAAAACGCTCCCAATATGGTTGAGTAAAGGACGGCATTTAGGTGTTAAGCACTTAATAGATCATCCACTGCAAAAAAGGGTTGCCGATAGGGATCAAAAGGCTTGCAGGCATGGCCTGAAACCGGCTTTTTGAAGATGACCGCAAGCTTGTTGACTCTTTAAAAATCAAAGACCCAGTTCCCTTAAAGGCTCCAGCATGTGAGTGTCGTTGTATGTGGATGGTGCCACCCATACCTGCAAGAATGATGTGGTGAAGAGACATGGAGACTACTGTTTTAAGACAGGTGCAGAGATCTCTGTCCTATTCCTTTGAGGCACTTTCGTTGCCAAATGCCGGCGTGGGACTTGATGTTGTTGTGGAGATAAATGTCGGTGTCGACTGGCAAATTGCTTTGGCGATAGATTGAAGGATGTTCCTTTATTTGGATGTAATGGCTGTCCTGGGGCTGGGCCCATTCAACTAAAGCGCTACTTAGAAAATTGTGCTCACAAATCAGGGAGGAAATGCGGCAGCCATTTGTGACATGGCGGTGGAATTTGGATGCAAGAGCTCTGCTATGCAAATTGATGTGAAATTACGCTGCCTTCGCTTGATACCGATGACTTTCCTTCGTTGCCCCCCAGCGGGCCGACGGAGGCAAGAAATTCGCATACATTCCGAAGTTCCCAGCAGGGCACGTGTCACGCACATGCGGCTTGCAGCTTAATTTCAACAGCACAACATTGATATGCCACTCTTCCCATGATGATGAACAGCGTAGCAGCAGCTAAGGGTGTCGGTGTTTCGTGTTTATATTTGACCCCGTCAGATCGGAGCGAATTAAAAAAACTGAGCACATGCTCTACGCCAGGGATGTGTCATACGGCTCTACGCTATACTGCCGCTGCTGGTAGTTTAAAGCCACCTTCGTCGGTTGAAAACACACCGTCGTCCGGGCTGCCGCTGCTGACTGTCTCTTAACAATTTACAGCAAGATACGCGGCACTCTCCTTATCAGAAATTAATACATTAAATTCTGGTAAGGTATAGGGCCTTCGCAATAAGCATGCGATTGTGCTTGCATCGAATAAGGCCCTATTGCTACGCATTCAGAAGCAATTACAAATTCTGCATAAATCAAGCGTAAATCCTTGTCACGGTTAATTCACTCCTTCGTAAAAAAATTAAGTTTTTTACTAAGCTGCCCAACGACTTTTTGGGTTGCGGCGATTCGGTGTGAACTTCTTAAAATCTCTTACAGATTTCGTGATTTTATTCGAAATACAATATATAGCAAAGATATACAGTTGCTAGCAGCCATGCCACTTCCGGCGCGGAAAGCAGGTGGAAAGCGTACATCACAGGCGACTGGAGTCAGACATCAAGAAATCCCAGCCTCTATCACTTTGGAAGACGGAAGTGTGATTCCCATCAAGATCCCACCCGGCAAGTCGGGGGAAAATATACACACACCCACACACACACACACACACACACACACACACACACACACACACACACACACACACACACACACACACACACACACACACACACACACACACACACACTCACACACACACGCACACGCGCACGCGCACGCGCACGCGCACGCAACACATTCACACATTCACACATTCACACAAGCATACACACTCTCACAAGCCCACTTGTGTCTTATTTTGAAGAAATGCGCACTATGCATGCAGAACAAGATGCATGACCATACTTTGTCTTGCAGTAAGATCGTGATGAAGATGTGCTAATGAGTACTGAATTGGTGGAACCACTTCCTACCCACTGCAGGCATGCCCCATGCCCAGGCACTTGCCTTGGTCGAATATCTGAAAACGAACCCTGATGCAGCGAAGCAGGTCGGTTTTGATATAAAAAACGTGCTATAGACATCTCTGCTCTTGCCTTTCTCTGCTAGACCCAACGAGTCTTTTAACACTGCAATGCTCGTGACTTACAGGCCTACTCTGATGCGGAGCAAATTCTTAAAAACCCAGGAATGACGAACGCATTTGCAAACATGCGGGTGCGTATGGATTGGCATTCAGCTTTTGCACTCCTTTTTCAGACAGAGCACACTTTCCTATTGCTGCAAGCAATTGAAACAAGCCTGTTCTCTGAGCACACGGCAGTGTTTCCAGCAAGTACGTGCCCGGAATGCATTATTGTTGTACTCCTTCCTTTTGCATACACACATAATAACTATCACAAAACATACTACCCATAAAACGTAATGTAAGTACTTAATAAGCACGTGTTATAGGTAAGTTACAACTGCTTATCACAATGCGTTACAGGGGAACGTGGACGAGAACACGAAAGAGAAGTATGCAGTGCTGAAAGACGATCCTGAGCTCAAGGTAAAGAGTAGACAAGCAGTCATGCATCGCAACAAACGTACAGGTCGAATTAAGATGCAGACAATTTGCCTGATGCCTTGAATGCACACAAATGTAGAACGCATAAGCGCCAATGACATTAGGGTCGTCGTTGAGTCTGGTGTTACGTAGTACCTCGTCCTCAACCCTCATTTTGACCCTAATTCTCCCGCATGTTACTGTGCTATGTTATTGTCAGAGAAGCATGTGCCAACTAAGCGGAGGTGATTACAGCAGGAGAGAAACACTAGAGTAGTCCAACCATGCCACGTGTCGTCACAAGGCAGCACGAGCAGTCTTACGTCATTTCCTAACTCTGTCCATGTTTGGGTCGTGCTTCCTCAGTGCATTTTTGAGGATGTGATGCGAGATGGCCCTGGTGCCTTCCAAAAGTACTGGGACAACACAGAGCTCATGACCAAGGTAAGAAGTCATGAGCAAATAAGGGTTGGGTAGCTTCTTCAGAATTGATGCAAAATCGATCAATTGTAAAAGACAAAAAGAAGGCACAGATCCTTTTTAGCATTCAGCGTTTCTTTGTTGATCAAAGTTGATCCAATGGAATCTGTTGTGTGGATAGGTACCTATGAAAGTAAGTGCCTAAACAAGGCTTTGAATGTGCTGTGCTTTCACGGCAACATATTATTATTGCACCCACAATTTCCCTAGGTCTTACAGTGATTCGTGTTGTTCATGTGCCAGCCTGCAAATCTTGAAAGAAAGCTCAAATCCGCTGTCCCCAACGTCAGGTCTCGGCGAAATTAGGCGGCCCAAAGCTCAGCGGTGCCGGAAGTAAAGCACCAGACCCAGCCCAAGCAGCCACGCTCCACGGTACGTACATGGACATGCTCACCAGATGCATGTTAGGTAGAGGCACATTGCATGCACACTCGTTGTATGCCAAAAAGCTCCAGCTTGTGTTGACTTGAACTGGTCTTAATGCGCAAGAGTTCCTTTTTCATGTTGCAAGGTTGCATTGTTATGACAGGCGTGCAACATGCAAGCCCTCGTGTTGCAACATTGCATTGTAATGTAATCTTATGAGCAAGCCTTCTATTTGCAAGCTCACATGAGTAAACGGTATAATTGTAAAGTTCAGTGTGTGCAATCTGTTTCTTATATTGCATGAGTGTAACCTCTACTTCACATTTGCAAATTTATGAGGATTGACGCGCACTGGGCTTATGCTACTCAGATTAATTATAATTTTTGTCATCAATCAAGCGCGACACTCTCTTCAAACTGTTGGGTGCTCATGTCCAACACTTGTGAATAAGGTCGACAAGCAGGCAGTGGAAGTGCGACAGGGATCAGGGGAGTGACAAGCTGGGCCGGAAATTGACTGCGTGCACAATGTGATGTTCACAGTATGAAGAGAGAAATGTGGAGCATAGAGGTTGAGGGCAAGCTCCTTGGTCATGTTGCTTGCAACTCTTATTGTGTGTGTGTGTGTGCGTGTGTGTGTGTGTGTGTGTGTGTGTGTAGAGTGGACTGGAGTTGGTCTTCCTAGCTGAAGGGCATTTTGGTCTTATAAATGAGAATATTGGCAGAGGGGGCTAACGGAGGTTTCCCTTCATATGCGCATTTTTGCATTCAGAAGGCAGCCACTCACAGCCACTTCATCCGATCGACACCATTTTAGTACCAAATTGTAGCTGGCATTGAGAGCTACCCGAGCATGTGCACAGTTTTATGTGGGTCTTTGCGTGCTGAGATAGACTGGATTAAGCACACATGGTGCATGTACATGTAAACCCTAATGTGGTGATTTCCATGGGGAAAAAATGGCTCAAATCCTCATAAAACACCAATTATTCAGCCGTTTTCTTTCAATTTTGTTGCAATGATATTCTTTTCCAATAAGAATTCTACACCATTAAAAAACATTCCAGATTGGTGCAGTGGGTGAGTTGGTATGAAGAATCTGTAAAAAATGGCCTGCACGCCACAGCAAGTTAAGCACACGCCCCCAAATTGGCAAGCTCCAAATTTTACACCCACAGACAGCATTCATATTATGTAACATTTTGGAGCTTGCCAATTTGGGGTCATATATGCCAAAGAAGGTCCTGTTTGGTGTTTTGAGGAATAGAGGAGACCCATGAGTGAGCTGCACATTAATTGTTGCCTCGCAGGAGCTGCTAAGCTGGGCGACGTGAAGGCTGTTAATAAGCACTTGGATGAGGGCAAGCATGTGGACGAGCTGGTATGTGTGTGGTGCATGTTTTGTGTGCCTATTTGATAATGTTTGACTATGGTAGGCAAAGTGAAGACTGATTTGCAAAAAAACACTTTTTCTAGCACAAACTTGCTTTTGTGACCCTGTACGAATTCATGAAAAACTGCAGAATGATAGAGGTATCACGGCTTTAGGCGTGGCTGTCGGGTTCAACCGCGGAGAGGTCGTCAAGGTGTGTCTTAAAGACACTCACACAGATACCTGTGCAAGCTGTGACAGATGTAACAGATTTGTGACCGTTGTTAAGACTTCAATATCCAAAATTCCATTCTGTTTGAATCTTATACATGTTGCTAACGAATCATCAATAATTTCCTTTCCTGTGTGATGCGTACATTCTACGGTTCAATAAATTTAAAATTTTCAGGTGCTTCTGGAGCGTGGTGCAGAAGTTGACAAGCGTGATGGACAACAAAACACCGTGCTTCATTATGCAGCAGGTGGGATTCAAATGTTGCTGTGTCCCTACTGCTTCTTTGGAATGGTATTGTTCTCATCATTTGGATATGTATTATTCTTAACAAATAATAGTTGTCCCGGCTTTGGCCAATGCACCAGTTCGTTGAGACCTAATTGCTTCTAACTAGACTCTGCCTGTTTGAACAATAGGCTATGGAAGGCGAGAGATTGCCGAGATCTTGCTGGCAGCTGGAGCTGACCTGGTGAGTTGGGAATTGGGCTTGTTATGGAAATCTTGCTAATAGCTTAAGCCATAGATTTTTGACGTCTAGCAAAATTTACTGAACTGAGGGTAACAACTGGCGAAACTGGATGGTGATTTGCCTGTATTTTAAAAACCATGTTGCAAGTATAAGTGCCTGCACAACTGCCCATATGTAGTGTGTACAACTCTCAAGTGCAGCGTCTTTGCTGATGCTTATCATCGAGCACCAGCTTGCATGTCAATTAATGGGCTTTACACTTGCACGTTGCTTGTTCTGGCATTGGCGGAGGGGCTCTGATTCACACTCATATGTTTTGTGCAGGTGGCCCTCAACAAAAACCAGCAAAAGCCGGTCGACGCAGCTAAATGCAATGGGGAAAAGGGCATTGTTACTTACTTGGAGGGGTTGGAAGCAAAGAAGTCGGGTGGCCAATGAAAGGAGGGAATTGTGAGGGGGTAGTATCGTGGTAAAGTATTAATGGCATTGCGTAGTGGAGGAGTTTAATTGTAATTGGTATTAAAGTAGCTGCCTTATAACTGTGGTGGTTATTTTTTAGCTGCATTGTTCCTGATTTTTCCTTTTTAGTCTGATCGCCTCAAAAGATAGAGAAGCTAGCTGTATGGTTAGGTGAGCAACCTGATAATTAGCTTGACGAGGAATGTAGGCCCGAGATTCTCCTTGGTAAAATCCGCAGAAAAACTACGCAGGCAGTGAAACCCACTCCCCACATTAATTCAGGAAAAGAAGCACCTTGGTACCCCCGAGTATTGTAAAAGAACTCCATACCAGCAGGCAAAACAGGCTTAATCAGACAGGTTCTACAAAGTACCAGAAGGAGAAAACAAGTCGCTGTCAGATCAAGCAAATTACCGTCACTTCTAAGTACAAGACGTGCAACAGGGAAAGATGCTGAGCTCCAAATCATAAAAAATGCCTTCCAAAGATCTGACAGTCCCGCTTCTTTTCTTACAATGGTTAGCTTACCAGTCAGCCACCTTAGCCAACACTATACTCCTGGAAGCATAGACTTCTCTTTACTGTCATCTTTAAGATGGCACGCAGCTACGTCTAAATCAGAACTGTGCTACAGTTATTCCAATCAGGGAAGTACACTGGGTGCCCAAATTAATCAGGGGGTCCGGAACAGCCTGTAAAATTCTCCAGGGCTCCCCGAAACTGCTTTCATAGTTATTCAGGGTGTTATAACATTTTAATGTGATATATATGCCAAAGCATCGAGCTAGAGCATGCGGATGTGAAGCAGAAGACTTACAAGCTCACAGAAGGGCTGAGCATACGCATGCGAATGCGTGTGCATGTGTGTATGTATGTGTGTATGTGTGTGTGTGTGTGTTTGTGTTTGTGTGTGTGTTGTGTGTGTGTGTGTGTGTGTGTGTGTGTGTGTGTGTGTGTGTGTGTGTGTGTGTGTGTGTGTGTTCATATTAATGTTGCAAAAGAGTGGCAAGCTTTGCAAAATACACAATTTAAAAATGAAAGAAACAATGTTCTAAAATTCGTTTCTAATTTCTAGGGGATGCCGAAGGAGGTAGGTCACAATACACATGCAGTCTCACGCACACGCACACACGTACACACACACGCACACACATACCTATACACATACCTACACATATACACATACACATGAACACACAAACACACACACGTACACACACGCAATACACACACAGACTCACAAACACACATACACACATACACACACGCAATACACACATACACATGCAATACATACGCACACAAGTGCGCACACGCACACATGCACAACAGACACACGAATACCTACTGACAATCACACATCCTTCCAAACACACACACGCACACATGCGCACGCACACACACACACACACACACACACACACACACACACACACATACACACACATGCACGCAAGCAGGGCCTGAGCAGCACGCACAAGCTGCGTGCCGTGGATGACCCAGAGGTCGCACGTGCGAGCCTCCTTCCCTCCTCCGCTGCAGCTCATCACGGAGGGCTTGACCTGAAGCACCACGAGATGGTAACCTCCTTTTCGCAGAGCTGGATCGCGGGGTCTGCCTACGTGCTTGCCTCTTCAGCCATGATTCTGTTCAACAAGCATGCCCTGAGTGGCTTCAACTTTGAATGCCCAAGCTCACTTCTGCTGTTCCATTGCCTTCTCGCAGTGGCGTTTGTCAAGGTATGGGTGAAGGATGCCAGTATGTCGAAGTTGCCTTTCCCATTGGGACATGCAAGCGCACTTTACCTACGATTTACAAGCATATGTATGCATACACTTAAACACGCACACATACTAGCATACCCACATTTTTATGTTTGCACCCATTGCACAAACATAGCAATATCTCGTATTACCCAGTACACACATACGAATAGGGTTGGCCTTAGTCGTGCACGCACACACACACACACACTAACACAGGAATTATTCTAATACATCTAATACATCGTTACTATGTACATATGTACACCAATCTGGCCAACCCTAACCAAACACCTGCTGCAGGTTATGAGCAGCATAGGCTATCATGTAGAACCATTGCGCTGGAGTATCGTGTGGAGATGGATGCCTGTGAATCTTCTATTTGTGGGTGGGTCGCTGCAGGGAGTGTCATGTACTTGTGTAGATGCGTGTGTGAGTGTGTCTGCACGCTTGCTAATGCAGTTCCGCGTTGCCTGTGTATGCTCATGTATGTGGTAAAACATGCCTCTTGCCGCCCACAACGCATGCAGCAACAGGCTGCTCTGGTTGGCTTGTTGCTAGGACTGGCTAGCCTGTGTGTATCGTACAGACCGTTGACCAATGCAAGGTTTGAAAAAACCAGTTAATTAACTCCAATGCGAGCTTATGCGAGGGCCATATAATCTTTATTTTTACCTTAATACGACCTATGCATGGCCCTCTGAGCTGCACGTGCATGCGTGTGTGCGCATGCGAATGTGTGCGTGCGTGCGCTTGTGCACGTACGTGCGTGTGTGTGCATGCGCGTATGTATATGTGTATGCGCATACATGTGTGCGTGCGTTGCGTACGTGTGTGCGTGTGTATACGTATGTGTGCGTTGTGTACCTGTGCTTGTGTATGTGTGTGCGTGCATACGTGTGTATGTGTGCGTACATGTGTGCGTGCGGGTGCGTGTGCGCGTACGTGGTGCGTGCATGCGCATGAGAAGGGATTGAAGACGCCCTTCCTCTTGGTGTCCTTCCTCACCAAGAGAGGGCCAGCCTCCCAATCTGTATGTCCACTTTGGGGGCCTTGAGGTGCGGCTTGGGAGCCTTTTCCAGCCTGTCCCCGTTCATACTTAAATCTAATTGATTAATCCCAGTGCGAGCTTCGCAAGGCCCTTGTCACTTAATTATCTAATTGCTCCCGACACACCGCGATGGGGTCAGAAATGTTGACGATAAGCGGTGATATACCGCCTATATGCTATACACTGTACATGACCGTATATCTGGTGATTCCCTGCCAAAAATTTTGCATAAATACCGTTTGTATATATATGTATGGTTCTGGCCAACCCTACTCATTGCCAATTGAGAGAGGGCTGGTTAGGCAAATGCGGTCAGGCCCTATAGCACTAAATAATGATAAGTTGGTGTGTTGATATTTGTAGGTATATGCTGTCCCTGAGGCAAAAGTTAAACCACACATCACACATCTGTCTCAAGGGCTGCTTTCGGTATGAGCTTCGACAAAATACAGATTCACGGCCACGCCCTCCGCTACCCCCTGGAAAAAAAATGGTCTGCACAGTGAAATGCACGCTCCATATTTACAAGAGTGATCACCGGCAGCTGTCTTGCAAAGAAATGCAGGTTCCAGCTGTTCTCACCCAAACGCTCTGCCCCCTACTGACCTTGCCAATTTGCTACCTGCACTGCAGGAATGATTGTCAGCAGCTTTTTTGCCTTGAAACTAGTCGGCGTGGGTGAGTGAGGAGAGCTGACGAGGGTGGAAACAAGTAGGGAGAGTGCATTCTTTCTTAGCCACGAATCACAACATCATCACCACTGCCCAGATGTTATGTTGCTGTTTGGTTTTGTTCTCGTTTGTTGCACACTCACTGCAAATGTACAAATGTACCTCACTTGTTGGCTTGAGGCTTAACTACCATACTCATGCAGCTCACCTTTGCTAGTGCGTGAAAGTGCGATCAATTGCTGCGTTTAAATAATTGTAACCCTAGATTGAGTATGCTCCAAAAGAACTGATTGTGAAGTACAAGAGCTGAAAGTTACTAGCGCTTACACAGAAAGGCAGCAAACCACATTATCCAACAGACATCCCGTGCTACGGTACCAGAGGGGGGACACTGGGCAAAAGCCAAAACAATGTGCTCAGATATAGACAAGTCGCCCTGCGTACAGAATGACAGGACTAAAGGCACACGTCGTGCACCTGTACCCTAGATGGGTGCTTTCCAGGGGGAGTGGCGCATTGATTTGCATATCTTGCCAACCACTTTTTGCCCCATTTCTCTTGCAATGATCTTTATTTACTCTAAGAATTCCAAAACATTAAAAATCACAAAAAATCACCGGGTTTGTTGCGCTGGCTGGTCAGATACAGCATATGGCTGCTCAAAAAGTACGGTTCACGCCGCGGCCGATTAGGTATGGCTCCCATAATTTGCAGGTTTCAAGCTTAACCTCTTTGAAATCTGCAAATGAGAGCTGAGCTTGAAACCTATGGGAGCCATACCCTAGGAGCATGCAATAAGTATACCCATTTTGGGCCTCAGTGTCCCCCCTCTGCTAAAGTACGAACAACACAAAGTAAGCACTTGCTCCTATAAGGACACAATCCCTACAGGACAAAGACAGCACTCCCAAGCATGCACGCACAGCTGTGTGTGCGTGCACACCTTTCGAGCAGAAGCAACAAGCACAAAAAGCAACAAAGCATGCTTATTCCAAGAGGCATACAGCAACCACCACCAGCATGCACCCACACTCTCACACACTCACATGCACTCACTCACACTGCTTGCACACAGGCATGTTTACGGTGCTCAAAAACCTGAGCAGCTTGACCACCATGGGGGGTGACTACTTTTTCTTCGGGAAGCGTTACGGGCTGGGCATATGGGCCTGCATTCTGCTCATGATCCTCTCAGCTTGCTCAGGCGGGATGACGGACGCCAATTTCTCGTGGTCTGGCTACTCTTGGCAGATCATCAACTGCTTTTTCACAAGCGGGTGAGGGGGGTGTCTGGGTGGTGTACATGAAAGAGTAAAAGACTGGGAAGTGTAGAGGAGGGGGTGCAGAAGACAAACCCTCGCGTGTCCATGGTTGCACCTAGTGTTGACAGGCCATGCGCTGCAGGCAGGCGGCCAGGAAGTTATGTTGGCCATTGACCGACAAGTGCCCACCAATTACACCTAATCAATTGCATAGCGCATGCCACTGCCTGAGCTCACAGGCGACACCTGCCACTGTCCACATTTGCATTGTTTGTGCCATGTTTGTTCCAAAACAGCTCGGTAAGGGCCTGCATAACAAACCTAAACTGCTTTCCCGCCTTGCATGATTCAATAAAATCATGTGCAGAAGGGGTTTAGGCAGCTGTTGTCCACGTACATACAATTACTACACGCACATCTGCGTTTGTACATGGAAACACATGAGTATATGATACACGATGCACATGCATACACACAAAAAGTACGCACATGTAGACATACATGTACAGGAAAGTGAACATACACACGCACCTTCACATGAACACACACACTGGATTGGAACACGTTGTGTCCAGGTATGCCCTCTACCTCTCCAAAGTGCTCAACACGCTGCAGCCCGCAGCAGGGGATAGCAAGCCAATGACAGAATTAAGTTTAGTGTACTACAACAACATGCTGAGCCTGCCGCCCATAGCTTTACTTGCACTTGCCTCTGGGGAGTTTCCAAAAGTAAGTTTGTATATGTTTGTGTATGTGTGTGTATGTGTGTGTATGTGCGTGTGTATGCGCGTGTGTGTGTGAGTGTGAAACAGCTTGTGTAAAAGAAATGCGTGTGTGCATATGTGTATAACGTACATCAAAACCACTGCCCACGCCTTTACTGCTTTGCAATTGCCATCAGCATGATACCGGCATGCATAGTTCTAAAGTCCATTATAGCTCACGTCTCCATATTTCCTCTCTTTGGTATGCTGCTATGTTAATGTGCATCCTTTGCCTGCAAAGTGCACCCTTCACTACATACCTGCCTACATACTACATACTACATACTACATACTGCATACTACATACTGCATACTGCATACTGCATGCTGCATACTACATACTACATACCACATGCTACATACTACACTAGAATCTACCTGCCTGTATACTACATACTATATACTGCATTACATACCTCCTTACCTACATACCCCATCCTCCATACTCCATACTTCATACCCTACACCCTGCACTGCACTCCCAGGTATTGTACGGACCAGCATTTAACAATCCCAAATTCCAGGTGGTGGCCTTCATTGGTGCTGTACTTGGGTAAGTGGAGGCTGTTCTTTCATGTATGTTCTTTGCACTTGTTCGGAATTATAAGCACAAATGGACTGTGAAGCTAATTTGCGAGCCCAAGAACTCGTTTATCCTACAGACTACTCCGTACACATATATTGGGAACACAGACATTCTGGGACTGGAATGGCATCACTTCGTTGTGTCAGCAAATACAGCTTTTAACGATGTGCTTGTCTTTAGCCTCACTTCATCTGCCGGCACAGGCTGTGAATGCTAGCTTTTACTTTCTGCAAAATAGGCCATCAGACCAGCCTGTTGCACACGTAAAATATTGTGTCCATGCAAAATTATCTTCTACGTGTGGTTACAGGTGCGCCATCAGCTACACCAGCCTGTGGTACATGTCGACATCGACAGCCACGCTCTACAGCCTGACAGGGGGCATGAACAAAGTGATAGTTGCTACAGCCGGCATAATCCTTTTTGACGAAAGCTCAGGATGGAGAAACCTGCTGAGCATAGCTATAGGTCTGGCGGCAGGGATTGTGTTTGTGTTTGCCAAAGCAACACCTGTTTGAGACTTCATTTTGACAATCCTTGTTAGTTTCTCTCAACCCTCCTGACATTACACAAACAATAAGGTACGCGCGTGACACATTATTTTCCACCATTATTCTTATCTTCTTTCGTTGCTTATTTATTTGGTCAGTCCCTGATTCTCCCAACTTTAGCTTCGCGAGCATTATTTTCATGACAATCGAGCATTCATTTCATAGTTGGTTGTCAATGAACACATCGATAAGACATTCTTAGTAATAATATGTGCAAAATAAAAACAGAAGAGAGTGGTGATTTGTCAGACACTGGCTGGATCCCCCCACGTTTGTCTTGCAGATCCAAAATGATTCTAGTATTTTTGCAATCATCATAATTTCCTGGCTCAATTGAGATGCAGTTGAAACATGGCTTAAATAACTTCAAGCGCATGCGGTTGAAATCGCTTTCACCAAACTTTAACCGCAGGTGCTCATTTTAGGCCTCTGAAGCCTTTAAAAGAACTGGGTCTCGATTCTCAAAGAGTTCAGAAGCTTGCCTCCAACCTCCATGTGCACTCTGTGAACTTTGCTGCTAAACTTGTCCATACTAGACGTGCCCTTTCCAAGGGGTTACAAGGGGTTACAAGGATGGCCTACAGCCCGAGACTCTGGCTGATGGCAATTGGCTAGTGAAAAAAAATCAACCAGTGTCGAAAATTGAAACTAAATCTGACACAAACTTGAGGAGTCTGTATGAGTCTTGATTCAGGAATGCATTGATCTCAAAATCAGTTTTACTGTGATGACAAGCCAAGAAAAAAATAAATTCAGAGCTCGAAGGAGCAAACGCACGCAGAGTCTTAAACATTCCTTCAAAAAGGTCCCTGTATCTCAAGCGCAGCTCGCACACTTCAGCACACTTGCAAAAGACAAGTGGGGGGAAGCATCGCAAGCGATGCTGAAAAGTTGGCGAAGCCTTTTGCGCTGTGAACTGGCAACTTGTGTGTGCTTTGTGCGCGCTTATACATGTGTGTGTGTGAGTGTGTGTGTGTGTGTGTGTGTGTGTGTGTGTGTGTGTGTGTGTGTGTGTGTGTGTGTGTAGTGTAGTGTGTGTGTGTGTATGTGTGTGTATGTGTGTGTGTGCGTGTGTGCGTGCGTGCATGCGTATGTGCGTGCGTGCGTGCGTGCGTGTATGTGTGTGTGCGTGTGTGTGTGTGTGTGTGTGTGTGTGTGTGTGTGTGTGTGTGTGTGTGTGTGAGCGCGCGCGAGAGAGAGAGAGGGTGTGTGTGTGTGTGTGTGTG
>Ga0307968_1002536_pt1 | contig 15223 bp, 23 predicted proteins | sample OrgLakmetagen650_FD_201834 | JGI IMG/M metagenome (GOLD analysis project Ga0307968, IMG submission 201834) | Saline water microbial communities from Organic Lake, Antarctica - #650 | ecosystem: Environmental > Aquatic > Non-marine Saline and Alkaline > Saline | place: Antarctica: Organic Lake... | reverse complement strand
AACAAGGCACAAGCTGTACAAACGTTTACAGCTTTACCGAACCACACACCCACAGCACACCGCTGCACCCACACCCCTCAACTCCCCCTAAAACAAGGCACAAGCTGTACAAACGTTAACAGCTTTACCGAACCACACACCCACAGCACACCGCTGCACCCACACCCCTTAACTCCCCCTAAAACAAGGCACAAGCTGTACAAATGTTTACAGCTTTACCGAACCACACACCCACAGCACTCCGCTGCAGCCGACTCACCAAATAGAGGGTGGATGTCTGCAAAAAAGTTATTGCCCACCATGTCCCCCACGGGGCTCTGCTCTCCCACTGGGCCCAACAGCAGCTGCCGCAGGTGCAGATACTGGTAGCATGCGTCTTGCAGCTGGAGACACAAATGGAATTGACACAACAGGCTGATATGATCGGCGTATCTTTGTTTGTGGTTATTATTACAGGTAGGTAGGTAATGGTAGCATGCGTCTTGCAGCTGCAGACATAAATGGGATTGGCACACAGGCTGTGTTCAGGCTGATAAGATCGGCGTATCTTTGTGTGTGGTTTGTAGGTAATAATAGCATGCATGTTGCAGCTGCAGACACAAAGGCAAGTGGCACATAGGCTGTGCTCAGGCTGATAAGATTGGCGTATCTTTGTGTGTGGTTTGTAGGTAATAATAGCATGCGTCTTGCAGCTGCAGACACAAATGGAATTGGCACACAGGCTGTGCTCAGGCTGATAAGATCGGCGTATCTTTGTGTGTGGTTTGTAGGTAATAATAGCATGCATGTTGCAGCTGCAGACACAAATGCGAGAGGCACATAGGAACACGCAGGCGAGACGCTTCACTCAGTAAGGACACGTGCACGCATGTTGAGCAGATCCTGGGACCACGCGCTATGCAGTTGCAAGTTATTATTGCCCTACGTTGAGACAGCGTTGCGTGGGATTAGGGTTGGCCAGAACCATATATATACGGTGTGTATACGGTATTTTTGGCAGGGAAATCACCATATATACGGTCATATACGGTGTATATATACGGTTCTGGCCAACCCTACGTGAGAAAGAAATGAATGTTATAATGCCCTATGTTGAGACACCCTTGCATGAGTTAGGAATGCAAGTCATAAATGCCTAGGGTTGGCCAGAGCCATACATATACAGTGTTTACACGTTATTTTGGCAGGGAAACAACAAAATGCACGGTCACATACAGTGCATATATACGGTTCTGGCCAACCCTATAAATGCCCCAAGGTGAGGCAGCCTTTCGTGAGTGAAACATACAAATTGATGTGCCGGTGCGGATATAGTGCACGTGCTGCAGCTGCGGCCACCAAGTACAAAGGAGCTGGGGTATGCATAAGTTAGGGATGTCTAAGTGTGTCCATACATTAACAGGCACGTATTCACGCACACAAGAGAAGGTACTCACACATGCCACGTGACGAGCCAGGTACATGTCAGCACGCTCCTTGGGTGGGTCTGCAGATGAGCAGGGTGAGAGCAGGGTGAGAGAGCAGGGTGAGAGAGCAGGGTGAGAGAGCAGGGTGAGAGAGCGGGTGAGAGAGCAGGGTGAGAGAGCAGGGTGAGAGAGCAGGGTGAGAGAGCAGGGTGAGAGAGCAGGGTGAGAGCAGGGTTAGAGAGCGGGTGAGAGAGCAGGGTGAGAGAGCAGGGTGAGAGAGCAGGGTGAAAGAGCAGGGTGAGAGAGCAGAGTGAGAGAGCAGGGTGAGAGAGCGGGTGAGAGAGCAGGGTGAGCAGGGTCTGCAGATGAGTGGATGGGTCTGCAGATGAGCAGGATACTTAGTGAGTGTTTGTGTGGGAGGGGGGGAGGGGGAGGGAAGTGTGCGTGTATATGTGTCTGTGTGAATGTGTGTGAGTGTGCGTGCGTTTGTGGAATAGAAGAGAGTATGTTGTGTACAGGAGATAAAACAGCTTGTGACGCAATCGACAATAGACGATAGGCAATAGAAAAAAACGCAAATAGGCAATAGGTATGGTCGAAAGTTATGGCATTCAGTCGTGCCTCTGCACATACACACCAAAACGCGAGAAGGTGGCACTGCACACACACACCAAAACGCAAGAAGGTGGCACTGCACATACACACCAAAACGCGAGATGGTGGCACTGCACATACACACCAAAACGCGAGAAGGTGCCACTGCCTCTGCGGCGTACACAAACAACGGCGTACACAAACAACAGGCGTACAAATAACAGGCGTAAAAATAACAGGCGTACACAACCAACAGGCGTACAAATAACAGGCGTACACAAACGTCTGCAAACAACATCATTCTCAGCACACAAGCTTTAGACTCTGCACACACGCTCAAACTCTGTCCTTGATAGTGCACACGTGCCATTCCTTAGCCAACAACACACTGAGCAGCGCAGACCCATGCAATAATGTGCATGCAAGCTCATGCAAGCACAGCAAAATGTCACATGACATAAGCATTGGGTCGGCCAATTAAACGGTGTTCCTGCACGGAAGGTCTCGCACTGGCAGATCATGTGTACAGCATTATTTCATGAACACGGGCAGTCTTACACACACGCTGTCGTGCGGAAATCAGAGGACACCACGTGTGCGGCAGTGTACTTGTTGATACACCTTATACTGCACAGTAGCACAGCAAAGCACAAACATGGAGGCAAGCCACGTAATAAGCACTGTGGCAACGCTTATTAAATTATTACGTGCTCAGGCGCATGCGATAATTGTGCTAAACAAACAAACGCGCGCACGGGCTCACACACACACACACACACAAACACACACACACGCAAGCACGCACGCAAGCATACATGCACACACATACATGCACACAAACACACACGCACGCGAACATGCACGCACGCAAGCATACATGCACGCACATACACGCACACACATACACGCACACAAACACACACGCACGCAAGCATGCACGCACGCAAGCATACATGCACACACATACACACATACACGCACACAAACACACACGCACGCAAGCACGCACGCACGCAAGCATACATGCACACACATACAGACATACACACGCGCACCTCCTAGCAGCACAATGATGTGACACAGATGGTAAGCCCGACGCAGCAAGCGGAACAGGCGCAAGGGTTTGTTGTGGGCACTGCTCTGGAATACGTAGTCCGCGTTGTTGAAGTACCTGTGAAAACAGGTATGCATGTTAGGAGGTGATGAAACTGAAGTGGAGGGGTTTGTTGTGTGCACCGCTCTGGAACACGTTGTCCTCGCTTTTGAGGAACTATGTTAACGAGAACACTCATCACTCGTTATGTGTGTCTTCAAGCATACAATCAGTGGCTTGCAAGGCATACAATCATACAATCAGTGGCTTGCAAGGCATGCAACCAGTAGCTTGCAAGGCATACAATCAGTGGCTTGGAAAGCACCTCCTGAACACATGTTGCACACGTCTTTTTTAATCAGTGTATATGTGCGGATGTGTGTGTATGTGTGTGCGTGTGTGTGTGCTCGTATGTGTGAATGTGCTCGTGTGTGTGAATGTGCATGATTACGTGTATGTGCGTGTACATGTGCGTATGTGTGTGTATATGTGTGCGTATGTGTTTATATGTATGTGTGTGCATATGCGTATATATGTATGTGTCTGTGTGTATATGTGTGTGCGTTTGCGTGTTCTGTGCGTACGTGTGTGTGTGCGTGTGTGTTTGTGCGCGTGCATGTGCATGTGACTGCTCACACTTCATGCACACCCACTACCCTCACCTCGCAGCAAGCAGCTTCCATACCAGCTTGTAGTTGGCTGGCAGTGTGGACGGGTCCGGGGCCACCACACCACTGCTGACCCCGCATGGCCCTACGGTTTCCCCCATGCCTTCACTGTCTCCTTGTACAGAGCTACTCTGCTGCTGCTGTTGCAGTGCCTGCTGCTGCTGCTGCTGCAGTGCCTGCTCCTGCACCCCACCCACACCCACACCAACAGCCTGCGCTCCCCCCCCATCCTCGCCACGCACCACTCCGTCTTCTTTACCATGCCTGTTTGTCGCACCTCCTTGGGCCTTTTGCTCTTCCACTCGATCTTCTGGCTGCTGCTGTGGAGCAGGATGCTGCCGCTGTAGCTGCTCCTGCATTCCAGCACCAGCAGCTTGCGTTTCCCCCCCTTCCCCCTCGCCACACACCAGCCCCTCCTCCTTGCCATCCTGCTGCTCCTTCTTGAAGCGCTTCCTGCTCTTCTTTGGGAGGTTTCGGTACCGGATGAGCTGTGGGCAAAGGGTTGCAGTGCATGCAGTAGGTTGCAGTGCATGCAGCAGGTTGCAGTAGGTTGCAGTGCAAGCAGCTTGTGAGTGAGTGCATGTATGATGAATACATGTGCGCGAGGGCACAAGCATAATGGGTGCAGAATGAGTGCTATCAGGACTGAAAGCGTTATAAATACATGTGCGCGACGGCACAAGCTAATTGAGTGCAGAATGAGTGCTGTCAGGGCTGAAAGTGTTATGAATAAATACAGGTGCGCGAGGGCACAAGCATTGGCTGTGCAGAATGAGTGCTGTCAGGATTGAAAGCATTATGAGTGCGGGGTGGGTGGTTGCAAAAGATTGAAAGCATAATGGGTGCGGAATGAGTCAGTGCAAGCATTACAAATATATAGGGTTGGCCAGAACCGTAAATATACACTGTATATGACCGTATATATGGTGAATTCCCTGCCAAAAATACCGTGTACACACCGTATATGTATGGTTCTGGCCAACCCTACAAATATACTAGGGAGAGTGGTCGCAAGCAAAATGGGTGCAGAGGAAGTGCGTGCATGCGTATGTGCATTGCGTTTTGAACTCAGTTGGGTGTCAGCTGTTTGGGCCCTTTATGAACGCCATGTAGATGCAGCAAGGTTGAAGCAAATGGCACGGACGTGCGAGCAGGCAGCACTTCATTACTGGCTGTCCCTTTTCAGATGTTTAAAAACAGAAACAGAAAACGCTTTTATAACACCTTGCGCGTGCGTACGCATATTTACCTGCCCAGCGCATTTGACAGTGAATAACTGGCTGCCTTAAAGCAGCAACACGTGCACGTGTTGTGCATGCACATATTTGCCTGCCCAGCGCATTTGACTGTGATTTACTGGCTGTCCCAAAGCAGCAACACGTGCACATGTTGTGCATGCGCATATTTGCCTGCCCAGCGCATTTGACAGTAATTTACTGGCTGTCCCAAAGCAGCAACACGTGCACATGTTGTGCATGCACACCTTTGCCTGCCCAGCGCATTTGACAGCAATTTACTGGCTGTCCCAAAGCAGCAACACGTGCACGTGTTGTGCATGCACATATTTGCCTGCCCAGCGCATTTGACAGTGATTTACTGGCTGTCCCAAAGCAGCAAAACGTGCACATGTTGTGCATGCGCATATTTGCCTGCCCAGCGTAATTGACAGTGATTTACTGGCTGTCCCAAAGCAGCAGGACGTGCACGTGTTGTGCATGCTCACAGGTGCATTCATTTTCGCCATTCCTTCCCTGTCCCAGTTACCTCACACGACACACTTGTATCAATGCACTCTCAAACAGGCTCACACGCGTAAACCTTACCAGTGCGTTCCACTGGAACGCGCTGTCCTTGCTCCAGCACACTCGTAACACAAACACATCAGTGTGCACACAATCCTCACCAACGCGTTGTACTGGTACTCACTGTCCCTGTACTGGCAAGCTCGTAAAACAAACATATAAGTACACACACATTTATACACACGTATGCCTCACCAGCGCGTTGTACTGGTACTCGCTGTCCCTGTCCTCCTGGCTGGCCTTCAAGGCGCTCAGGATGGAGTGCTGAGAGCAGCGCTGCAGGTCACGCACCAGCGGCTCCACTTGGGGCAGGGCTTTGCTGCGAAAAGGCAGAGACAGGCACACAAAAAGGTTGGGAAGAGTTTGTGGGAGACAAAGCGAATACGAGAGCAAGAGCAGCAGGCTGCACATGCAAAGGCACACAAAAAGGCCAGGGAGACTGTATGGGAGACGAAGCGAATACGAGAACACGAGCACAGGGGCTTTGCTGCAAAGGCAGAGGCACACAAAAAGGTTGGGAAGAGTGTGTGGGAGATGAAGCGAATACGAGAGCAAGAGCACAGGGTCTTTGCTGCAAAGGCAGAGGCACATAAATAGGCTGGGAAGAGTGTGTGGGAGACGAAGTGGATACGAGAGCAAGAGCACAGGGGCTTTGCTGCAAAGGCAGAGGCACACAAAAAGGTTGGGAAGAGTGTGTGGGAGATGAAGTGAATACGAGAGCAAGAGCACAGGAGCTTTGCTGCAAAGGCAGAGGCACACAAAAAGGTTGGGAAGAGTGTGTGGGAGACGACGCGAATACGAGAGCAAGAGCACAGGGGCTTTGCTGCAAAGGCAGCGGCACACAAAAAGGTTGGGAAGAGTGTATGGGAGACAAAGCAGATACGAGAGCAAGAGCACAGGGGCTTTGCTGCACATGCAAAGGCACACGAGAAGGCCAGGGAGACTGTATGGGAGACGAAGTGGATACGAGAGCAAGGGCACAGGGGCTTTGCTGCAAAGGCAGAGGCACACAAAAAGGTTGGGAAGAGTGTGTGGGAGATGAAGCGAATACGAGAGCAAGCGCAGCAGGCTGCACATGCAAAGGCACACGAAAAGGCCAGGGAGACTGTATGGGAGACAGAGCGAATTCGAGAACAAGAGCACAGGGGCTTTGCTGCAAAGGCAGAGGCACACAAAAAGGTTGGGAAGAGTGTGTGGGAGATGAAGCGAATACGAGAGCAAGAGCACAGGGTCTTTGCTGCAAAGGCAGAGGCACACAAAAAGGTTGGGAAGAGTGTGTGGGAGACGAAGCGAGTACGAGAACAAGAGCACAGGGGCTTTGCTGCACATGCGCAAAGGCACACGAAAAGGACAGGGAGACAATGTGGCCCACATTATGTGGGGGATGTAGTGGGTATTTGAGTATAAGCAAAGGGCTTTGCTGCAAAGGCAGAGGCACACAAAAAGGCCGTGAGAGTGTGTGGGAGGCAAAGCGGATACGAGAGCAAGGGCACAGGAAGGAAAACGAGACAATGTGGAAGGCAAGAGGGTTGTGGCAGCAGGAAGAACAGGGAGGCCAGAGGGTTGTGGCAGCAGGAAGAGCAAGGAGGCCAGAGGGTTGTGGCAGCAGGAAGAACAGGGAGGCCAGAGGCATGCAGCAGTTACAAAAGCACGGGTGAGACACAGCGTTGGAGGCGCTGACATGAAGGTGTCAAATGTCAGGCGCCGCCAAGAATGTCATAACAATAAACTCAGTATCCAAAACCGCGCGGCTGACTGAATGTGCAAGTGGCAGCGATGAGAACAGGGGGGGGGGGGGGTTGACAAACATCTTCCCAAGAAGGACGTGGGTATTACAAGAACAGTGTGCCAAATAAGTATGTAGGTAACCACAGAACGCCGCACCCAGCATGTGCTCAGATGTTTTTGTTCAGATTGCATGACCGACTCAGGTGCATATGGCAGCAAGGCAGACGTCAAAGAGGTATGTACAGAAAGCCAGAAGTTATGTTTGTGTTCAACAAAGTAACTCACGCGCAGATGGCAGCGATGTCAAGGGCTCCAGGGGGCCAAGGCCGGCCATTGGAATCCAGATAAATCAGCTCAGGGTTTTTCAGCTTGTCCTCAGATTTCAGTGTTCTGCAGATACGTGGTGGGTCACACTCACAAAGCAGCATTGGGTGAACGTGCAAGTACGTAATGGGTCACACTCACAAAGCAGAGTTAAGTGACACGTGCAAGTACGTTTTTGTGGGTCACACTCACAAAGCAGCATTGGGTGAAACGTGCAAGTACGTTTTTGTGGGTCACACTCACAAAGCAGCATTGGGTGAAACGTGCAAGTACGTTTTTGTGGGTCACACTCACAAAGCAGCATTGGGTGAAACGTGCAAGTACGTTTTTGTGGGTCACACTCACAAAGCAGAGTTAAGTGACACGTGCAAGTACGTTTTTGTGAGTCACACTCACAAAGCAGCATTGGATGGCGGGCGAATCGTTTTACGGTCTGTGCTTCCTTCTCCCTCTGTCTGCACTTGCGTGGCGCCTATGCCCACTTTTCTTAGCGCGTCGTTTTCACTGTCTGCGTTCTTGATTCCCTCTATCTGCACTTGTGGCGCCTATTCCAAACCCTCATACTCATGCCTTCTTTCTCCCTTCAGCCCTCTTTCTGCCCTTTTTCACTCTCTTTCTTTCCACGCCAAAACATGCGTGCAAACCTCTCTGCTCGTACGATCTGTCCTAACGGTCACATCTGCTCATCTAACTCTTACATCTGCTCATGTGACAGTTGTCACATCTGCTCATGTGACAGTTGTCACATCTGCTCACTGTCACACCTGCTCATTTAACTGTCACATCTGCTCAACACTTTTCAGCCTGATTGAGGCCTGACGTTGCCTGTTTACGTCACTGCCTGTGCACACCTGTTTACATCACTGCAATTAGAATTCTCCACCAATCACTGCTGCCCTGCACCTTTGGGCTCAATGAGACAAAAGCATAGCTTCTTCCCACCTGTCAAACTCGCACAGCACCTCTGGACTTGGTCGAGAAAAAAAACTCCCGTCTACATCACTGCAATTACAATCCTCCACCAATCACTGCTGCCCTGCACCTTTGGGCTCAATGAGACAAAATTATAGCTTCTTCCTACCTGTCGAACTCGCACAGCACCTGCCACGCGTCCATGCCTGGGTCAGGGGTGGCCGGCCAAGGGAAGGCAGCACTCCTGCACGTGACATTTCCGAAAGGGGGTTCCTTTCAGCCTAGCAGTGACACATTTTGACAGGTGGCATTATCTGAATCCTCTGTAACCTCGACATTTTCGAAAGGGGGTTCCTTTCAGCGTAGCAGTGGCACTTTTTGACTGATGGCTTTATCTGAATCCTCTGTAACCTCGACGTTTTCGAAAGGGGGTCCGGCAAATGTGCCGTAGAAAGCAGACTTCAACAACTGATTCTATAGGGTGGTTATATAGGGTGGTGAAGCATAGACTTCAACAGCTGATTCTATAGGGTGGTGAAACATAGACTTCAACACCTGATTGTATAGGGTGGTGGAGCATGGACTTCAACAACTGATTCTATAGGGTGGTGAAGCATAGACTTCAACAACTGATTATATAGGGTGGTTCTATAGGGTGGTGAAGCATAGACTTCAACAACTGATTATATAGGGTGGTTCTATAGGGTGGTGAAGCATAGACTTCAACAACTGATTATATAGGGTGGTTCTACAGGGTGGTGAAACATAGACTTCAACAAATGATTTTATAGGGTGGTGAAGCATAGACTTCAACAACTGATTATATAGGGTGGTTCTACAGGGTGGTGAAACATAGACTTCAACAAATGATTTTATAGGGTGGTTCTATAGGGTGATGATGCATAGACTTCAACAACTGATTCTATAGGGTGGTGGAGCATGGACTTCGACAACTGTTTTTATAGGGTGGTGGAGCATAGACTTCAACAACTGATTCTATAGGGTGGATCTATAGGGTGGTGAAGCATGCGCTGAAAACAACTGATTCTATAGGGTGGTTCTTTAGGGTGGTGAAGCATAGACTTCAACACCTGATTCTATAGGGTGGTGGAGCATGGACTTCAACAACTGATTCTACAGGGTGGTGAAGCATAGATTTCAACAACTGATTCTATAGGGTGGTGAAGCATAAACTTAAACAACTGATTATATAGGGTGGATCTATAGGGTGGTGAAGCATGCGCTGAAAACAACATGGCAGCATGCCCACAACGTCTGCGTAGAGGCTTTGGCCCAGATTCCTTCTTCGCTGTTGTTCATACTGTTCATAATACTCATTAGTGCACTCACTCGCTTACACGCTGCAACGCAAGAGGTAAGCTGAAGAGATGAGCTGATCAAAACAAGGACGTTGGCCAGCAACCACTTACGACGGTTGCGCAGGGGCTCCATCATTCCAAGTTTAATACTTAGCACTATTTACATGTGTGCTCACTCACATGCTGCTATTGATACAAACAGCTCGTGTATGAGAACACTGACTGAGCAACCGCCAACAACTGCGGTTGCGAAGCATAGACTTTAACAACTGCAAGCACAGGGGTTCCTTTATTTTGCCTTGCCAACACTCACCAGTGCTCTCACTCACATGCAACCCAAACCAAAGCCTTAACAGCTGAGGACACTGACTGGGCACCCACCTACTACTGCTGCGTAGCGACTCCTGTTCAAAGTGAGAGGGGTGAGCGGCAGCAGCAGCAGCAGCAGCAGATGAAGGCTCGTTGCCAGGGTTCGTCAAGGGCCGCTTTTGACCACCAGCAGATGTGGCAGCGCCCTGAGCGCTGGAGGCCAGGGGGTTAGAGGGCTTGGAGATGGCGCCGTTGTTGTTGGCTGCGTTGTCCCCTAAGTTGGGGGGCTGCAAAGGGTACAAGGAGGGGTTGCCTTTTTTGCATAAGCAGGGTAAGGACCAGATCGATTTGCAGCACGTAAGTTAAGATCAATACGTGGGGCTTCTTGGTTTAAATCTTTCCGGATCTGGGCTAAATCTTCCCTTCCCAGATCGTTTTGCAGCAATGAAGGTAGGATCAACATGTGGGGCCTTTTGGTTTAAACCTTTCCGGATCTGGGCTAAATCTTCCCTTTTCAGATCATTTTGCAGCAATAAAGGTAGGATCAACATGTGGGGCTTCCCAGGTTAAATATTCCCAGATGTGGGCTAAATCTTCCCTTATTGCAGGGGGAGAATGGTTGATTGCACATACAGAGGCAGGGTGACTAGAGCGCAGGGAAATGGTTAATTGTACCTACAGAGGCAGGGTAGCTAGAGCGCAGGGAAATAGTTGATTGCACATAAAGCGGTAGCATAAGTAGAGCGCAGGGACATGGTCGATTGCACATACAGCGGTAGCATAACTAGAGCGCAGGGACATGGTCAATTGCACATACAGAGGCAGGGTGACTAAACCGCAGGGAAATGGTTGATTGTACTTACAGAGGCAGGGTAGCTAGAGCGCAGGGAAATAGTTGATTGCACATAAAGCGGTAGCATAAATAGAGCGCAGGGACATGGTTGATTGCACACACAGAGGCAGGGTAACTAGAGCGCAGAGAAATGCTTGATTGCACGTACAGAGGCAGGGTAACTAGAGCGCAGATACAGAGCATGATCAAACCATTGTGTAACGTGTGAGTGTGTGTGTGTGTGCAAGTTAGTGGTAGGAACGTGAGGGCAGGTGCCTTTAGTACAGCGCCGCGCACATGAGCGCATATGTAGGGTTGGCCAGAACGGCATATATATACAGGGTTGGCCAAAACCAAAAATACGTACGTATATATGGTGTATATACGGTATTGTTGGCAGGGAAACCGCCACTTATACGGTCATATACGGTGTACATATACGATTCCGGCTAACCCTACATATATACACCGTGTCATACCGTATACTTGGACATTTCCCTGCTGAAAAGACCATACATACACCGTGTATATTATATATATTATTGTTTATTATGAATATGGCTCTGGCCAGCTCTACGGAAGTGCGTTTGAGTGTGCAACTTAGTGTTCCTCTCTCCATCCAGCCCACTGCCTGTATTGTGCTCAATGCTGTCGTGGGGTAATTCTACGTTGTGAAGGGATCGGCGCTAAAACCATGCTTTATAATCTGCAAACACAGTGCCTTCGGAGGAACTCACAAGATATACGATCTTATATGATGTATAGATGCAGCTCTGGCCATCATCAAGCTTTCGTTAAACAACCACTTATAACAACACGGTTGCGTATGGCATGCATCCAAAGATAAAGAAGTATGGCAAGCCAATCCTGATATTGGCCCTGCCTGCACCTCCCTACTCAAAAAGAATGCGGCAGCAAGCACTAGCTCTTAGTACTTTGCTGTGAGCGCTTCCCAAACAAAGAATGCGGCAGCAAGCACTAGCTCTTAGTACTTTGCTGTGAGCGCTACCCAAACACAAAGAATGCGGCAGCAAGCACTAGCTCTTCGTATTTTGGCTGTGAGTGCTACCCAAACACGCAAGTGCTCACGTTAAAAGAAAAAGAAGTACAAAGAAAACTAACACAGGCAGTTGATTATCGCTCCCCACATTAACAAAGGGAAAGTGGCCACTTTGATACTGCAAACCACAAAGAAAAAGAAGAAATTATAAACATACAAGGAGAAAAATTGATACCGTAAGCTCCTCTACCACAGAGAAGAAGTAGAAAAGCAATGAGGGTCAGGAGGGTTGCAGGCCTGAAACCAGCGTGCCTAGTGCTGTACAAGGTAATCGGCCTCTCACTTTGGAATTACAAGGTTGCACACGCACATGCACTCATGCACTCACTTTGGTAACACAAGGTTGCACATGCACTCATGCACTCATGCACTCACTTTGGTAACACAAGGTTGCACATGCACATGCACTCATGCACTCACTTTGGTAACACAAGGTTGCACATGCACATGCACTCATGCACTCATGCACTCATGCACTCACTTTGGTAACACAAGGTTGCACACACGCAAGCGCACGTGCACTCATTCTGGTAGCACAAGGTTGCACACGCACATGCACTCATGCACTCACTTTGGTAACATAGCTTGCACACACGCAAGCACACGTGCACCCACTTTGATAACACAAGCTTGCACACGCACATGCACTCATGCACTTACTTTGGTAACACAAGGTTGCACACACGCAAGGGCACATGCACTCATGCACTCACTTTGGTAACACAAGCTTGCACACACGCAAGGGCACATGCACTCATGCACTCACTTTGGTAACACAAGGTTGCACACCCACATGTACTCATGCACATGGTATGGTGCGTGCAACGACTTGCCCCCTCAGACTCAAACACACAAGCGCACACGTGTGTGGTGTTGCACAACAAACTCAGCCCCTCGCTTTGGTACTACCAGGTTACACACACCACACACTCAAACACACAAGCGCACACGTATGTAGTGCTGTACGAGGAGCTTGCCCCCGCACTCAGCTGTCAACAAATGGACGGCACACTATCCCAAACGCGCAGAGGCAAAACAGCCCCACCGCATAGAGGCCAGCTGCTGACCGACAAGACAGGCCACAACCCAACACCTCAGTCCATTCCCACTTTGGACACACTCGCAGCAGGCCCACCTTCCCACCTTCCAACAACAGGCCACAACCCAACACCTCAGTCCATTCCCACTTTGGACACACTCATAGCAGGCCCACCTTCCCACCTTCCAACAACAGGCCACAACCCAACACCTCAGTCCATTCCCACTTTGGACACACTCGCAGCAAACCCACCACCCACCTGCGCCGAAAAAGTCCTTCGCTGCAGGCTCTCCGCCCTTCGCTTCTTGCTCAATGGCTCCGCTCCCCCTCCCCCCTCGCCCCCCCTCCCCCCTACCACGCCTGCCTGCTGTCTCGGCCCTCCCCCTTCCCCCCCACGACCACCCCCCTTAAGCCCCCCAACAGAGCCAGCAGCAGTGGAAGAGGGTAGAGGTGGTTTGGCACTACCCCCACCCCCACCCCCACCTCCGCCAGCGCCAGCGCCAGCACCAGGAGCAGAAGGAGGTCGAGGCAGCCTGCTTCCTCCTGCATCGGCACCACACACACAGACCGGTGCTTGCTACAGTAATTGTGGGGTTGGCGTGCTCACCTCTAATGACTGATGACACACATTTTGTGGTGCAGGTATATACAGGATACCTTGCAGCAAAGGCACCTGTGTATGATGCGACAATTATATAACCTTCTAATCTGACCTTCTGATCTGACCTATTTTGCTGTGTAGGTATACACAGGATGCCTTGCAGCGAAGGCACCTGTGTATGATGCGGCAATTCTATTATAATGATCTGAACTACACTAGAGGGTCGACTAGTCTATCAAAATAGGTTCCTGTCTTTTCAAGACCCACATCCTTACTTCAACACCGTATATCCGTGTTGGACTTTTGATTTTAGTAGGCCTATTCACGTGGGTGAGTGTGTGAGAGAGAGAGAGAGAGAGAGAGAGAGAGAGAGAGAGTGTGTGTGTGTGTGTGTGCACGTGTGCGCGCATGTGTGCGTGCCTGCAAATACCACAAACATGCTCTGCCCTCTACATGCGCCCCCAACAGCCCGCGTACCTGCCCCAGTGATACCAGCATTGCCTTTCACAGCACCACCCCCTGCGCGAGCGGCAGAGGAGGCATGCAGCTTATGGAGGGTGGGCATGGAGGAGTTGTAACCTCGCTTGGCCCCCTGCTGCTGCTGTCCATCCCTTGCTTTTTCCGGGCCCCCAGCCGCTGCTGCTGCTGCTGCTGCCGCCGCTGCTACGGCGCTCCTTCCTTGTTCAGCTTGGGCACGTGATGCTTCTGCTTGTGCCACCGAGGCACACAGGGTAGTGGCCTGCATGTGTGAATATGCGGATATGTAGGGTTGTGTGTATGGTATGTGTAGGTATGAGTGAACATTGATGGGGCCAGGTGCACACGTTTGCGTGTATGGTATGTGTAGGTATGAGTGAACATCGATGGGGCTAGGTGCACACGTTTGCGTGTATGGTATGTGTAGGTATGAGTGAACATTGATGGGGCCAGGTGCACTCGTTTGGGTGTATGGTATGTGTAGGTATGGGTGAACATTGATGGGAGTATGAGTTGGGGTAAAGCGGGTGTGGGTGTGGGTGTAAGGATGTGGGTGCTTGCAAGTGTATGTGTACGTGTGGGGAGGGGAGGGGAGGGGAGAGGGGGGGGAGCACTAGAGCACTAGTGAAGGATTTCTTAGTATCCGCAAGCCAGTAGGTGTGCATGTGTGTATCTTATCATGCACGGAATTGTAAGGAGTTGCAGAAGCAACCGGCATCGCTCATTATATCATCTAGGGCAGAGGCACTGTAGGAGCCACTTGCAGATGCCTCAAGCAGTCCAGTAAAGCTAGCATCTACCACATATGTGTGTATGTGTGTGTGTTTGTGCGTGCGTGTGTTTGTGCGTGCGTGTGTGTGTTTGTGCATGCGTGTGCGTGCGTGTGTGTATAACCCTAGGAAGGGTGAACACGGACATGTGAGCGCAAAGCCAAGGTGCGACGTGTGAAGTGATCGAAGATGAAAAACACTTTTCATGAACAGCATATAGTTATAGAGCATTCCCATAATTGCAGCTCTCACCTTGAGAACTTGTCCTGCCCTTGAGTGCGTGCTACGC
>Ga0307968_1002533_pt1 | contig 15229 bp, 15 predicted proteins | sample OrgLakmetagen650_FD_201834 | JGI IMG/M metagenome (GOLD analysis project Ga0307968, IMG submission 201834) | Saline water microbial communities from Organic Lake, Antarctica - #650 | ecosystem: Environmental > Aquatic > Non-marine Saline and Alkaline > Saline | place: Antarctica: Organic Lake... | reverse complement strand
GGTGGGTGTGTGTGTGGGTGGGTGGGTGGGTGTTTGGGGGTGTGTGCGCGTGCGTGTGTGTATGTGTATGTGTGTATGCACATACGTGTGTGCGTGTGTGTGTGTGTGTGTGTAAGTTTGTGTGTGTCAACAAATGTGTGTGTGTGTGCACATACGTGTGTGCGTGTGTGTGTGTGTGTAAGTTTGTGTGTGTCAACAAATGTGTGTGTGTGTGCGCGTGCGTGCGTGCGTGCGTGTGTGCGTGCGTGTGTGTGTGTGTGTGTGTATTTATGCGCGTGCGCACGCGTGTGCACTTGCGTGCATGCGTGCATGTGTACATGCATGTTTTCACCTCCGACTCGTCTTCAGGCACTCGTGCAGCCTTTAGCAAGTTGCTGAACGTATCCACCATACAAGTGAGCTCATGATCAATTGCCTCTTCCATTCCATTTTTAACCCCTCATACTGTTGAATTTAAATTATACAACTGTAACTGACCACATACCTCGTTTTTTCTTGAGCTTTCCTCCTTCCGAGTAGTCGTTTCAGGCTCTCGACACTCGGTAGTAATAATTTGTTACTGACTGAACGCTGGCAAACCATCTTCATTGAGAGGCAATTATTATCTTCAACACTCTCGCCAAATATAACTGATGACAAGAGCCGAACACAATCCTCGGCTGGCGTTGGGGGTGATTTCGATGGATGGAAACCTTCGGGATCTTGCCAAATTTGCTTTGACAGCATTCTTTCAATTAATCGACTTCTCATAAAGCGGGGACAGGTGCAGGTGGATATGCCTGCTATTTACAAAAGCTGCTGGTCACCGAAACCACCAAGGAGGCACATAATCGAGACGCCAAAAAGCAAGGACCACAAAATAAAAAACAGTGGTGAAACGTGCGTGCGCTGTACAGGTATCTAAATCATGCCCCTCGCAACAGGCCCCTCGCGTCAGCCTAACCCTACTCAGTGTAGCCTCCACAGCAGCCTGTCGAAACAAACGCACTGCTCTCCAGTTCTTAAATCCCTTACTTCTATTTCCGCTTGGCTATCTCCGCGTTCCAGACTGTGGTTTTGCTCTCATCAAGGGAGCTCTTGGCGATTTTTCAGCATGCTGCTGCTGCTTCGCTGATCCTGCTGCTGTTGCTCTCCCTCCTCCACGCCATGCAGCTTGTGTGCAGCTGACATCCCCCATCTCCTATCCTCCTCACTCCACCATGGCGGGCTTGTTGTCCTTCTTGCCCTCTGCAAAGCAAGCCGTGCCAGGTCGAACATGAGCATAGTTGTTCATGCCATGAATTCATGTAATAGGCCTTTGTTACGATGAATCATAGTACCAGCTTAAGCATGGAGGCAGATTACAAGCTTTGAGTTTAGGTGTTCTGTACTAGCTTATATGATTATAAGCTAGTACAGATTAGCTTATATGGTTAGCAGATTACAAGCTTTGAGTTTAGGTGTACTACACGGGCCAAACAACCATGTAAACTTTGTTTCCTCTTGTAAAGATTCTTGTACAGACTTGCTCTTTCTCAGACTGTGTACAAATACACGGGACAAGTAACCATGTAACTTTTTTTTATCACATGATCCAGGGAAATTTAAACGATTCACCCATGCCACTGATTTAGCATGACACCCTTTACAATGCTTCCCGAGCCATAATTTGTCTGCCTTCCTTATATGAACAGCCACATATATGCCCCTGGGTGAACAGCGTGACACAAATTCTACGATAATGTTTAGGGCTTGGAAGCGCACTGCACAAGCACACAAACACACGCACACACACCCAGACACACACACAACACTAGGGTTGGCCCAAGCCATACATGCGGAAATACACCGTACTTCTATAAACCATACGGTACCGTATATGAAAATTTCCCACCGTATCCGTGTTCGTAAGACCGTACATGGGTTTTGGCCAACCATATATATACGGCGTATATACGTAGATATATATATATATATAGTATATGGAAATCCCATGTCCGGTCTGGGCCAACACACACACACACACACACACACACACACACACACACACACACACACACACACACACACACACACACACACACACACACACACACACACACACACAGAGAGAGAGGCATGCGCATGCATACAGACTGGCAAATACAAGCGTGTATCATGCACGCATGCACATAGCACACATGTAAGTAGGACAAGAATTAGGACATGTCATGCATGCGTGCGCACCTCCTGGGGCCTTCTTGTTGTACGTCCTGCACGCACAAGGAAGAGTGCAAGGTTGATGTTCCCAGTCCAGGCCAAGTAATAACGAACTTCCAGGGCTTCATAGAACACACTTACGGTGGCGGTTTGTTGTATGAGCCGGACACGGCCAGGAAGCTGGCGAACAGCTGGGAGTGCACGTCGTAGCTGCGAGCAGAGTGAAGTATAGATAGCCTTGGAGTCAGAGGAGGAGGGAGCCATGGGTGAAATCAACGCGACTTCGTACAAAATCGTGCGACTCACATCATGTTGGAATAAAATGAAATTGAATATTATACTTTTGTTTCCATTCGACAGAGAATGGACCAAACAGGCAAACCAAATCTGTCTGGCAAACTGCAATCCATGCGCTTTATGAAGAGAGCCAGTGAGAAAAAGACCTTGCAACAGTTGCAAAGCAAGCAGGCTGAGGACGCGAGGATGGGCGCCGAGGTGTGCAATTGTTGGTGTGAGTGCATGTGCGTGCGAATGCATGTATGCACGCGTATGCGTGTACATGTGCGTGAGTGCGTGTGTGTGTGGGTGTGTGACTGTGTGTGTTCTAGTGTGAGTGTGTGTGCGTGTTTGTTTGTTTGTGTGCGCGTGTGTATGTGTGTGCGTGTATGTATGTATTTAGTGCTTGCCTTTTTGCCAAAATGCATGACTACAGACCAGTAAATTATTTCGTGGCTTCCCCTCAGGAATGTATCTTTGTTTTGGGTGCATGCACTGCCTTCGTTTGAACCGCAAAGGTTCAATTGTTACAACTTGCAATCTTATGCGCATATACCATGTTTTGTGTAGTTGTACGTGTCCGCAGTCCTCCTAAACTCTGTTAATTGGCTTCATGAAACCTACAGGGCCAAGAATGTGATGACGGAAGTGCAACGGTAGGCACAAGTGGGCAACCAGATGGGCAACCGTCTACAGGTGTGCCATCGCTAGTATCAATGACCAGCAATAAGTTGGATGCAGCAGTTGCCAGCATTTAGTTTGAGAAAGAATCCTGGCAAATGGGTTGCTCGCAGCTTGAGGATGCAAGGGCAGCTTTCTATCAAAGAGTGAGCCAACTCATCATATTCATCATCTGAATGCAATGAATGCTCAAAAAGATATGGCTGCAATTTGGGCAGCCGCTAGCAGGTGCGTAGGTGTGAGGAGGAGGGCACGGGCACGGGCGCTTTCATCGCAATACAGATCCATTGACACTCTGGCACACAAAAAAAGGGACCCAAACCCCCGTTCTTGTAATGAATTAATGTGTAGTGCAATGTGTGCCAACCGGCTTGCTCTCGCTCTGCAAATAAAGGAGGCAGTCCAAATCCCTGCGCGCAATTGCGGGTTACGTTTAGTTAGAGTTCAAACTGCACTTGCTCAACAAAGGCTGCCGCACGTCACAGGGTGGAAAATGTGAGAGCAGAGGTACGCAAATATAAATGAGCGTCAAGGCAACTGATGATAGCAGCCTTGCTTGTTGTTCCTGGTAGTCAATTGTTGCCACCTTGTGCATTTAACGCACACCCTGCCATTGGGATTGTGGGTTGTGTAATGCACATGCGTAACATGTCCCCACACCAACATAAATCAGATTGCGCATGTATCGTCTGCTCCATGAAAAATACGTTTGTCAAAGAACTGTGCCCTAGGTTTCCCCTTAAGGATTACACCAGCGCGGTGCAGCACTGTGGCACTGTGCTTTTAATGCAGCCCTGTCTTGGATAGTCAGATCTGTATTTTGGTAGATCCTGTTAAAAGGACCTTCACTAAAATGACATACATATACACACCCTAATTGCATGGTTCTGGCCAACCTTGCTCAAAATTGTCTGCTGAAAAATACATTTACACCCTAAGGACGTGGCTCTCACCCTACTCACGGCCTTCGTTTGCATGCTGGAAGGGTCCGATCAAAATGTCAACATGGCATCTTTGCTTAAACTCAAAATGTATATGCAAATCAGTGCAGCAAGCACTTGCTTGTACAATAATGTTTGCTTGTAATGTGTATGCAAATTAGTACCCTCTTTCCAAGAAGATCTTTTAAGCATTTTAACATGCCTGCAATTTCCTGAATTTCCTCTACGGAATGCAGGGGAATATTTATCGCAGGGGATGAACATTGAACAGTCAGCCGTCATGTGGCAGGCTCGCGGCCAAAGTTGTGCAAAATACTGTTGCCCTCTAGTTTACAATTCATCACTGGACGCATGCCGCTCTGCATTGTGGCAAATCCTTGCTTGAAGTCATGCTGTAGGAACTAAATAGCAGGCAGGTAGCCATGTTCAAGGCTGCATGACAGCACCCCCACAATACACGAGCATCTGACGTACTGTGAAGTTGTCCAAATGCAGAATACTGTGACATGGAACCAAGGCATACGATTGCTCTCTGTTTTTTGCTGCAGGGAACAGATCAGCAGACAGAGACAGAGAGAGTGATATCCCGTCCACATCAGGTGCCCCTCCATCAAAAAAAGGCTGCAGGTTGGTATACACCGGTGCACCTCTGCCAGGGGCTTTAGCTGGAGGGCGCTTCAGCTTTGGAGGTATAATCGTCCCCGAGCGTCTGCATTTGCTTTGACATTGTGTACGTTAAGCGGCTTTGCGCTGCACTGAAAGACCGCATAGCTCGTGCTGGTCTTTTGCATTTTCATCTTCGAATGCCTCTAGAGATTTGGTGTACCTATATCTGGAACCTGTTTCTAAGTTTTGTTTTCAGTGGCCTGCGTGCCGCCAAGAATAGCACGTTCACATTAGGGCATCCAACCGTCGAGGTTGTACCAGGAACCAAGGATTAGAAACTGCTACCAGGAATTAAAGATTGGAATTTGCAGTTCGCTGCCAATTGGGGGGCTTACATGCTGCAAGCATGCCAAGTGGCAAGCGCCCCCTCTTGGTTGGTTGATTCTTCTGGGCATACGATATAAGATATGAATGGCCAGTTGTTTGTAGAAAAAACCCTTCCTCTAAATTTATGGCTGCTGTGCTTCAATGTGCGCCTTGACTTACACCTCTTTTGTGCAGGGTTTAATCCCCCACGGATAAGATGTATGCTGAGAGACTATGCTCTTCAATTCATTTCCTTTGTGCAGGGTTTAATCCCCAGACAGAAAAGCTGTATGCTGAGAGAACAGGCACATCCTTGCCGTCAGCAAGCGACAGAGAAAAGGAGACAATCGATGTGCAGGCAAGTGTTTGAGCGCGTGACCATTTATATGTCAGTTGTCAATTATAAGTAGTATTCAGAGTGGCCCCATTTCCTTATTTAAGTGGGAAGTGGTTTTCACTGCCTGCGTATTTCTCCTTTTCTTATTCAGGGCTTTGAACCACGCCTGTTTCTAATAAAATTTTGCAGAAGCACCAGGCTTTTTAAAAATCACGCCTGCCTCCTGCCAGCCAGATGCCGGCATTGTGTTCCTTGCTCACTCAGACTGGAAAAACAAGATATCCATTTGGCCAACCCCATAAGTCATTGGACATGCTGATGTGCTGGTTGAAAAAAATAACAACATATGTGCATTCAGTGGCATATACGCCATGTCCTCCTGTGATTGCAGTATGTCGTGTATTTTTGTCTCTGTACATCCAATTAAGCGAAAGAGGGGTATGTGTACTTTGTGCAAGAGGGAATACACACACAGTACGGGCCAGCGATGAAACTTTGCTCGAAAAGTGTTTAAGATTATCAGTGAATATACAGGAATATAGTTTATTTTTTGGAAACTTGGGTCAATTCAGCCTTTGGATGGGAAAGTAATAAGCCATATCAGAATGGCAAATCTAGCCATAAACTACTTTTAGAAAGACTGCTCGTTGTTTGAAAGAAATAATTAGCTGTTGTCCAGAGAACAGAACAAACATGACAACCTCACAGTAAACTACTCTACTAAACACTCGCATGCACAGGACAAGCATAGAGGCACCGACATCCCAGCTGGAGAAATGGCTCATGCATTTCAAAGAGGGGGAGCAATAGACTTTGGAAAGCCGAGCATAGGAGCCTCAAACAGTGGAAAAAAACGTAAAGATAGGGAAGAGAGGGAGCAGAGGCTTTAGTAGTCTCTCGTCTTTCTCCCCCTTCCTTTCATTAGTTTGGTAGCAGGAGGGTGTAGGAAATATAACTGTTGGACGGCACGTGTCAAATCGATTAAAAATTATATACTCAGAATCGTGACTTGAGAGCTATGGATTGGTATATATGAGTCGAATCCGGGAGGGGGGGGGGTGGGGTGGTCCCTGGTTTTAAATTTGGGGGGGGGCTCCACTTATTCCCTGGGCCACTTATATGAAATTTAAAACATTCCATCAGAATCCTCAGCTCAAGCCCAGTCGCTTGCCACCCTTTTTGAAACCGAGTAGAAAGAGTATCACCTACTATCTACCCCTCTACACTATAGTGGCTTTGAACCAAGGCTACAGCGTGGCTTGTCTATTCGTAGCAGCGTGCTACTGGTAGCAGGTCATGTGTACTTAGGTGTCCGTATCTCAGTTTTTGACCATATTTCTGCAACACTTCAGTTTCAGGTCTTGATGGGTGTGCAGACGGATGCAGAATTCAAAAAGGAGCAGATTGGTACCCTCTTTTGTCTGGTGAGGGCACTGGAAGGGGGGTTTGCTTAGGGGTTGGGTGAAAGTGCAGAAAAAAATGCTGTTCAGCATAAGTTGGTAGCCTATTTTATTAACACACTATGAGGGCTCAAAGGCTTTTGTTTGATTTTTTTTGCGATGGAGTGATAAGACATCACCAATTTAAGGTAAGGTTAAGGTAAGGTTACATCGCTATATATGCCTCTGGTGGGAATCTGAGCGGAAGCTTGGAACAAAGCCTGTAACCAAACCAAAAAAACGCTAGAAAAATCAAGGGAACAGGGCTAGGCACTTAGCTACAAAAGAGGCAACACCAAATATATCAGGTTGGTTCATAAAGGTCCTCAAACGAGCTGGGCCATCCTCAAACTGAGGTGGGAAGATAAGCTGTTGCTGTGTGCGAAGTCTGTCCAGATGATCATGCGGACAATCCAACAAAATGTGTTCCTCATCCTGAATAGTGTGCCAGTCACATCTGTCGCAGATCCTGAGCTCATAAGGCCTTTTATTCCTGTCATGACGCATTCTTTGGACCAGAAAGTTGTGGCCAGAAGGGCGAAGGCAAGAATGTGCGAGGCTGAGGTTGCTGAAAATGTCCAAGCAAAGGTAGAGAGGCAAAACAGGCTTTTGAATTTTTTTGTTATCCCACCATCCAGGAGTATTCCCCAAAGGTACACCAAATTGTGTGTGATATGTCCTCATAATTCTGCTGGAATGGTGAGCTTCATGTGGTGTCAACATGTCAAGATCTCTCCAGCCGCGCCCCCAATGATATGTTCACGTAGAGTGAGTTCAAACTGTCCTAGATTGATAGTCTGACGAGATCGTATGGCATCCAAAAGCTGTTGAGATGCAGGTAAATCTTGGAGGGCATGTAGAACCTGTTAAGTCCATGTATCACTTCTGTTTGCATCACCGACCTAAATATGACTGCAACCTGTTACCTTCAGCCAGTGTTTTCGTCGTTATCTTCATCCTGTCAACCTGTCACGCCAGATGGGCGGCAGTTTCACTGTATTGCGATAGTCTTGTTTTCCGCCCTTCGGGAGGCGCACCTTTTGTGCTGCTTGTCCATACCAGGCACGTACTTTCTGGATAATTGTCAACACATCAGAAATCGGTTCATGTCAAGCTTGCAACCCTCCTGATCCCCATTGAACTTTTTCTTTTCCCTTATGATGACCTCAGACACAAATTGCAGATCGATTGCTACTTGATAGTCATACAGTGTGGAGGGATGTTCAGGGATTGAACCCACAGGACACAAACAGGAAGATGGTAACATATCAATCTCTCAAATTCACTCTCAAAACTATCTCAGCAGTGTCGTGCCCGGAGTAGTTTTACTGCCTGCATAATCTTTCTTTATACACCCTGGGACAGGCATCAGCTGTTGTTTTGAGCCTGACGCATGATGTAGGCAATGTTTGATCAGACGTCGTCAGCCTCTAAATTGGTGTGTCAGAAACCACTAAATGGAAAGCAACCATTCCTAATCCATGCCGATAGTGTTTATGCTTCCTGCATTCTTTTTATCTTTCTTATTCTTTTGGGGAATCAACCTTTTTATCCGCTAACATTGTAGCACTTGCTTTAAAATGAATGGTGGTGTTTCCGCTTGCTGTGAAACAAATGGTGGTATTACAAGACAGCCGGCGTCGCGGTTTTTGCTTTACAGTAACCGATGGAGACCAGCGTCAACAAAAGTGTCAAAGGAAAAAGCTTCCAAAGAAAGAGAAGAACGCAAACACTACCAGCATGGATTAGGAAAGGATGAGGTAAACCTTCTATTATACAACGAACGCGTACGCATTAGAAAAAAAATTGCCAAGAAGCCTCTTGGGGTTAATGTTGTAGTCCTTTTCTACCAAGAATGTATTATACGTGTGGCCCCTGGCCTACATTGAACACAGCCATACACTTGACGAAGCAACCACTTTTTTAGGCTTGTTGTGTTTCACATCGCCGTTAAGCTGCCTGGCACAGCACCACCAAAGAAGCAAGGCCTGCTTATTACGGAGCAGCTGTAAGCATCACACCATCCAATTACGTATTGCAATATGCCCTGCATAACCCCGGGGCCACCACATTGGCACTAACAATATGCAGTCATATGTTTTATTCCCATAACTTGGTACTGGGACATCACCACATGGAAAAAGTAAAAAGTAAAAGTCTACGCTGGAAGTCACCAGCGTGCATTAAGGAAAGGCTCTCAACTAGTGCTCACACTAGCCAGAGCCCCACCAATAAACAAAGGAACGCAACATCAAACATGTGGCTGCCAGTAAGGCCTTATATGTCTCAGACATCCCACAAATACGGGTAGTCTCAGCTACTTATTAGTAGCAGCAAAAGAAGCAAATTTTAAGATACACTGCCACAAGCATAAGGTCGTAGTTGTGCTGCAACCCATGCACGCTTGCATATAAATGCATTGAACCAAACGCACCCTCACGCTTATACATGAGCAAGGAGTTGGCCCATTTCTCTCCCTCTGAGGCATCGGCAGCAGCTTCAAAAGAGATGAACACTTCCTTACGCACACAAATCCGAGCATGGCTATCTACATTTTACACCCTGAGACGAGGTCCTTTCACACTGCAAACGATTAGTCTGCTGCTTCGCATCCGTATATACCAGCCTGGATTTTGAATCAAACGAGAAAAGATTATTACGAAAAAAAGGAGTGAGGCGAATAACACGCACGCTATGCTGAACAGCAAACAAATAAGAAGCCCTGTAGTCAGAGCAAGATGGGAAGCTAAGGCAGGCACCCAGAACTGGACGAGGCTACGGTGCAAGGACTCACCTCGCTCACCTCGCCCTTGCTCACCTCACCTCCTCACAAAAAAAGAAATTACGCAGGCAGTTATACTATACCCCAAATGATCCAAGGGAAATGAAGCCACTTGGGCACAGGGTGCCGTAACAAATCTTCGCACCAAGACAGACAAGAAATCCCCATAGCCCACACACTAGCTTCAATATCGAGACTGATAACCTTTATGAAGCTCCTGCATGCTCGTCTACAAGTCTTACCACACGTGCTCGTCCCTGGCGACGTGAGGAAGCAGCACTCACAATGCACGCAATGACCGTGAATCAAGTATTGATGAATTAAGTATCGATGAATCAAGTGTTGATGAATGGAGCAGTGCAAAAGGTACATTGGCCTTGGGCAAGGGATGTAAATTTAGTTTCAAGACGATGAACAGGCTGTCATGAATGAAGAGAGGCAGGGACTTATTACTGCATTGCATCCCTAACCCACATCAAGGAACACGAGAAGCCATGCGCTGCACGCTCTTTACAAAGCTATGGGCGCAGGCTTCCCGTCTGTGAGCAAACAGTCCAGGGCACCACAGCATAACAGACAGTACAGCAAACAGCTGACTTGCCCACAAGGCAGAGCTGGCTAGGCAATTCCTGTATTACCTCTGCCACCCCTGCTCACACAGGCATGTGTAAGTTAGCAGAGGGACACAGGCGCACACACACAGACTCACATAAGCACGATTAAGCACACACACGTACACTCACATAAGCACACTTAAGCACACACACGTACACTCACATAAGCACACTTAAGCACACACACGTACACTCACATAAGCACACTTAAGCACACACACGTACACTCACATAAGCACACATAAGCAAACACACACGCACGCAGGGGCGGTGCTCACCCAGGTGTGGTTGGCTTGTATATGACCGGGGGCACAGGTATAGGGACACGTACACTCACATAAGCACACATAAGCATACACACACACGCGCGCGGAGGGGCGGTGCTCACCCAGGTGTGGTTGGCTTGTCTATGAGCGGGGGCACAGGCATAAGGACACGTGGGTGACCTCACTGCCCCAGCCTACCTAAAATGCCTGACAATAGAATCGATGAAAAATGCCCCATCGTAACTGGCATGTACAACTTTTTCGACAACACATTCACACATGTACAGGCAACCTAAAAGGTACCAGGGACAAAAGCAGTGCCACTGATAGAGGCAGCAGCGGTGGCCTTCCACAAAGGCATAAGCAGGAACACCAACAGCTACAGCAGCAGCAGCAGCAGCAGCAACACCAACAGCAGCAGCGTCGTGCAAGACATGCATTACCATCATCATCAGCAGCAGCAGCAACAGCAGCAGCGTCGGCAACTAGCAATAGCAGCATCCCTATGCATCACACAGCACCTAGGCGGTACCAGGGGCGTGGTCAGCAGCAGCAGCAGCTGTGGCGGCGGCGGCAGCGGAGGGTTGTGAGCAGCAGGTTATGTAGTGCATAAAAGGGGCAGCTGGTGGGTGGGAGAGGGAGAGGGAGGTATCATGGAGCTGGAGGAGGAGCTCGTGAGGTGAAGGCACCACCACCACCGGAGCTACACCACCGGACTTCCGTGAGGAGCCTGCCTCTGCTCACGTATGGCCATCAGCATCTTGCTCAGGCACTGCACCACCTGCATGTGTGTGTGCGTGTGTGTGTGTGTGTGTGCGCGTGTATGTGTGCGTGTATGTGTGTGCTTGTGTGTGTATCAATTATCTGGGAACATGATCTGTGGACATGATATGGTTCTTGGTCGTGGACACAATCTGTGGACATGGCGCAAGCACTTAAAGGTCAGCACACATGATTCGCTGCATGCTCTCTGCTCAGTTTAGCACCACAGCCACAGCGACATTACAGCACAACTGCATGAAATGTTTTAGCACTATAAAACTGGTACCCACGTCGACCACACGATGACATATGCCAGCAGAGTCATAGTTCATAATCACACCTTTGAGATAGGCGGCCTGTCCTTGGGGTTAGTGGCCCAGCATCGTTTGGCCAAGTCCACATACTCAGGGTGCATGCGCTTTGGAAATGTGGGCCGCAAGTTGTTGTACACCACCTGCAGTGCAACGTGCAACAGTACCTATCAGAGCGTACAGGGCAACAGTATATCAGTGAGGCGGCTCCCTGATGCTGCATACCCTTTGTGGCTCCTTTTCCTTAATTACTGCGGGGAGTGGTTTTTCATTGCCTGCGCAGTCTTCTTTCTTTGTCAGTGAGAGGCGTAGAGCAGCTTGTGCTGTGCACCACCTGCAGTGCAAATGTTACAACAATATCGGTGCGTGGAGCAGCTTGTGCTGTGCACCACCCGCAGTGCAATAATTACAACAATATTGGTGTGTGGAGCAGCTTTTGCAGTGTATCACCGCCTTCAGTTCCGATGCGCTACAATGCTGACTCATGATCATACACGAGGGAGAGAGTTCTGTGTTCCACTTCTAGAGCCTAGGAAGCGTTTAGCAACAGAAAAAAAAACGGAATAATAAACAGGATAGACAGAACATAACAGCTGAGCACATAAAAATGTGTGTGTGAGTGTGTGTGTGTGTCCACAAGTTCATGTTATGAGCTTTTTCACATAGGTATGTGGCTGCCTTTGCCCCTTCAGTACCTTGTTACGCACAAGAGGGTATAAAAACGCTGCAGCAAAAGGAGACCACGTACCTAGGTCACTGCAAGTTCATGACGTCTAGAGCCCAGGCTTCGACGTACATACTTTTTAGAATTGAGGGTTTTGGGTACTTGGAACAGGCACTGCCAGATCAAACTAATGTCACAGCAAAGTACAGGACTCGGCACATCAACTAACATCACACATTACCTGCTGCGCCACCTGCCGATCTCCCATCCCCACGTACACAGCCGTGAGGCTCACAATCTCATACATAAACTAACATCACACATTACCTGCTGCGCCACCTGCCGATCTCCAATCCCCGCGTACACAGGCGTGAGGCTTACGATCTCATACATCAAGATCCCAAACGCATACAGGTCATTTGCATAGTTGGGGTTTGGGTCGCCTTGCAAAGTTTCTGGGGGGGAGTACGTCACGGTGCCTGGAACAAGACAAGATGCAGGGTCGGCAGTGTGCGACGCCTCTTCGCGTTTGGGAAAAGGGTGCTGGAGTAAGACAAGATGTAGGTTGATAGTACGGGCCTAATCCTTATGCATGTCACCGCCCCTTAATGAAGAAAATACGAAACAGGCACATACAAAATCACTCCCCACCAGGATTGTTCAGTTTGGGTCAAAATTTTGCGAACTCACGCCTTTCGTCAGATGAAAGAGAATATTGACCTATGATTTTGATTTGCTGGCAAAAAAGCTAAAATGCCTTCCTGAATCGCACACCTGTGAAAGTACTGCGCCGCAGCACTTCTGTGAAATCCACTGTCTGCGTAAAGGATTGTATGTATGTGTGAGAGTGTGTGTGTGTGTATGTTTGAGTGTGCATATGGCGTTGCAAGTGATTTTAAATGTTGATGGTGTCAAGGTGCAAGAAGCTAGTAAGCTTTATGTTTAAGAGGTCAGAGTATTATGGCAGAGGGGGTCAACTGAGGCCCTAAACAGGGGTACTTTTGAAATGTGAATTGTGTATTTGCGCCCCAGCTGGAAATTTCTTAACTTGATACCCAGAGGTAGCCCTTGCTCTTTGGCTACACCTGAGCTTGAAAACTGCCAGTTGCGGCGCACATGCCTAATTGCCCGCGGCGTGGATTCCCACTTTTCACCACCAATTTGTCAGTTCTCACCACCAACTGACCCGATCTGTGTCATTCTTTATGAACAGTCTACATATTAAACAAAAATGGGGCAAAACGGAGCAGTAGTTGGCCAGGTACCCCATTTTGGCCCATTTCCCTTTGAAAAAATCAGCAAAAGGGGTGCCAAAAAGGGCGGAATACCAAGTTCCACCAAATCCGGTTTTCAGCATCCCAAACGATTCATCATCATAAAAGAAATACTCCTGTCGTGTTTTGAGGTGAAAAGAGACCCTGGGTAGAGCGTGGTGGCTCATTACGTAAATACTCAGTGCCAAAAAATGAACTGCTATGCTGCCCAGACCACTGGGGGGGGCCGTTTGGCCCCAAACTTTGTGAACCATTTACTTATGTTATTTTAATATGGTGTGCATCAAAAAAGTCACACTTCCAGACATTTACTCAGTTGACCCCCTCTGGTGTTATGGATTGCTCTGTACAGCAACACGGACAAATCTTTTGGATTCATTGACGTTGAAGAATTGCAGGCATGCTCAGTCAAAGCCGCTTCAATAGACACAATTGAACTCCTTTGAAAAGGTGAAATTATGGCGCTGCTTTGAATTGACAAAGTCCTGCCATACTGCCATAATGCTAATTTTCTATTTTTTTTGCATTCTTTTGGACAGAACTCAGGTATAATAACAGGAAAGAAGCAAATGCCTTTGTGCGTTTTGCCGGCAACTAATTTCATAACACCAACTGCAGACAATTTAAAAAGCTCATCATGTCGAAAAGCTGCTGTCACGGCCTTCATCCAGGCAAGTGCCTACCAACACCACCATATAATCATACCGCCCACAGACCTACCTCGTGGCGAAACTTCACAAGCCCTGCAAAGGTGATGAGGCACAGTGAAGGAGCAAAGTTAAGGGGTGTCTAGATGAACGAGGCTACAGAAAAGGTGGGCCTCATCAAGCAATGAAGAGGCAAATGAGGATGAACAGGTTGGCAATTATCAGTTTGTAATATAGGAGACACAGGCAGAAGTGCACACTCGACCAAAACAAAAAGGCTGTTTTTGGCAGCCACACTGATATATTGGCATAAGATCACACAGCCAGGAAAACGCACACTTGAGTAGATGAGGAAAACTGTTTGGTATGACAGTCATATTAGTATTAGTATGATGAGGACACAGACAGAAGTGCGCACTCCCTGACTTGGGAGGCTTGGGAGAGGGAGAGCTATCGCATTCAACAGTCACAATACTACGTATTAACATATCAGTCACACAACATACGTCAGGGCAGGGAAGCTGTCTCGTTCAGCAGTCAAAGTGCACTAATCACCTGGCGCTCGAACCACTTGCCCCCGAGACTGTCAACACCAGAAGCCAAAACCATGCAGAGCAGCCAAAACTCACACAAGCACAGTGCATATACAGAACTTCTGCGGCCTGTATTTGGTTGCTTTTTTTGTATACAGCAGTGTTTCTTTTAAGGAATTTGGAAAACCTTGGTTTCATGTCACCCCCCAATCTGGGATTCTGAGAAATTGCGTTCTCATGTCTTTTCGTTTCCTGCCCCAGCCCCCCATTTAATGTTACGTAAGTTATTTGTAGATTGTGAGGAAGCATTTGCATAGACATAAAAGAGTTCGTTTGAAATTGTAAGTTGGGCAGACTGTCCATTCTAGCTGAGTTGTTCATCTATTTAATCTCAAGGCACTTCTTAGCGTTGAGTCATTTCAAAATGGTCTGTGGATATGGGAAGGACTCCACGCTGAATGCTGAGCTCTTAAACTTCACTCCCCAAACCTATACCGCGCCCCAAAGCACGTGGTTTCCTCCCAAATTTCTTTGGCTGAGAGAGGGGCCAGG
>Ga0307968_1002526_pt1 | contig 15247 bp, 9 predicted proteins | sample OrgLakmetagen650_FD_201834 | JGI IMG/M metagenome (GOLD analysis project Ga0307968, IMG submission 201834) | Saline water microbial communities from Organic Lake, Antarctica - #650 | ecosystem: Environmental > Aquatic > Non-marine Saline and Alkaline > Saline | place: Antarctica: Organic Lake... | reverse complement strand
TGTGTGTGTGTGCGTGAGTGTGTGTGTGTATGTGTGTGTGTGTGTGTGTGTGCGTGTGTGTGTGCGTGCTTGTGCGTGTGTGTGTGTGTGTGTGCGTGTGTATGTGTGTGTGTATGTGTGTGTGTATGTGTGTGTGTGTGTGTGTGTGTTTGTGTGTGTGTCTCAATCCTATCAGCCAACGCACCCAACGCAAGCGTGGCCAAGCCAATTCCAAATGGTGCCTTTTGGCTTGCTCTGGGAACACAAGAGGAACCCCTACGAGGCTGTGGCAGCCTCACTTGACTAGGCCTTTGGATTTGCAAACCCACGGATTTCATTCTTCTTTTTTCTAAAACACAACTCAAATACGTAATAATCGTAACGTGTGTCTCCAATCCATCCTTTCGCACTGATCACGATCAAATGACCGTTCTCTCGCTGCAATAAGTTAATCCATCCTGTCATTCGCACTGATCGTGATCAAATGGCCGTTCTTTAAACAGCAGATTCTTGAAGATTTCCTAATTAAGAGATCTCTTCGCTTCTTCAGCTGCTTAAGCAATAACAGAAGAAGCAAGACGAATAATCTTGTTGCAGTAGCCGCTAGAGATCTGAGGGTGATACTACTTCAGCATGTTTGTTCTGTTTCAGTCCTTCAAGTATTTTTAACGTTATTTTTAATTTCAGCACCCCCACTATCCCGATGGGAGGGCCGGCGGCAAAATAGTGCCAAAAAGTTTAAACCAGCCATATCTCCCATATCTCCCCTACCACTTCACCATTCTGGGACCTAAAAGTTGCGTTGGATATCTAAAGCTTTTTTTCCACATGCCTGCAAAAAAGCAGGCAAGACGACTTTGTGGATAGCTCACAATCTGGAACTTTATATCAACCTGTATTTAAGACTGCGACTCTGAGAGCAATAACCGGGCTGAAACTTGTAGCAGGTATGGAGCCTCTGCATAAGAATCTTTTGTCTTTTTCCCCTTGTGTGTGTGACCCACTCGCAGGCATTCCCAGTACCCCTGCCCCAAACTTGGCACTATAGCATTGTTATATGATATTTACATTGCTTACATCCTGAAGCAAAGGTTAATCGGTGCAAGTTCAAAAATGCACCTTTTCCCTGCCAAATCGGGTGCGAAATAGGCACCTGGGCCCTACACAGCATCCCAGAAAGCCAAATTTTCAGCAAATGTCAATGGTTTAGGTATAAATTCAAGTATCTTTCGCTCAGGTGAGGTACAGCCTGCAGGGGGCTTTAAATTGGTTGAAAAGCTTTTTGACACTGTTTGGGGTGACCATGGAGTGGGGACAACCACTTGGGAATGTTGCCAAACAAGCACACATAAATTAATGTTACCTATGCCGTATCCCGTGCTTTGAGACCTTGGTTGCAGCAATATATAGAGTAAAAAGGTGAGGCTTTGGGGGAGGTGTCTGGCAGATTATTACTTGCTACATTGTGCATGTACGCCAGCCAGATTTGGTCCATATGGTATCAGATGTATAACGATGGCCAGCAGTCATATCGCACAAATGAATTTTTCTAAATTAGTACTTGCTTAGTATGCAAACTGTAGAGTGCTACAAAAAGCACACAGGGGCCAGCACTACCTTAGTACCGGCTAAATATTCAACTTTCAGCTGTTTCAGGAATCTGGAGATTTTGAAAAGGAAGGAAGCGGCCGGGATAGTTGCAGTATTAAAGCAAGCATGTTGTGACAAATATTATGCTGCAGCGCAAAGCAAATTGAATGTTAGATGGCAGAAAAATCAATGCGCAGGAATGATGCAGAGAAGCAAGTCTGTTTAAACACCTCCCCTGCGTTCCTGCAAGAAGGTTATACATTTATGCTTCTTACATTTTTAGCAGAAAAGAAATGGGCGACCTCGTCATTGCTTTGAATTAGCTCATCTGCACAAGACGTAGTAACAAGACAAAGCCTTATAGCAGGCAGCAAAGTTTTGCTTTAAATTGATGAAACCTACCCAGTGTCATCAACCAGTGCCGTGCATAGTAGATGGCAACGGTCTGCTCCAAACCGTCCTTTGTCTGTTCATTTTTTATATGGGACTTAAAGTTACGATCTCGTGAGTCTGTCAATCTGAAACATTTTGAACTCGCACGCAGCACGTGAACATATCACTGGGGGCTGGAATGAATTTGACAATTTAAGCAGCACTCACCAGAGACTCACCATTCCAGCAGAATTATGAGGACTTATCACACACATTTTGGTGTACTTTTTGGGATTGTTCCTGGCTGATGGAATGACAGAAAAACAATTCACAAAGCTGTGTAGCCTCTCTACCTTGCTTGGATATTTCTTCCAACAATCTCAGCCGTGCACTTTCTTGCCTTCTTGCCATAACTTTCTGGTCCAAAGAATGCGTCATAACAGGAATAGAAGGCCTTGTAGTGAGCTTAGGATATGTGACCGGCGCACTGTTCAAGATGAGGAGCACATTTTGCTGGACTTTCCGCATGAATATCTTGTCTACACTTTGATGTGTTTTTGCCTACTTCTTCTCGTATCTTTCAGGTTAGCATTTTCCAGTTGCGTCACAGCCCTTTTTTTACTTGGTTTGTTTTGAGGTTTACCTCGTTCTCATAGGTTGAGCAGCCATTCCAGGTTGAATGCCTTTGTAATCCAAACTAAACTTTCCGCATGAATATCTTGTCAGCCTTCCCACACAGCACCGCCAGCTCGTCTTCCCACCTCAATACGAGGGTAGCCCAACTCGTCTGATGACCTTTTTGAACCAGCCAGATGTAAATGGTGTGGCCTCTTTTGTGGCTGGGTGCCTAGCCCTTTTCCCTTGATTTTTCTAGCCCCTTTTCAAATTGGTTACAGACTTTTTTTCAAGCTTCCGCTCAGATGCCCCCCAGAGGCATATATCCCAGGGCCTATAGCGATGTAACCTTACCTTACTTTACTGCCAGTTCAAGCCGCGATGTAACCCATCATGATATTTATATATCATGTACCTATATGTAACCTTACCTTACCTCACTGTCAATTCAAGCCAGGTGAACAAATACCTCCTTCTCCAGTATTGGGGTAAAGAGCGAAGGCACGAAAATGCGCGGCTGAGGTTGCTGGGTTCTTTAAGAAAGCTTGGCCCCAGTAATAAAAAACAAGAAAGTCCTGCAGTTCCACTCATTTGGCAATCAGCGCCACACATTGAAAGAAGCAATCTCTATCCCTCAGCACGCCCATTATTTCTGAGGTAAAGGCAAACAAGTCTCAGAATGAAGGAATACAAAACTGGCATTAGCCTGATTTCAATAGAATGTGTCAAGGCTGTTCGAGATATTTCCAGAAATGGTCAATTGCACACATTTTGACAAGAACTAATGCACAATTTTTGACACGAACAAATAATGTCATAAAATACAAAAAAATGCTGTATAAGAAACTATCACGCAAGTCCACCACCCTAAACAGGCGCCTGAAATATTACATGCATCTGTTGCTAGGCTAAGTTGGCCATGTCCCCTTCCCCCCGCTGCAAGGAGCCGGGCCTCTTTTTAATCAAGAAAAGCATTATAGTACGATGATCCATTTCAGTCATTGATCAATGCGTGCCCTCAAGACCTGAACCCAGTATCAAGCCCAGCGGGCTGTCAGGAGGGGGAAACTCCCCTCCTGTAGGATCCCGGTGCTCTTGGAACTTGAAGGCAACGGACAGGCACACGTTAGCGCCGACGAAGCAGCCCACAGAAATTGCAAACGAGGTTGCTGGCCCGTACCTGGATATGCGACCGCAAACAATGATCAAAGGTGGCAGGGCAGCTGTAAAGTGTGCTCGCTTAGCAATGACGTGCAATTTACACAAAGTTGCTCTTGACCGTTCTTACATGTATTGTCTTAAACTTTGCTAAGGCTAGCTTTGGAGAGGCTTTAAGTGACAAGTAAATAGTCGTACGCAAAGTGGTAGGAAAACTGCAAAGCAAGCACCTGTCTTGGCAAATTAGCGTTTTTTTGGGACTGATATAGGCGTCTACTCAGCAGAGGAAACTCACAGGTTCATTTGGCTGGGAATCAGGGTGGAGGGTGCGTGCATTAGAATAGTGGAAATCAGATGGCCCTGCAAAGAAACAGAGAACAAGTCGTTGGAGACTCATTCTGTACGAGTTCTCTGTTAGAGGCTACAACGCAGCACCTGTCAGCCTTTAAGCATCCTTAAAAAACAGAGGACTGGAGCAAGCCAGTATTCCAAACGTACGCTAAACACTTGTGCAGTATGTGAGCATGATGCGTACAGTATAACTTTGGATTTTAAAGAAAAAGCCATGAAAGCAAGCATTTGTAGTCAGTAACAATACTCCATGACTTCTGGTTATAGCTTAAGGAGCTGCCGCTACCCTCAGCACACCTAGTCACCACGCGTCCTCCCCGTTACCTGAGAGAAGCCGAGGGCAAAGATGAGGGCTAGGGGCGCATAGTCCACGTCAAAGTATTGCGTGAGCATCCACGCATTTGGTGTTACAACGTGGCAGAACAGCAGGCCTGCAGCAATGCCTCCTCTGTGGACAGCACCCAGAGTCAAATCGTAGGTACGTATGTGTGTGTGCGTGTATGTGCGTGCACGTGTGTTGTGTGTTTTGTGTGTGCATGTGTATTGTGTGTATGTGTGCGTGTGTGTGTGCGTGTGTGCGTGTGCGTGTGTGAGCAAGTTTAATCTTAAGCTAGTTACCCCTCTCTGTTAACTTGCAATCAACGATAGAAGAACAAATGAGCTCCTTGTTAATGTAGAAAAGGCAATCTTCCCCCTCCTACAGTCAAGCTGTCACGTTCTTTCGCTTGACCCGTCAGTATCCCAAGTGACGAGCAGATAGAGAACAATTGAATCAGGGGAGTTCATCATGTTTTATACACCTTGACTCTGTACATTTGCTCATAAGTTCGTTGCCAGCATCCTGAACCTACACCTCCCTCAAGCACTTAAAGGCATTCTGTCAACAATGACAGACTTGAACGATTTGACATAGCGCACCCCGTAAACAGCACAGGAAGAGGGATGTTGCGTACATATTGAATTGCTCTGAAGCTGCCTCAGCAGCACTACACTGACCCTGATGCGCTCCTTAGCAAACAGTCGGCGCAAAGACAAAGAGCCTGGAGCTCAATGGAAAGCCTAGATGCTACAACACTGTATTAATGTCGACGCAACCTGTGTTGGGAGGGATAGGGCCGCACACTGACCTTGCAATGGAATAAGCCAGCACAGAGAGGGGCTCTGGCAGTCCATGGGCCCATGGTCCGTGGCCAGCCACCACACGCCCCAGGTAGTCCCCCACAGCAAACACCACTGCACACGCACAAATGTTTAAAAGGTACTACTTGCATATTCACAGGAAGATCTGCATACATAGACATACACACAAATGTTTGAAGAGCACTATTTGCATAATCACAGGAGGACGTTGAGATAGCAATTTGGCACCTCAAAGCTTTGCATGGCAGTTTTCTAATAGAGCTGCTACGGTGGGTGTATGTGTGGGCAAGGGCTCTAGAGAACACAAATAGGAAACAGTCATCCTGGCACGAATACAGGGTCGATGACAAACAAATCAGTTGTTAAGGCACCAAAGGGTTAGCCAGAGCTTTGAAGAAAACAAACCAGTTTTGGTTGGTATGTTTATGCAACCCAGCTGATCTGTCGAAATCACTTCATGGTAGGGTTGAAGGTGGAGTTGCTGCTGCAAACAAGGGTTGCCTCGGAATCCTGTGGTAAGGTGTTTTTGGGGGGGCACACAAGCAACCACGCACCGTACAGCAGGGGCACAAAGAGGTCACCAAAGAGGCGGCCTTTGTTCGTTCGGCTTGCACACGGCGAGACTGTGGCTGGGTTGTTCACGGAACAAATGAAGGAGCTGATGCCAGGGTGTGTGGCCATTGTCACTCCCCTGGAGTTCATGTGTGTGCGTGTGTGTGTATCATGGTTCAAGCTGTTGCCACAACTCTCCTAGAGCATTGTGACCTTCTCGTTCCTGTCCTTGTGTGTGCCCTGACAATGTAACAGGTACTTCAAAGGCCGTTAGTGATTTTGTGACAAAAATGAAGCGAGGGAGGGCCTGCCAGCTATCTTGTCCCGTTTTTTAATTGAGGAAGCAAGAACAGGATTCATGCTACTGAAGTGCTGGTGTATTCTACTGCAAGTGTTGTCAAGACAGACAGGCAGTCTGTAAGAGACAACAATACGTCAGGCATACAAAGAACAAGACTTTGAAAAGGCTTTCATCAGGATGCTCCATAACACACCTTTGGTATTTAAAGTGAAGGGTAAAAAGCATAAATACACCTATACGTCTCCATCAAGATGCCAGCAGCAGAGCTTATGGTGGCAATTCAAGCATGGCACTGCCACACGCATAGACTGAAATCATTGAGGCCAGACAAGCTTAATAAGAGCAGTATCCACGGTCTGTCTGGTGTCAGCTCCTGGGCCATCTTGGCAGCCACACACACGCGTATGCATGGCACAGGCATACAGGCAAAGGGACACGCACGCAGGCATAAAGGCAAAGGAACACGCGCACGTCTGTCAGGTGTCAGCTCCTGGGCCATTGTGGCAGCCACACACACGCTTATGCACGTGCACAGGCATACAGGCAAAGGAGCATGCACACGCACGTACAGGGAGAACCTCGTCGGAGTGGATGGATACATGAACGAGCATGTGATCAGCAGAGCACTGCCTATTTTTGCTGAAGGCACAAATTGGTGAAGAGAGGAGAAAATTGCCGCGGAGCAGGTTGTGACGTCTCAGATAATCATCGCTCTACAACCAGCGTTGTTCATCGAAATAAGGTTTAAAATGGAACGAGTGAGGAGCTGAAGACGGGGACAAAACACAGTACTTACGATTTGCAGCAAGTAGCCGCTGCCACGCAAATTCACAGTCACAGGCACATGAAACGGGCCGTTTCCTGTCGTAATCCAAATCCTAGTCGAAAAAAAACAACTCACAGGCACAGGAAGAGGGCCAGGCAGTAGATGGTGAAGGCGTGGCGGTGCTGCCAGGAGCGCTTACGCTGCGTGCGGTCTGTCTCCACACTGATGATGGCTGCACGGGTCTGCTCCACGCGTTGCCCAGTGGAGGTGCTGCTACCATCACCCTGCGTCAGGGCAACACAAACAGACAGCCGTTAACCCAACACATTTCAGCGTTATTTCAATTCAGCTTATCGGCAACAGTACTGGCGAGAGTTTTGACTCCTTGTTATATTGTGCGTTACAGCTTTTTCCCTTGACCGAAGCAGGGTTTTGGCGAACGCGTGAGTCAGCAGGGACGCAGCTTATTGTAAGGCATGCATTTCACCAGGATGAGGGTTCCAGTGGCTTGAGAGGAGGAGACAGAGACCGTTGAAGAGAATCATTCTTGCAATGAATGATGTACATTGACAAGGCAAACCTTTTGATGAGAACAAAGTGATGTATGACGTGATGCACAAGAGCACAGAGGTGCGTGTGCGTGTGGGTGTGCGTGTGTGAGTGTGCGTGCGTGTGTGTGCGCATGCGTGTATGTGTGAGTGAGCGTATGTGTGAGCATGTGCGTATATGTAAGTGTGCGTGTGCGTACCTCCACCACAGTCAGCAGCGGCTCTTCGTAGTCATCGTCCACGGTCATAAGCCGGCGCTCCTGTGAGTGCATACATACATTCAATAGAGTCAAGTTGCACATTGTAATTTAAAACAAGGTATTTTTGTTTGTGTGACATGCAGGATATACTGCTAGAAGCTAAAGCTTGTTATATATGCAAGGACCTCTAGTTGCTGCGCCCGAACAGGCTACGTGTTGTCTAATTCCAATCAAATGGACAATCAGCATGCAAACCAGTGTCTTTGCCTTAAGCAGCAATGTCGACAATTGCGTTTGCTAGGAGTGGATTTCTGTTTGCTACCAATCAGCGGCTTTTGTTCCCTCTCTTTTTGCACCTTTGGGTCATCGATGATTCCGGCCAGGAGGAGCTTGTATCGGCCATAGGGCAGGTGGGGAAGGGCGGTATAGCCTGCTATGCACGCCAGGATGACCATGGCAGATAATGAAAAGTACCTGCGTGAATGTAGACACAACAAAAGCACCTGTGGGACAATTACACGCTTGCATGTTGGGATGACCACCACATACATATAGGAAGATAAGTCGTGTGGAAACTGTGTGCAAGAACTCCTTGCGCCCAAGGTCGATGAATGCATGAGTTGTGGAATTTTGGATGCAAAGGTCTGCGACCCAGCACATTAGTACGGATGTAGCATGCTGTGTAGGAGCAGATGAGCACCTCAAGTGGGGAGAAGGGGTAGCACAGCAAACACACACGTTATAAACAGTGTTGTGCACATACGGCGTCATTCCAAAATGGCACCGTAAATAACGATCGTAAATAACGGCGTTACCATCACTAAACTCTGACGATTGACGGCGTAATTTACTATTTCCACCGTCAATTTGACATAAATTACGCCGTCAGCGTCATTTACCATTGACGCCGTCAAGCGTCAGGTGCACAACACTGGTTATAAAGCACAGTAAACGCACAAGTTGTAGCCAATTAAGCGACTGTGCACAAAATAGCCTAGGCTTCCATGTTCTACAGCACAAGGGAACTTTTGAAGGGCAGTGTTACCCTTTAAGATCTAAGTGTGTGCACCAAGAGTTTACTTTATCAAAATCAGTTACTTTCGTTCAGAAGCAGGAGAGGAAACTTATGCTCAAGGTCGCTAAAGGTTGAAAATATTGAAGCCTTTCTGCAATGCGCAACTTCGACGTCCATGCAAACCGTTACACGCACGACAGTATTACATGAAAGTAGATTCTTGACGTAAAAAGTTGCAGAAGGCCCCTTGTCCTCATGGGCACTTGATACCATACACTGGTGCCTGTTTTTGATCACGACAACAATTCCCCTACCAAAAAGCACCTGGATAAACAAACCACTCCATATACATACACACATACTTGCGTGCAGGAGCACACACACACACGCACACACACACAAAGCAAGCAACGCCTAGATTAAACACGGACGCACATAAAGGCTGCAGGTGCAACGTCCTCTGCGGTGGGTTGACCAGATCCATTGTCTGTGGCCTGGAGCTGAGCTATGAAGGATAGGGAGCTGGTGAGCACGCCCCCAATGGCAATGCCGGATACCACGCCCTGTGAAGGGAGGAGATACGTGCAGATATGTGCAATGCGACGTTTGGGTTGCAGTTAGGTATTATTTGAGTTGGTTACCCATCCTTGCCTTTTGAAATTGAACCTGCCAGGTTCTAGGCTTGTTATATTAAAAGCAGGGATGGGTCATACGGCGTATTTGTATAATAAGCCGTATGGTATTTAACGCGTATTTTACCGTATTGAACAAATTGGGCCGTATTATACGATAAATTTGCCTTTTTTTGCCTTTCTTGGCCTTTTCAGGCAATTTCCGCCCCAACAACGACCTTTCTGTGAGCTTTCAGTGCTATTCTATAATACATTAATAATAAATAAAAAACTGGAAAAGAATTGGGAACGTTTCGGGTAATTTTGGGGCGAATCGGGTCCATTTTGGGTCCAAAATCGGCACTCCCAAATTGCATAAAATACGGAACCGTATTATACGCGTATTGCATATTAATGCGTATTTTACCGTATTGAACGTCTCTGAGGTCCGTATGACCCATCCCTGATTAAAAGTAGTTGTAATATCATTAAAGGCAAGGATGAATAACCAACTCAGATAAATCCTAGCTGCCACCCGAATGTTGCATTATATAATCCTAGAAAATGGGCCCAGGCTACATGCAGAAGAAGGGACACGCGCTTGTTTCAAGTCCAGGGAGTAGTGAGCACATCCCCAACGGCGATGCTGACGACTACGGACCCTGCAAAAGTTTCAACACTATAGATATCCATGCAGACTCAACAACATTTTGTACAATTGAAGAAAATAAACTCCACAAGCCGTTGCAGGGCCTTGCTTCTGACAAATTTTCTCATTTGAAACCATGCTTCAGCTTAACATCCTGCTTGCTTGTACAAGCACACACACACACTCTCTCTCTCTCTCTCTCTCTCTCTCTCTCTCTCTCTGCCCCTTGCGGACATATTACCCAATAATGTCTTGTTGCCACAGCCCTCCTTCTCACCCCACCTACTTAGTGCAAAGCGGCTCCCCCCAACTCTCACCTGATGTGCTTGAGCCACAAAACATGCGCGTTGGGTATGCACAAGTGCAAAGATAAGCCTAGTACATGTGTAAATGCAATACTCAAATTCTCACCCCCCCACTCACTCACCCACAAACAATACGCCACGGGCCAGCTGGTATGAAAGCACACGGGTGCGTGCCCGATCTTGTCCTTTACCCCGACCACCCTCGCCCCCCTTCCTCCACTCCTACGACAAAATGCTCACCCTGATGTGCACGGGCGAAAACAAGGACGCCAGCTGCAAAGTCCCCCCCTGCAGCAACGCGGTGCACAGGCCCATGAGGCCTATGGAGGGCATCGTGAACTTGGCCATCAGGTCACCGGACACCTCAGTCTTCAGCGCCTGCGGTTGGTGTGTTGTGTAGGGAATGTTTGATTTGCCTGTGGAAATTTGGGCTGCTGGGCACCTCAGTCCTTAGCGCCTGCGGATGTTGTATTGGTGTGTTGAGGCAGGGAATGTTGGTTTACCTCTGGGGATTAAGGCCGCTGGACACCTCAATCTTCAGCGCATGCAGCTGCTGGTTTCAGTCAAGGGTATTTGTGCTGCCAATTGGCTGTTGCAGAGTCCTGTCGTATGCTTTAGTAGATGCTGCAACACATCAACTGATTGCAATCGTAATCCCAGGGTGAAGCGGGTGGAGGTGTTGCTCTGTTGACCGTACCTACCACACCAAGGTACACTGACGTTGTGCACCAAGCATCATAAGAAGCCCTCCCACCTTTTGATACAGAACGCATACGGCAAAGCCAGTCACAGGCAGCAGCAGCACAGCAGCGGGAACAACAATAGCAAGAAAGGAATGTTGGACACGCGCACAAGAAGATTGCAGTCAGTTGACTGGATTGCTTTCCAGGATCAAAAAGATGAGTGTGATGGAACTACAGGATCTATTATCATGAGAGTAGCATGCCGAATTTAGACCAGACTGACTGTAGGAATAAGGACACGAAACCCTTCAGTGTGCTTTGCTAACTCGACAACATCTATGTGTCAACCGGGGACGCTGCAAAAAGGACTCGTTTGAGCACCAAAAATACAAGAACGTGTCAGACACAAAGCACTAGACCTGCTGTGAACACCTAAATGATGAGAGCATGATGACCAACATCAGAGACATTTCGTGCCATCAAATTATTCAGGGATCTCGGCACCCACCAACGCTGCTGTGGAGGCCAGCATGATAAGCGTGATGACTAGTGGCTGCAGCACCAGCACTCTCAGCGACAGGTGGCGCTGGAACTTGATGAGAAGGGCCAAGGTGGCAAGGTTGCTGTAGGTGGTGTGTGTGTGTGAGTGCGTGTGAGTGAGTGTGTGTCTGTGTGTGTCTGTGTGTGTGAGTGTATGTGTGTGTTTGTGTGAGAGCGTGTGTATCTGTCTGTGCGAGTGTGTGTGTTTATGTGTGTGCGTGTGTGCACATGCGTTTGTGTGTGTGAGAGTGCATGCTCGTGTGTGTGAGTGCATGTGTGTATGTGTGAGTGCATGTTTATGTGTATGTGTATGTGCATGTGCACGTGTATGTGTGTGTGTGTGTGAGAGTGCATGTGCATGTGTGTGTGTGTGTGTGTGTGTGTGTGTGTGTGTGTGTGTGTGTGTGCGCGCGCGTGTGTGTATGTGTATGTTGCGTATGTGTGAGTGCATGTGCATGTGTGTGTATGTGTGTGTATGTGTGTGCGTGCTTGCATGCGTGCATGTGTAAGTGTGCTCACACAAAACTTCATGCCAGTGCGACTTGCGGCACACGTGCCTCCCACGCAGAAAGCGCAGAGCGTCAAATTGGGTGCTCCACAAAACAAAACAAACTCACAGCGCGTTGAAGGCCAGCGCGAAGAGGCTCATGAAGTTGTCCGCAACGAACTCATTGTAAGGTCTGACTTGAAACCTTACATCGTAGAATTCCTTTTCCGTAAGGAACACGTTCCACGGCAAGAGCGTGGCAGTGCCCAGCAAGGTAAAGATAACGTACACAACGCCGTAGCTGTCCTTAATCTCTTCCCGTCCCATGCTGCATCAGTTTGTATAAAACTGTGCTTAAAAAAGATGTCAAACAGGGAATTGTCACAGCCAAGTGGAACTTTCATTTATTACATAAATTAAACCTCAACATGCCCATTGACTCATTCTGGGTCAGTGCCGGACAAGCGAGTGCTGTGGGTGAGTCCCTGGCGATCCTTGGACACAAACGGACGCCATAACACACACACACACACACACACACACACACACACACACTTACACATATGCGTGCACGCGCATGCACACGCACGCGCACTCATACTCACACTCGTCTGCAAACAAACTTGTGTGTGTGTATGAGTGTGCGTGCATGCACACGCATAACTCACGCACGCACTCACGTACGCGCAAGCGTACGCAAGCGCACACACACATACACACAGACACACACACACACACACACACACACACACACACACACACACACACACACACACACACACACACACACACACACATACACACACACAGACACGCGCACACGCAAATTTACGCACTCGCACACGCGCAAACATATGCGCGTGCAACCACACATACACACATACACACAGGTACAGGTACACAAACATACGCGCACACACACGCACACACACAAGCACACACGCACACAAATGCACACACACGCACACGCACAGCACATGCACACACACATACATACATACATGAACATACACGCACACGCGCACCTACTGCATATGCACACGCAAACACTCATGCACACGTACTCACATACACACACGCAAGCGCACGCAAAGCACGCACTAAACGCACCCCCTCCCCCCCCCCTGCCCCACACGTAAACACATACATGCATAAACACCCTCACTCACACAAGCATACATACGTACGCTCAAACACACTCAAGCACACACACAAGCACATACAAACACACACAAGCACACACAAACACATACACACACAAACACAAGCACACACACACAAGCACACTCAAGCACACACAAGCACACACAAGCACACACAAAATAACCTGAGGTTGTACATAATTACTTGCGACACAGTGGGAGGCATCGTTGGGTGCACCACAATTGGAGCCCTGTTCGTGCGCACCAGTGTAGACCGAATGGTAAGGCAAATAAGTAGAGATGACAATCTTTGTTGTTCAAGGTACTTATTTCTTCGTACCATCAGGCTTGGACCCCTGCTTGCACCGATCCTATAAATTTTGCCTTACCCTGTCTGATGTTGCAGATGGACCCAGACTATGAACAGGCAAATTTAGAACAGTTTCAGAACAGCCAAAAAACAAGTGTCAAGCGGCGATCGAGGATGCGGCCTGAGGATTTGTTAGGAAAGCCAGAGCAGAATGGGCGCCCACCCAATGGGAAGAAAGAGTAGACCACCGTTTTGATGTTCCTCCTATTATTTATTACAAAATGCACCTTTAGTTCCATGCTTTTTTGATCCGCCAAAGGTTTGCCATGCTATATCATGTATCATTTAACTTGCATGCACAATCTTCTCCGTGAATAACCGTGTTTGGAGCGACTAAACCATTGTCTTGAAGTGACGCTTGCCCCTTTCTTGTTTTTTTCTTGTGTGTACCGTTCGATGACTGCTGGCTACAATTTGAACTGGTGAAGGTTATCTGATTACCTACATTTTTAATCGCACTTTGATCGCGCCTCCTTGTCCTCCGCTCGTTTTCAAGGAATCCTTTCATGGTATGAGAAATACCTAGTACCTAGAAATGATTCAGTGCAAAGGGAAGTTCATACGCATCAGGGAGGGTTTAAACACAGAAGCAACCTTTGTACTTACCCATGACCAAGTCCCCCTTGGTCATATGCGTCATCAGCGCTTCTTACAAGGTTTACAACAAAAGGCCTTCAGTCAAGAAGTGCAACTGCTAGTCTGCTCATAAAAAGCAATTAGTCCATGGAGAATTGTCGTTGTCATTAACAGCACTTACTGGAACTCAAAGCCCTTAACTGGAGGGAGTGGGCCTTCACTTATGGGAGTTATATCACAAACAAAGAAACTAGTAGCTAACTCTCAGTCAATTGGGGCGGGAGTGCGTGCACCGCGCCCTCAATCCAACAAAATTACCAGAGTCGTCTGAGGCCCCAAATGGGGGTGTTTTTCTAATGTTGGCTCCATATGGTAGGTGTCCATAACAGTTAAGTTTGACTTTTGCCAATGACGGCACACAGGCAAAATCAGCTGCGGCATGAACCCTACATTTCAGGGGGCACCCGTATGCTGGATCTGACAACCCACTGCACCAAGTCACATGATTTCTGGTGGTATGGAGTTCTTGTAATAAATAAATATGATTGCAAAGGAAATGAACTGGAACAGTGAAGTGGTTAATGACGGAGCTGAGCATGTGCTGTTTACCAATAGAAAGCCACCAAATTAGGGTCTGGGTGGTCAGGGTGAGCTTTAACCCCTGTCAATTTGCACACACATTTACTTAGAAGGATATAAGCACATCCTCGTGCAGCCTACCTTGATGGATCGCTTTTGGAACCATTTGTCCAGCAGCATTGTGCCTGTTGATAATCATTCTATTTATAATGGGACGACTGCAGCCTGACAGCATGTGGTAGGTGCCGTCTATCTTCTGGCAGATACGATGGGGCAGATTGGTGGGCTTTCTATATGGTTGCACTGAGCGACACACTTTTGGTTGTATATCAAACCTGTGCGGCAGAGCATTACATTTTTCTTTTCTCCAGAGGTGACACTTACATTTTTCCAGAATGAGTTATGTCTTTCTCGACAATGCCTTCCTTGATCAGTTCTTGGTATTTTGTATTTTGTGTAGCACTTTGTGGACTGATGGTTTGAAACCTTTTTTAATATAGGACCTGTGTTCAACGTGCATGTGTGCTTTTACAGCATCAAGATCTGAGAAAACGGAGAGCCTTTCTGCTGGAGGCCCTGATTGGCAGGTGTTGACGTCGGAAAAGAGTGGGCTGTTGCAGGCGGCTTGAATCAACTAGAATCAACCACGAAATTGCCAGTTGTTTTAACACGGGGTGCGAGTAAAAAAATGGTTATTTCAACCATAGTTGATTTCAAT
>Ga0307968_1002525_pt1:12500-15249 | contig 15249 bp, 15 predicted proteins | sample OrgLakmetagen650_FD_201834 | JGI IMG/M metagenome (GOLD analysis project Ga0307968, IMG submission 201834) | Saline water microbial communities from Organic Lake, Antarctica - #650 | ecosystem: Environmental > Aquatic > Non-marine Saline and Alkaline > Saline | place: Antarctica... | reverse complement strand
TCTCTCTCTCTCTCTCTCTCTCTCTCTCTCTCTCTCTCTCTCTCTCTCTCTCTCTCTCTCTCTCTCTCTCTCTCTCTCTCTCTCTCTCTCTCTCTCTCACACACACACACACACACACACACACACATTCACAGTCCGAGGTCAAAGCCCGCCAGCGCCCCATCTCTACTCACCGCCTATCCACTGACGACCACATCCTCAGCGCACACACACCCACCTCGGCAGCCTCAGCTGCCAACGCATCCCCACACGCAGTTGTCCAACATTCACCTCAGCATGCACAGCACTCACAGCAGATGCTGCAGATGCTGCAGAATAGGGACATGGCGCAGCCGGGGAGTTGGTCTGCTTTTCTGGCTGGCAGTGCGGCCGCATGGCCTCGTATGGACTCCTCAGCAACCCAGTCGCCTCTGCTGAGGTGAGTCTCTCATCCATTTCATTTGCATGCGTTGGTATATGCGCGTGTAAGTTTGTGTGTGTGTGTGTGTGTGTGTGTTGTCACTGGTTGGCCACCTGTGGACTTTTCGTAAATGGCTACCATGGCTGTTTTTACTTTGTGCAGGCATTCTGTTTTTGCACCTGTTTGCTGAAGGGCCTGCGTGTGCGATTATTAATAAGTGTTTTTGTACCTATTTGTCCAAGTGCCAGTGTGCAGGAATCAAATGAGTTTCCACCTATTTGCCCAAGTGCCAGCGTGTGCGATTATTAATAAGTGTTTTTGCACCTACTTGCCCAAGTGCCAGCGTGCAGGAATCAAATGAGTTTCCACCTGTTTGCCTAAGTGCCAGCATGTGCGGTATCCACTGTATTCGGACCTTTTTGCCCAAGTGCCAGCGTGTGCGATTATCATAAGTGTTATTGCACCTGTTTGCCCATGTGTTAGCGTGTGCGGTATCCATTGTATTCGCACCTGTTTGCCCATGTGTTAGCGCGTGCGATTATCATAAGTGTTTTTGCACCTGTTTGCCTTAGTGCCAGCATGTGCATTTTTCCATTGTATTCGCACCTGTTTGCCCAAGTGCCAGCGTGTGCGATTATCATAAGTGTTATTGCACCTGTTTGCCTTGGTGCCAGCGTGTGCGCTATCCATTGTATTCGCACCTGTTTGCCCATGTGTTAGCGCCATTGTATTCGCACCTGTTTGCCCAAGTGCCAGCGTGTGCATTTTTCCATTGTATTCGCACCTGTTTGCCCATGTGTTAGTGCGTGTGTTAGTGGCAGCGTGTGCGATTATTAATACATATTTTTGCACTTGTTTGCCCAAGTGTTAGCGCGTGCTGCTGTGACGTGGCTTTGCATCTGTTTGCTTCTGCGCCGGTCGCAGGACACTCACTGTATTGGGGCAGTAACATTGAACATGAGCCTCTCATTCTGCTCTTCACACGCACACATACACACACATACGCACACACACATACGCACACAAACACACACATACACACACACGCGCTCCTCCCTTACTCCACAACCCACCAGCAGGCGTACTGACAGCATGGCTAGCAACGGCTTCAACCAACCACACACACACACACACACACACACGCGCACACACACATACACGCACACACACACATACACACACACGCACACACGCACGCACACACACGCACACACACACGCACACACACGCACACACACACAGGCACACACACATAAACACACACACACCTCTTGCACACACCTTTTGCACACACCTTTGCACGCACCTTTTGCACACACCTCTTGCACACACCTTTTGCACAGGCGTGCCGACAGCACCGCCAGCATGGACTACAGCGGGGCCTTCCAAAAATGCCCCTCCCGTCCGAGCACGCCAACATCAGCTGCTGTGCTTGGCAAGCCACCTAGCCTAAATATCGCTCGCCAACTGCAGCCTCCTAACCAGCCCAAGAACGCAAGCAAGCAGGTGTGGTTATGCAAGTGCACTTGTATAAGGTCGCACGCAAGCATACTCACGTCTGCTGCTGTGCTGGCCTGAGCACTGCGTGTCAACTACGGCCTCTTAACCTCAGCCTCCCAACCGCCCAAGAACGCAAGCAAGCAGGCGCGTATGTTCGTGCGCGTGCATTAGGTCGCACGCAAGCATACTCACGTCTGCTGCTGTGCTGGCCTGGACAATGCGTGTCAACTACGGCCTCTTAACCTGCCCAAGAACACAAGCAAGCAGGAGCGTATGCATTCACTTTGTCTTGAGATCTTGTGTGTTAGCACACACACACACACATACACACACGCACATACACACACGCACGCACACACACGCACATACACACAACACACACACATACACACACACACACGCGGCTATACTTCTACGCTAGTCCAAACTCTGTCTATCAGCTCCAGGCTTCCATTTCGCCTCAAATCGCTATAGCGAGCGAGCGAGCGTACGCGCACGCACGCATGTATGTATATGCCATTTTGTTAAAACACACAAGCATCAGCTTTCACCCCCTAACTCTGCTCATACCATTACCAGCCTCCAGGCCATCAATGCCTGCATACATATAGTCATACGCACGTGTGTGTGTTGTGCGTGTGTGTGTGTGTGTGTGTGACATACTGTCTTCTATGCATTGGGCGTGTGTAGAGTTGGCCTGACCCATATGCACGGTAGTGCTTACAAGGAAATGTCTTAATGTACAGTATAAAACAGCCTTAATACACGGTTCTGGCCAACCCTAAGAGTGTTTAAGCAGGCTAGTGCACGTTTCAAAGCTCGGTATGGCTCAACGCCGTTAAAAGAGAC
>Ga0307968_1002525_pt1:7500-10000 | contig 15249 bp, 15 predicted proteins | sample OrgLakmetagen650_FD_201834 | JGI IMG/M metagenome (GOLD analysis project Ga0307968, IMG submission 201834) | Saline water microbial communities from Organic Lake, Antarctica - #650 | ecosystem: Environmental > Aquatic > Non-marine Saline and Alkaline > Saline | place: Antarctica... | reverse complement strand
CTGTCTATAATATACAACACTTCTTCATAAGTTAAGTGTCCTGCATCCAATCCATCCATCTCTCACAACCCGGGTTGGCCAAATCCATACACATTACGTGTATATGGTGTGTAGATGGTGTTTTTTAGCAGTGCGATTTACCAAGCATGCGGCCATATTCAGTGTGCCTATACATTACCGGCCAATCCAACCCATAGCGTGTCTACTCTCTGTCTAAGCATTCACACTCTTTACTGCCGTCATCAAATTTATGACAACATTAAGCCCCAAATCGTCGTTGCATCTTGATAATTGTCGATAGTTGTCTTGATAATATAGTATATACATCGTCGGTGTTACGTACACACACCCCCACACACCCCCACACACACCCACACATACATAATGGTCGTTACATACATAAGCGTCGTTACATACAAATCACCGTTACATACATAAGCGTCATTGCATACAAATCACCGTTACATACATAAGCGTTGTTGCATACATAACCGCGGTTACATACATAAGCGTCGTTGCATGCGTCATTACAGTTTAGATTGTAAAGCTGGTGGTAATGATGGAAAAATTTCTTTGGAAAAGTACGCATCAAACACATGTGCAGGGGCGCTAAGGGCCATACTCAGAAGTCGAGAGCTTGCTCCAGAGTGGGAGAGGGTCCCCCCTCTACAGCAGACAACAGTGCACACGCAATGGCTGCACCGCAGCGCAAAAGCAAAAGGTGTGTGTATGTGTGTGTGTGTGTGTGTGTGTGTTGAAGAAGGATTAGAAATGGAAGAAGCGAGGCTACTATGTGCATTTGAGAACGAACTCGTGCTGCGTTTGTTGTACGGGCAGCATCTGCACACACACACACACACACACACACACATACACACACACACACACACACACACACACACAGTCGCACAGTTGCACAGCACAGCAGCGTAAGAGCACGCTTGTCATCTAGGTTCTTGTCCTGTTTTAATTTATCCTGACAAAATTTGCTTTGTGATGCAGGCATGGTAGCAATCTGCTGGGGGAGCGCATGCTGCATCCGTCCAGTTTCAACGTGCTGGCTGACATGCTGGGTGCTTTGATCCAGGTGAGGGGGTGAATTGGGTGTAGTGGTTACTGTGCGCGGGGGCTGGGTGCTTTGCTGGGTGCTTTGATTCAGGTGTTGGGTTGGATTGGGTGGGTGTAGTGGTTATTGTGCGAGGGGGCTGGGTGCTTTGCTGGGTGCTTTGATCCAGGTGTGGGGGTGAATTGAATGGTGATCCAGTGATCCAGTGATACAGTGATAAGATCCATTGATCCAGTGATCCATTGATACAGTGATACAGTGATACTTTGTCGCGGCAGTGATACAGTGATACAGTGATACTTTGTCGCGACAGTGATACAGTGATACAGTGATACAGTGATACAGTGATACAGTGATCCAGGTGTGGGGGTGGATTGGGTGGGTGTAGTGGTTATTGTGCGAGGGGGTGTGAGGGCTGGGGTGGGGCGCAAGTTGTTATTCTTGATCACGGTCAATATGCTGCCCCCTTCATCTGTATCAGATACGGCCAAAAAGTGCCTTTGTTGAACCCTCGTCCGAAGGACTCAGGTTCCTTCTGTTTGGGTTTTGGACAGGGTGTGGATTTCTGCACTGAGCATGGACTTAGGGGTTCGAGCTAGAGTCTGAATTAGTGCCCTTGTTGGAAGTTCATTAGATCATCCTACATCAGCGTGTGTATATTCATCCATTGCTTGCAGTGATTGTTGCTTCCCTCATAGCACGTGCGTGTGCAAATGAAGCACTGCTTCCCTCATAGCACGTGCGTGTGCCAATGAGGCGCTGCTTCGCTCATAGCACGTGCGTGTGCAAATGAAGCACTGCTTCCCTCATAGCACGTGCGTGCGCCAATGAAGCGCTGCTCTCACTTGACATGATTGTGCCAATGAAGCGCTGCTCTCTTATCATGTGCGTAAGCCAATGAAGCACTGCTTCCCTCATAGCACGTGCATGTGCCAATGAAGCGCTGCTCTCTCAGCATTTGCGTGCGTCTATGAAGCGCTGCTTTGCTCGTAGCACGTGCGTGTGCAAATGAAGCACTACTTCCCTCATAGCACGTGCGTGCGCCAATAAAGCGCTGCTCTCACTTGACATGATTGTGCCAATAAAGTGCTACTCTCTTATCTCGTGCGTGTGCCAATGAAGCACTGCTTCCCTTATAGCACGTGCATGTGCCAATGAGGCGTTGCTTCGCTTATAGCACGTGCGTGTGCAAATGAAGCACTGCTTCCCTCATAGCACGTGCGTGTGCCAATGAAGCACTGCTTCCCTCATAGCACGTGCATGTGCCAATGCAGCGCTGCTTCCCTCATAGCACGTGCGTGTGCCAACGAAGCACTGCTCTCTTAGCATGTGCGTGCGTCTATGAAGCGCTGCTTCGCTCATAGCATGTGCATGCGCCAATGAAGCGCTGCTCTCACTTGACATGATTGTGCCAATGCAGCGCTGCTCTCTTGT
>Ga0307968_1002524_pt1:10000-15253 | contig 15253 bp, 19 predicted proteins | sample OrgLakmetagen650_FD_201834 | JGI IMG/M metagenome (GOLD analysis project Ga0307968, IMG submission 201834) | Saline water microbial communities from Organic Lake, Antarctica - #650 | ecosystem: Environmental > Aquatic > Non-marine Saline and Alkaline > Saline | place: Antarctica... | reverse complement strand
CTGCTGTGCTGCTGTCATGCTGCTGTGGCTGTACGGGAGGTGCTGTGTGCTGCTTCACAGGGCCTCTGACAGCTGGAGGTCGCCCGGGTCCCTTTCCCTCCAGCTTGCGCTGCTGCTTGGCCTTCTCGTACTGCTCCTCACGCTTGCGCTTCAGCCCAGCTGCCTCAACGCTTGCATCCCGGATGGCATGCTTGGAACGCTGCTGCTCGCGCGCAACATCGTCCTCCCGCTTCTCCCGCGGGATGGCACGCACCTTTGCCTACCCAGAAATTATAACATTAATTGATTTTGCGATTGCGCACAATTGCGCACCGGCTCTCACCGGAATAATATCCCGCTTGCGCACCCGATTGCGCACCCCGATTTCAAGTGTAGCAAAATATTCATTGCGCGTCTCCATTGCTCCCAAAAAGATAATTAAAGCGCAATGGTCAAGCGTTGGTACGGTAACTAACAACCAAGGTAGTGAGGAGGAAAGAATGCCTCTTTTGTTTCCTCCCAATTTCCAGTATATGACACTTCGAGTAATGGCTTTGCATGCTCACAAAACATGGAAAGTAATATGCAGCAATTGCATAAACAGTCTCAGAAACAGGGATCCAAGTTGTAACAACTGTCCTTTCAGTTTTTACATGATTGCAGATTACTCCTGACCATAATGGCAGGGTGAAAACTGTGTCTAACCATTGCCAAATCTCGCCCTGCCATTCATCATCAGGAATATGTAGGGTTGCCCAGAACCATATATATAAAAACGCTGTTTATGACCGTATATTTGGCGAGATCCCTGCAAATAATATCATATGTACACCGTATTAAATGGTTCTGGCCAGCCCTAGGAGTATTCCATACCGGTGTATGTGTGCACATAGGAGCGAAACCCCCTGATTAGTAGCGCCACTAACAAGCAGGGCTAGATCATACTCGCACTTTTAATTACGCTCTCACACTCTAAGTTCAAGCACTCAACCCCATACCCTACCCTTTCTAAGCAAAAAACCCTCTGTAGTGCCATATATATAGGGTTGGCCAAAACCGTATATATACGTACATATACACCGTATATTTGGTGATTTCCAAGCCAAAATTACCGTATAAACACCGTATATATATGGTTCCGGCCAACCCTACATATATAAACAGACAAATCAGAGGTCGCCCTCCCTTGCAACCCTCTCAACGCCAAAGCACGAATGTGTTCATACTCGCATGCATTGATACATACACAGAACGTACACTCACACCCACGTCCACCCCTCACGCATGCACGCACGTGCGCACAAATAAACGCACACATGAACATAATCCTTCAAAAACATACGACCCCTGCAGGCCTACCACGACTACATCACGGCTGTGAAGCATGAGCGTGCCCCTCAGCTGCAGGTCAGCCTGCCTTCACATCTACAAATGCCCAGCCCTTCTCCTGCCAAGCAAGGTGAACATCAGGACTCGGTTCAATTACAATTCAAGCTATAAGCTGTTTGTGACATCGGCGATGAGGTGCAAAATCTGGGACGAGGTCTCCAGTGAATTTGCAGAAGAGATGGGGGGTGTACCCTGTTGATGTGTGTCCTGTGTCTGTGTTTTTGTGAATCTGTCTGGACTGTGTACAGTGTGGCAGTGCAGCTTGGTAGCGAGGTGTTGCTAGTGGGCAAAATTCTTATGCTGCCAATGAGCCCCTATGTGCCGTCTCTCCTGTGGTTCCTCGCAAGAGTTGACGTGGACTAAACCCTAACTTCACCCTTTGCCCCTATGTGCCGTCTCTCCTGTAGTTCCTCGCAAGAGTTGACGTGGACTAAACCCTAACTTCACCCTTTCAGCCTAAATATGCACCATACTCCTACCCTTCTGACAAAACTCTGCAATCCTTCACACCTCTTCTGCAATCAACTATGTCTGCAAGTTTGCATCCTTCTCACTTGAACAGCCCTCTGCAATCCAGCACCCCCTTCATCACACATACTCTGCAGAGTGAGACTTCCCTTCAGAGAAAAGACCTCTTTACTATCTCACACCCCTGCATACCCAAGCGCCGTGACCTACAATTGTATACCCCCTCTTCACACTTCACACGCCTTTGCAGGGAGGCACGAAGGAGGGGTTCAGGGAGAAGGGGGTGACCTTGCCGCTGTGAAAGACCAAGGCAGAGCAGGAGGTCGATCAAGGCATTCTAGCCCACCTTCTCATGCTGTGCAAGGTGCTGCTGTTGCTGCCCTTTTTTAGTGCTCGTACATGGCACATACACACATGTGTAACACGTTAATGCTTTCTAATGGCACACGCATAACACGTGCGTCCACATTCAAATAAGCCGCATGTGCATGTATGTTCATATCGCACAGTTCTTGTATCGCTGCGTGTTGCAAACTTTTTCAACCCCCTTGCAGTGTGTCGCGAGCATACTCGACAATGCATCCTACATGACCTCGCGAAGCTCAAATCGGAATCCTGGGTTCATGTCCTGGTCACAACGCCCAAAAACGATTTTTGCTCCAAAAACGCGATTTTTTCCTCAAGGCGTGCTTGTTTTTGCATCTGTCTTTGGTTATGTGTTCGCGTTGAAGCCTGCCTTGCTAAGTCAGAACAGATGCAAAAGGACATTGCGCAGACTTGCATTGAGGTTTATTAATAAAGCCTTGCCTCCCTCGCATACCAGGTAACTCGCATGGGGATTTCTTAATTGGGTGGTTTCAAATCTCGCATTCTATGCAGTACTGTACATCCTCGCACACACATACATGCACACACACATGTGCACACATGTGCACACACGCACATACGCACACACACATGTGCTCACACATGCACACACACACTCACACGTGCACACACGCACACTCACACACACGCACACAGAGATGTGTGACAGAGCCTGGCTGCTTCCCTGACGTGGGTCGCCTTCTGTAACATATATAAAGAATACAATTCCTTATCCTTACATCTCGAGTATGCCTTTTACAACGCGCTGCTACACCTTCTACCTTCTCAAAACACACACACACACACACAAACACACACACAAACACACACACACACAAACACAGATCTTCATACAACATGCGCAGGTGCCGCTGTCGGAGGTGGCTTGCCAAGCGGCAGCGGCCACAGCCCCGGGGACCTCAATGCTGGCACCCCACAAAGGCCACTGCAGCCAGGCACGTGCTGGTGTTGTGCGTTATTCTTGTGTTCTGTGTATTGTTCTTGTTTTTTGTGTGTTGCTCTTGTCGTGTGCATACTTTGTTCTTGTGTGTACGAGCTTGCCGGCAGGTTGCCGAGTGGCAAGGGGGAGTAAATAAAGCCTTGAGGGGCTCACTGCTGGCACCTCACAGAGGCCAATACTGCTGGTGCACACTTGTGTGTATGTGTATGTACATGTGTGTGTGTGCATCTGTGTGAGTGAGTGAGAGCATTCTGAATTACGGAGCATGTGTGTCCATGTGTTTGTGTCATCCTGGCAATGCAGCACTTGGTCCAGTGTGCCAGCACCGCACACGTACCGCTATGCGGCAATGCACAGCATGGGAGCGTCACCGGCACACGCCCGCCCGAGTATGTATGGCTGCTGTTGGAAGCACCGGGGTCGGCCCCTTTATAATCCCTTCATTTCACCTTGGAACGAGCTTGCTAAAGTATAGTGAACGTACCGTACCGTACGTGAAAAATGTCACTGCCCTAATTAACGTTTCTTTGGGGGGCGGTGACTGAAATATTTTTTGACGTAGTTTTCCAGAATTTGCAGGGATGTACGGGATGTTGGGTGGGGCGGTGATTGACATTTTTGTTAAGTGTGAACGTTAGAAGGGGGGGCGGTGAGTACATGTGCGTACAGTTCCTGTACGGTACACAGTTCCTGGCACTTAGATTGTGCGTGCATGGTGTTGTTGGACGGGATTCCACGGCCAACCCTGCCTGCCTGTTGTAACGTATGTTGTTGGTGGTAAAATGTAGATGAACTTATACTCCGATAAGCTGGGCAATGCGGTGTGGGCGTACATGACCGCTTTAAATGAAGAGTGCCACACAGGCCCTTATGCTGCCAAACATGCACTCCTGGCCTGCAAACATGATTGCATCTCAGGAAATGCCAGCTGCTGAGCAGGTGTGGAACTTGAAGGGTGACCTGCGTGAGATGTAGCTGCGGGATACACATTGCAGGCTATCATGAGCGTGAGATGTAGCTGCGTGAGATGTAGCTGCGTGAGATGTAGCTGCGTGAGATGTAGCTGCGTGGGATGTAGCTGCGTGAGATGTATAGCTGCGTGAGATGTATAGCTGCGTAAGATGTAGCTGCGTGAGATGTAGCTGCGTGCGATGTAGCTGCGTGAGATGTAGCTGCGTGAGATGTAGCTGCGTGCGGTGTAGCTGCGTGAGATGTAGCTGCGGGAGATGTAGCTGCGGGAGATGTAGCTGCGGGAGATGTAGCTGCGTGAGATGTAGCTGCGTGAGATGTAGCTGCGTGAGATGTAGCTGCGTGAGATGTAGCTGCGTGAGATGTAGCTGCGTGAGATGTAGCTGCATGAGTTGTAGCTGCAGGAGATGTAGCTGCGTGCGATGTAGCTGCGGGAGATGTAGCAGCGTGAGATGTAGCTGCGTGAGATGTAGCTGCGTGCGATGTAGCTGCGTGAGATGTAGCTGCGTGAGATGTAGCTGCGTGAGATGTAGCTGCGTGAGATGTAGCTGCGTGCGATGTAGCTGCGTGAGATGTAGCTGCGTGAGATGTAGCTGCGTGCGATGTAGCTGCGTGAGATGTAGCTGCGTGAGATGTAGCTGCGTGAGATGTAGCTGCGTGAGATGTAGCTGCGTGAGATGTATAGCTGCGTGAGATGTAGCTGCGTGAGATGTAGCTGCGTGAGATGTAGCTGCGTGAGATGTAGCTGCGTGAGATGTATAGCTGCGGGATACACATTGCAGGCTATCATGATAATTAGCCCGCATCAAGCGAGCACCTGCGTTTTATTGTCCCTTGACACATATGATGTATGATTAGGGTTGGCCAGAACCATATATATATTCGGTGTATATACGGTGAATGTACGGTATTTTTGGCAGGGAAGTCATCAAATATACGGTCATATACGGTGTATATATACGGTTCTGGCCAACCCTGTGTATGATGTATGATAGTCTCTCGACCCACATCATGCAACTATCGCAGCCACATAAGGTCATCCTTCGCAACAAACATTACACCTGCGCCCTCATCACACACGCGCCTTTGCCATACGTATGCGCCCATCTTTGTTGAGGACG
>Ga0307968_1002524_pt1:0-5000 | contig 15253 bp, 19 predicted proteins | sample OrgLakmetagen650_FD_201834 | JGI IMG/M metagenome (GOLD analysis project Ga0307968, IMG submission 201834) | Saline water microbial communities from Organic Lake, Antarctica - #650 | ecosystem: Environmental > Aquatic > Non-marine Saline and Alkaline > Saline | place: Antarctica: Organic... | reverse complement strand
TACTAACATTGCCATACTAACACATTCTTATGTGCCTTGTGTGTGTGTTTGTGTGTTTGTGTGTGTGTGTTTGTGTGTGTGTGTGTGTGTGTAGATGTGTGTGTGTGCGTGTGCGTGCGTGCGCGTCCTTCCACACCCCAAAAAAACGCACCCCCTGCATACACATTTCCCCCTGCACGGGAGCGTGGTTTTTTTACACTCGCACCTGCTATTAAACCTTGCACAATTGTGTTCCAGGCATAGCAGTTTGTCAAGCACACCCCGTACTCCCACGTGTGTGTTTGCTTGTGTGCTCCATTGCACCTAATTTTCTTCACCATTGTGTGTATGTGTGTGTGACCCTTCCCAGGGCTGGCAGCAGCCTTTCAAACACATCCTGCACCTCCACATGTCTGCGTGTGCGTGCGTGCTCCATGTGTGCTCCGTGCGTGTGTGCTCTGTGCGTGCGTGCTCCGTGCGTGTGTGCTCCGTGCGTGCGTGCTCCATGCGTGTGTGCTCCGTGCGAGCGTGCTCCGTGCGTGTGTGCTCCGTGCGTGCTCCGTGCGTGTGTGCTCCGTGCGTGCGTGCTCCGTGCGTGCGTGCTCCGTGCGTGCTCCGTGCGTGCATGCTCCACACATTTTTACTCCATGGCAATGCAAACAAGTAGGCATGACTTTTTGTTCCAGGGTTGGTGGCAGCACCGGTGTCTCAGGTGGCAGTGAATTTGGGTCAGCCATGCGCAGCGTGCTGAATGAGGTGGCTAAGGAGGGGTCAGCCGCAGGGGCAGGGCCCCCCAGCAGGCACTCTCAGGTGTGGGTGTGTGACGTGTGTGTGATGTGCGCCTGTGATGTGTGACGTGTGTGTGCATGTGTGTGATGTGTGGCGTGTGTGTCTGCGTGATGTGTGTGTATGTGTATGTGTGTACATGTGTACATGTGGCTCAAAGCAGGGCCCCCTTGCAGGCACTCTCAGGTGCAGGTATGTGATGTGTGTATTTGTGATGTGTGTATGTGTGATGTGTGTGCGTGATGTTTGTCAGTGCTTGACGTGTGTGTACTGCTTAGTGCATTTAGGCAGAGACAATCAGCAGGCACTGAACCTGACAGCCCTGCCTAGAACACGTACAGACACACGCACACACACACACTTACACACACTTTAAAACATACATACACAAACTACACACAGCTGTATGCGGCTGCTTTGGCCCATGCTCCTTCCACCCCACCCGCGTGTGCGTTCACGCTCTTTGCCCCACCCGCCTTGGAGGACCTCGTAGCGTACACAGCACGCCCACTGTGAGTGCATGGAGAAAAAGGACGAAAAACAAAAACAAAGTCAGCAGTGAAAAACCACTTCCACCTTAACAAAGGAAAAAGAGCCACTTTCGTGTCGAGTACTGTATGGAAATCCCACTTCGTTGATGAACAGCTGCTGCTCTGCATCTCTCATGTATTTGCATCGACAGACAGACACTTCAATTCATGCAAGCATGCAAGCACGGGTGCAGGTATTCTGTTGTTTGTGAGCTTCTTTTTTAATCTCTGCCGCTGTCTTTTGATTTATGGACATAGTGATGTGTGATGTGATATGCACACCCGCCATGTGCACTCTGCTTTGCATCTTCATGCGATGTGTTTGTAAGGAATAGAAGCTTGCACGCAACGTGCCGCACTGTACATAATGTAAAGAATAGAGGCTTGCGTGCAACTTGCTGCACAGTACATACTTCGTGGCGGGCAATTTGCTGGAACATATGTGATTGCTGAGCATGTATTTTCTAACGCTCTCATTCTCAAACAAACATACACACGTCCAAAGGCTCACCTCCACTCACTCCTCACCCAATGCACCAATGCATTAATGCCTCCCTCATACGCCCCCCCACACTGCAATTGATAAGGTTCCGTGTCTGTGTTTCAGATCCTGATCCCTGGTGATCGCAAGCACACACACGCACACACACACGCACACCAGAAACACAGACACAAACATACACGCGCACACACGCACACCACAAACACAGACACATGCAAACACAATGCACACACACGCACACCACAAGCACAGACACAAACATACACGCACGCACACACGCACACCACAAACACAGACACATGCACACACAATGCACGCACACACGCACACCACAAACACAGACACTTGCACACACACACACGCACAAACACACCAGAAACACAGACACAAACATACACGCGTGCACACACGCACACCACAAACACAGACACATGCACACAAAATGCACGCACACACGCACACCACAAACACAGACACTTGCACACACACGCACGCACACACGCACGCCAGAAACACAGACACAAACATACACGCGCGCACACACGCACACCACAAACACAGACACATGCACACACAATGCACGCACACACGCACACCACAAACACAGAAACTTGCGCACACACGCACGCACACACACACACACCAGAAACACAGACACAAACATACACGCGTGCACACACGCACACCACAAACACAGACACATGCACACACAATGCACACACACGCACACCACAAGCACAGACACAAACATACACGCGCGCACACACGCACACCACAAACACAGACACATGCACACACTATACACACACACACGCACACCACAAACACAGACACTTGCACACACAATGCACACACACACGCACACCACAAACACAGACACAAACATACACGCACGCACACACGCACACCACAAATACAGACACTTGCACACACAATGCACACACACGCACACCACAAACACAGACACATACACGCGCACACACGCACACCACAAACAGACACATGCGCACACAATGCACACACACACGCACACCACAAGCACAGATACAAACATACACGCACGCACACACGCACACCACAAAGACAGACACTTGCACACACAATGCACACACACACACACGCACACCACAAGCACAGACACAAACATACACGCACACACACGCACACCACAAACACAAACACTTGCACACACTATGCACACACACGCACACCACAAACACAGACACATACACGCGCACACACGCACACCACAAACAGACACATGCGCACACAATGCACACACACACGCACACCACAAGCACAGACACAAACATACACGCACGCACACACGCACACCACAAAGACAGAAACTTGCACACACCATGCACACACAGGTACTTGATGCAACGAGAGATGGAGGCGCACCTTGACTGCCGCCTGCCTTGCAGCCAGCTGCATGTGGTGTTCCTGCCACCTGCTGCCTTGCAGGGTCTAGTGTGTGGGGGGGGACAGTCTGCAATTGCCGCGGGGGCGAATATAATCCTGGTAGGATGTGTGTGTGTGTGTGTATGTGTGCATATGGGCCTGTGGGAGGTGGGGAGGGTGTGTGTGTGAGTCTGGGTTCGGAGGGGTGGGAGTTTTGTGTTGAGGTTGGAATAAGCTTTTTACAGAGCCTATTATAAACAGAGAATAATGGCCTAAGGTTGCCATGGGCTTGAAGGTTATTCCTTGTATAAGGTGTGTATATATGTATATGAGAAGGAAGGGGTTGGGGGTTTGGTGGATCTGTTTATTTCCTGCTTGTAGCTCTCTACAGGGACTTGCATGTGAGCATGTGTGTGTGGGCATGTGTGTGTGAGCATGTGTGTGTTGGTGTGTTGGTGGGTATCACCGTTTGTTATTGGGGGGCAGGCACAACCTTGTTGTGTTTGGGGGGTTCATAGGGCCTGGCAACTTGAAATACTCAAGCAGCAAGCAGAATAGCTCTCAAATCAAAGAGCTTCTTGTAGGGCCTGAGTCGGTGGGGGGTGTCATGGAGTCTTGATCCAAGAACATTTTAGAAAATCACACACGTCGATGCACAAGCACAAGCACAGGGCCACAACCACACTTCCCCGCACTTGCGCAGGCCAGCACTGAGATCTTGGTAGGGCCTGAGTCTGTGGAGGGTGTCATGGAGTCGTGCTTGGCTTTGGCAGGGGCCATGGCTCGTCAGTGGTTTGGGGTGCTGATGCAGCCAAGTGAGGTAGAAGATGCGTGGGTGCTGGAGGGGCTGGCAGCCTACTTGGAGGACGTGTTTGCTCGTGCTGCCATGGGACAGGTGTGTGTGTGTGTGTTTTGTGTGTGCGCGTGTGTTATCGTGTATACATGTGTATGTATGTGTGGGCACATGTGCATGCGTTATTTCGTTCATGTGTGTGTGTATGTGTGTGTGTGTGTGAATGTGTGTGATTGTGAGTGTGGGTGCATGCTGAGAGTGTCACTTGGCTGTGGATTGTGTTAATTTGTAACTTTTAGCAAATCAAAGCTCACCAGTCATCACCGCCTTCCTGAGCCTTGCTTTTCAAATCGTTGACGCCAGGGAGAGCACAAAGAGCGTAAGAGGTGGCGCAGATGTTTGCACCCTGCCTCTCTCAAAACGTTGATGCCCTGGCGTCAGCACAAAGAGCGTGAGAGGTGGCGCAGATGTCTGCACCTTGCCTCCCTCAGTGCCTCCCTCATGCTTTGCTTCGTTTGTAGGGTTGGCCAAAACCATTCATGTAAATGTATATACGGTGTCTCTAGTAGGGAAATTACAAAGGTGCCATACATACTGCCATAGACGATGTGTATATACGGTGTCTCTAGTAGGGAAATTACAAAGTTACCATACGTACTGCCATAGACGCTTTGTGTATGTGTTGTTTCTAGCAGGCAAATTACAAAGTTACCATACGTACTGTCATATACGGTGTGTGTGTACGGTCCTTGCCAACCCTCTTTGTTTGTGTGTTTCTCCTCTCCTCAGAATGACGTGGCCTGGCGCCGCCACAAAGAACGTGAGGCCGTTGCCATTGCAGACGACGGTGGCATGCCCCCTTTGTACCCCCAACACAACACCGGTGCTTCTTCTGGCGGCAAGGACAAGGGCAAGGGAGGAGGGAGGCTGAACCAGGGGGATGCAGGTGTGTGTGTGTGCTTGAAAGGAGGAGGGAGGCTAAACCAGGGGGATGCAGAAGACGGCA
>Ga0307968_1002520_pt1 | contig 15264 bp, 16 predicted proteins | sample OrgLakmetagen650_FD_201834 | JGI IMG/M metagenome (GOLD analysis project Ga0307968, IMG submission 201834) | Saline water microbial communities from Organic Lake, Antarctica - #650 | ecosystem: Environmental > Aquatic > Non-marine Saline and Alkaline > Saline | place: Antarctica: Organic Lake... | reverse complement strand
TGCGTGCACATGCATGTTTGTGTATGTGTGTGTGTGTGTGTGTGTGTGTGTGTGCAGATACATGTGTAAATGTTTTTTGAGGGACACACACTGTCGCACCTACAAACCAAGTTGACGCTTCATGAACAATCAGTGTGATATTACAAATCTAATGCATACATCCACACAGCGTGGTGCATCAGATTCCACACCTAGTGGACTAAATTGAATGATGATTCTGATGTTGTGACATTTTGCCCAAGCTTGCACGCCATCCCTTAATCCCTTACAGTATTATCATGGGGTGACGTTTGGCTTAAGATTATGCTCTTTACCTGAATTGCTTACAATAACAGCGCACATGTCAAACGGCACATTTAAATTTCCCGTACATGCATGGTTAACATAGTTTTGGACAACCCCACAAAATTACCTGGGATGCTGCTTGCCTTTCCCTCTACACGATCCCCTGCAGAGGGCTCTGTTATTGCTGAGGTCACCGGAGCTTCCTGTGCAAGCACGCAACAATAATGTTTGTGGACAAGACACCACACATGACAAGTGTCCAAGGCAACAGCCCCCACGAGCGTGGCTGAATCAAGCTGCACTTTGTAACTATGAGCAAATCACATCACAGCCACTTGCTTAGCGTGCTACACCCAGCAAGACGCAAAAAAAGCATCCACCCACTTATTTTAACCCCCACGCACAAACACAGACAAAGTGGCACACATATGCACCTGAATGGCAGGTGCGCTGCTCCAGTCTACGGTGTCCCAATCTACTGAGGGGGAAAAGCCTTTGTAGTCATGCTGCTGCCAGTGGCTGCTGCTTTCTTCACGGCTAGTTAATATCTGGACAAAAGGCGTGAGTGTGCAAGGAAGTTGGTGCAACGCATTTAGGATGAACTTTCGAGCCAATTCCTTGGAAAGCAGTCTGCTTTGGCTTCAAGCAGAGTGAGTGCACCCCATCAATGTTATTGTTTTGCTTTCTCTTTTATCTCAAATAGTATTATTGCTCAAGGATGCAATCACTCTCGGCGTTTCCTTCAGGATGTCCTGATTTTAAGCTCGGCTGTGCTTCATATTACGAGGACACAAGGTCAGCAACTCATCCTCTATGAGGCGATCTAAGCATCTCCCCCCTCTTCTGGATTCTGTAACGATGAGAACCTACCCCCCCTTTTAAAAGGAGGCAGGGCCGCAATTACCTTTTTGGAGTTTGAAGTATAGTAGTTCAGCCTTTATCTTTTTTAGCAAAACCTCCAGCTGATTGTCAGCTTATTGCCACCCATTGTAGTACCGGGGCCTCAGTTTTGCTTGTATGGTTCACACATACACAGACGCACAATTTACACACACACATAAAAAATGAATGTGTGACACAGCGGAGCCTATTGACTTGCTCCGTACCACCCTCTGCCACTCCTTGTGTGTCCAGACCTCGCATTTCTTGCTCCCAAATACCACTTTTCCACACCCTGGTCCCTCACCCTAGCATCCTCACATGCCTGCGTTGTTCCTTGGTGCTGTGCGATTTACACGATGTTGCATGTCATCTTTAACCATGTCTTACACCACAATTCCCACCACTCTCTCCATCGACCCTAGATTTTTTGCTCACCTGAGTGAGCCATTTCACGCTGCGGGCGCCCACCACCCCAGGCACTATGACTCGCAGGGGGGCACCATGATCTCTGCTCAGGGGCTCTCCGTTCATTTCATACGCCAGGAGCACGTCCTGTGTATGCACGTGATGAGTTGTGTACGCATAAATCCAGTGTGCTGCAAGTTGTTGGCATATGTTTGCAGAGGCCAGCGTCTCCTGGGCAAGGCAAGACGCAATAAAAACTCAGGCAAGGGGCTGCAGGGGGTATTAAACAGGAATCGGGAGCCAAAAGCGTAAGAGGGCAAGTGCACATAGAGGTGTGTTTGGCATAACAAGCGGTTGACATGGCACAGAACAGAGCCACATCACGTGCTGCGTCATACACCATCGTGTCAGCACACGATACCGGTAGGCTGTCAGCTGCAATGACGAATTTGACATTGCGCCAGGGTCCAAACCCCGTGAGCCGCATAATATATACAGCATCATCTGAACTATATATACAGCATCATCTGAACTCCGACACATCTTGCCGCACCTATTATGCAAATTGTCACATCTTGCCTCACCTAATCATATTGACACATCTTGCCTCACCTATGCAATATGTCACAGCTTTCACTGCCCAGACCTACCTTGTTGGCTGCCATAGCAATATCGATGGGGATGGAGGCACCGTACGCATCACCGGTGAGGGGGTCGTTGTCTGCACCCACAAATTGGACATGCTGAGGACCATCCAACGACTCCCCTGCATCTGGGTCAACACCTACAAGCAAACTCAGGTAGGATCACTGCAAGTAGGACGGTTGTGTTTGGTGCCCGTAAATTGGATGTGCTGAAAACATGATAAGCAAAACCAACTGCCGTTGCAATACACGTTCGTCCAACGCAAGCAAATAGAGGAGGAGGTGGCGCATGTAACGTCTCTTCTCTTTGTCCATTTCAATATTAACATCTAAGACGTAACAGTTTGTGGCAGATGCTGCCTTGGTAGGTTGGACAATGTTAGCACACGTCAAAAAACCATCAGCAGAGTAATATATTCGGAGCATTGCGCGGCAATCCAACACTTTGGGTGGCTGGTTTGGAATTGTAATCACTAAATCCCGTTAAAGGCATACCGCATCGCAAGGCACATTCCTGCCTCAGGACAAGCAACAACAGGTTCCATCAAGACACCAGGGAGGACACATACCTGCATGCAGCAGCACATCCCTAAGCTTGACTCCCCCCCACTGAGCATTCCCAATGGCACCGATGTCCCACTCTAAGCCCTTAACTGGCTTTATGGCCTTCATCTCATTGCGCCGGTTTCCTGCAATGCCAGAGCCAGGGGTAGTGCAGTCACTGAGCGCAGGGAGGTATAATAGTAAGGCAGATAAGTGATTACAGGACCGCTTTTTGTTTGACTCATGTACAAGCGGACGATAGTGTTGTTCAGGCAAAGCATGTCCATATGGAAGCACATACACATTATTACACAGATTCACAAACAAGCACACATTGGCAAAATCACAAAAAGGGAATCATAGCTTGGGTTAGTGTCATGCGGGCCTTTTAGGGATTACGTGTAGCATCCTCCAGCACGAATGTGGACATGCTAAAAGCGTGATCAAGGCCAGTTTGAAGTGCACCACTTTGCGTTTTGCCAAGCAATGCACGAACGGGTCTTGCAATGCTGCTAAGAAAACGTGGGAAAAAAGATCTACACTTTGGGGTGGAACGCAATCTTGGCTTTGTGGTACCCTCACCAGAGCACTCCACTGCTGCTGTGATGGTGGTCTTCTTGAACCTGAGGATTGATGCGTCAAAAGAAAGTAAAAAGGCTGATTCAGAGCAGCAATGGGTGCTTACAAGCAAAACCATGCAGCTCATGCGGTAGCTAACACAGCAGCCAACGCATACAAAGAGCTGCAGGAAGCACCTTCTAGCTTGGCACGAAAGCAAAGAAAGATGCCTCTCAGTGCAGCCCATCATTCTTAACAGAGTATCGTGAAACACACGCAAAGACATAGTGCCGCAGACGCACGTAATAACATGACGGTGTTCTTTCCTGATTCCTGATCCATGCCAAGAGTGTCTCTACACTCTGTGTTGCGTTTTGTTTAAGGACAATGTGCTGGAAATGCGCAAAACACACAGCCCCCCACCCTCCCACACTACTGTAGGCCTTTAATTGCTCAAGCCACGCATTGCCCACTCTGTGTAAGGCCCTTAAAGCTGAGGTTTGGTGCAACTAAGTTATTGTGAGCTATAAAAGAAATGAGGGCACAATGTGCCATAGACCAAGCACATAGACACAGCAGCATGTATCCCTCCTGCTATCCAGCCTGTAGATTTTCACACGTGCTCACACCAAACACTGCGCACTTTGTTCTCAGATCTTCCAAGCTGAGGTTCACGCAGTGAGCCTCTTCGCCACCCACAGACAGCCTCCAGAGTGCAGGGTCGGATTGTGGGGGGACAGGCAGGTGGTTCCTGGTGTGGGGGAGCAGTCGACAACACAGGAGTCAGGGGGAGCATTTCCTCAATGCAAAGGCTAACAAGCAGCATCGTGTGATCAGTGAGCATGTATGACGGTTATCAATGTGGTCTAGCAATGCAACACATCAGGGTGTGATGTGTACATGAGGTGTTGACCACTAAGGACAGCTCGTGAAAGTAAAAAAAAACAGAAGCTGTACCCCTGGCCTATGCTGCGTAGCTATTAGCTATTAGCTAACAAAAGAAGCACCACATGCGTGCTGGACCTGACGTAAGAATGACCATGTTGCTGGTGCGATCTTGATAATAGCAGCAATGCAATCAAGCTCCTGACAAAACAGATCACTGGGGTTGATCTTCATAGTAGCCACCCCACAGCTCACTCCTAACAAAAAAGAGGCTCCATTACTCGTTGCACCTGACATAGAAGATGTCGTTGGGTGTGATCATGTTGGCCGCAACAATCGCCCCTGGGGTCTCTGCGTTGCACGGCTTGTCCGACCTGCGGCGAAGAAACAAGCGGGAAGTCGACCAGGAGGCTAATTAGGAAGGCTGGCGTGATAACAGTAACAATCGTTAAAGAAAATTTGGCAAATGGGCGCTATTATTAAGGAACGAGCATGCATGGAACAGGGTCGACTACAAGCCCGCTAGTAATGCTTGATCCATGTCAGAGACAGAAAGCAATTCACGTCATGACCTAGAAGAGCGTGTCGCGGTGGAAGCATTACTCAACGTGTGAGAATGTTTACGTAGTACATCATGTTCAGGCAGCAGGCATTCTTCACCTGCGTAGTAGTGCAGGGTGGCGCTGGGGCTCATGTCTCCAGGGATCTTCAGACGGGTCCTTTTTCTCAGGGCCTGCAAACGCCGGGGAGCAGTAAGCACGTGCTGGATGCTGTGTGTGTGTATGGCAGTGAGCAGCGAGCAGGGCCTGCAAACGTCAGGGAGCAGTAAGCACGTGCTGGATGCTGTGTGTGTAAATGGCAGTGAGCAGCGAGCAGGGGCTGGTTGCTGTGTGCGCATGTTAGGGAGCAGAGAGTAGGTGCCATTCATTGTATGAGGCGAACATTGAAGTGCTAGTGTCTGTGGCCTACAACGATGCAGTTTTGAGGAGCGCCGGGGTTGATGGATCATCATATAGTTGGTTGGTGTGAGTGAGGGCTTACTGTACTGGGTGCTGGTACTGGTACTGGTACTGGTACTGCAAAGCTCTGTAGGCTGCACAACAAAGTGCCAAAGCACGCGCCTACCTGTGTAGTCTGCTAGGCGTCCGATCTTGTACGGCGCGAGCATCATTGTCACTTCAGCCTTCATGTGCTGCTGGTACCTGCAAAAAGGAAACAAACAAGGACAACAAGAAGAGCCTCCCTCACTCGTGGGTAGGTGGTACGTGGGGGAGCTCTCAGTGTGTAGTGTGCTGCATAACAGTTGTGCATGTGTGACCCTTTAACTCCTGAAGATACTGATGTGCACGAGAGGGAACTGACAAGCTAGTCTATCAAATAGATATGTGCGCCTTGTTAATGCCGAGTGTGACACAGAACTTGCAAGAGGGGCTCACATTTGCCAGAATGGGTCCACGGCGCCGCCTGCAGCCTGCAATATATGCAAGATAGGGCAAGTCGTGTGCTAGGTGGGTGGGTAGTTCATGTGGCAGGTGGTAAATTTGGAGGAAGGAGTTGGATGGATGGATAGATGCGTTGGGGAGCGGAGGGGGAGATAGGGAAGGACTGAGCGTTTGCACAAGATTGGTGAGGAGTTTCTGAAGCCATGCAGTTCTTAAGGCTCACCGCATGATGGCTAGAAACGGAAACATGATGGCTGATAGGACATAGATGAGTTAACGTGCGCGTGTGTGTGTGTGCGTGTGTGCTCCAGACCTTACCATCATGATGCGGGACGACCCTCCTGGGTGCATGTCCACAAAATCTGTAATGTCGTACACACCATCCTACAAAGACAAAAAGAGGGCCAGAAATAGGGTGCGTGAATGCAGGACTCAGGACTCTCCAGTTTCATGTGGGCTCAGGTGCACATGCATGAGTGAAGGTACACGGGAAAGTGTCTGTGCTCGTGGATATGAGTGTATGCGCGCATGTGTGCAATTATGCAGGCTTGTTATGTGGGACTACGCGTACGTGGTTTTTGCAATGAGCTCTGCACACGCGCAGTCCAACCTGTTTGAAGAGGCGTCATATTGGAAGTGTGCCAAAAAAGCCTGACATTCTCAAACGACAGATCTGTGGATGCTTTGACCGCTAGCCTTCATTGTCCGACAATACCATCAATACACACACACTCTCACACACACTCTCACACACACACTCTCTCTCTCTCTCTCTCTCTCTCTCTCTCTCTCTCTCCCTCACACACACACACACACACACACACACACACACACACACATACCGAAAGTAAGAGTTGAAAGGGTTCATACATACATTCACATGCACATTCTCCTGACATATTAGACATATTACTAGACATATTACAAACTGCGTGGTCACACACCGTGGGCTTACCTTATAACTGACCCATATCCGTGACTCCTTGTCTTGATGCTTAGATACATCACTTTTGGTGTACACAGGCTCATGTATATTGGCTCTGCTGTCCGCTGCAATGAGAGTGCATGTGTGCACACGTGTGTCATTGTGAACTTTCTTTCTTCAACATGCCTTCACCCAAATGAATGGGCATGAAAGACATTGCTTTGCGCAGACAGTCACCTGCACACACCCAAAACACAAATACGCGCACACACACACACACACACACACACACACACACACACACACACGCACACACATACACACGCGCACTCACACACACATACACACACACATACACACACTCATACAGGTGTGACGTCCTTAACTGACCTGCTGCTGACAAGGCAAAACCGCCCAACGCCAGCCCAGTCAGACTCGCCAGCTGCAATCCCCTCCACCCCCTGCTGCCCCGCCCCTCAAATGGTTGCTGAGTCTGCTGGCTAGACAGCAGCCTTGTGCTGGAAATGGAACAAGGGGTTAGGGCAGCATCTAGTTGAATGGAGGACCTTAAAGCAAGATGAGAGAGGGGCTGTGATAGACGGCGCATTATTTTTACTTAAATTTATAATTTAGTTCCTTTAAGAATCTTTGCCTCCAGAACAAATCTGCAGCAGGATGTAGTGTGCGCGTGAATGAATGGAATCAGTGGAGTTGCAACTGCTGAGAGGAGCACGCTTCTTAAGTCCCCAAGGCCTGCAAAGAGAAAGACAGTACCCCCCAAAGTAGGAGACACAGCTTATGGTGTCATCCAGCTCTCCAACCCGCAGGGTGCACGTGTCGAGCTCCTCTCGCATGGCAGCATCATTGGGTAGGTGGCGCACAGGATGGAGGCTCCAATTGCACGAGCGTGTGTGTGTGTGTATGTGTGTGTGTGTGTGTGCGTGTGTGTGTGTGTGTGTGTTTGTGTGTGTGTGTGTGTGTGTGTGCGTGCGTGCGTGCGTGCGTGTGTGTGTATGTGTGTGTGTACATGTGTATGTGTACGTGTGTGTGTGAATGTGGTATGTGTGAGTGTGTATGTGTGTGTATGTAAGTGTGTGTGTATGTGTGTACGTGTGTATATGTACGTGTATGTAAATGTGGTGTGTGTATGTGTTTGTGTATGTAAGTGTGTGTTTATGTGTGTACGTTCGTATATGTACGTGTATGTAAATGTGGTGTGTGTGTGAGATTATGCCAGATGAATTTGAATACGTGTTCTTTATACATGGCACAGGTTCATGCCTCGTGACTACAATCCAAACCCCAGCTTTGTTCGCACGGATGCGGGAACCCAACAGGAGCAGCAGCAGCTGCACCGGAACAGCAGGATCCTGAGCGTATGGCAGCACACGCAAGCAGGCATGATGGACCCTAGGGACTCACTGGAGAATGTTGTGTTGCCCAGAGGCCACAAGAGAGCTTTCAAGGTCGGTCGGTTTGACTGGGATTGAGCATACACTGCATCAAAGAATGGTTAGACAATCTGCTCCGTCCTGATTGATATATCACAATGCTGTTTTGAGAAGAGTGCTACGTACACGTGCCTGAGCACTTAGCTGAGGCCCGTTCCTGATCGAGGACCTTGCGCAAATGTTCCTCCTCAGATTGTTGCAGTTCCCGAAGGGAGGCCTCCACTTCTCTCTGCTGTGGACTATGACAAGGCCATCATGCTTCAGCGAATGCAGCAGCTCTTGGAGATGGGGCAGCAGGTACAGCTGAATTCCAGCCTGACGCATTTTCTAGCCTTGTTATGTGTGGTCTAGGGCGCAGTAAGCATGAGAGGAGGACAGGCTGCGTCGGTTCTAAAAATTGGGTCAGTATAAGGCTAGCCATGCACCCACAAGCGCAGGAGTCGTCCTCCTCTTTATTTGTCATGCAATTGGAGTTTAGCAGGAAAAAGCGGGACTGATAGGAGCTTCCCTTTCATTTTCCATTCCCCTCTGGTTCTTCATGATGATTGGCATCTTATTTGAGTAGCAAAACACAATCTTTGTAAGTGCTACCTGCGCACGATAAAATGCCGCGCAGGACAAGCAAACGTTTACAGCGCGCGTGATTGGCTACAACCCTGGAGGGCTCATCATGACACTGATCGGTTATGGGCAAGCGTTCTTGCCGTTGAGCTGCATTGCCCGGCGTGGCAAAGACAGGGCCTCCATGAACATGACGTGGACAAGCGAGGTCAGTAAACTTTGGAGGAACAGTTTTAGTAACATCAATAAAAAGTGCAAGGGATAAAAGAACATACAAACACCACTCGCGTCGGCTGCCTGTTTGGATGAAGAAGTGTCCTTGACTGTCCGTGTCTTCAATATTCCGTGTTTCCCGGACCTTTTAATTAGTTGGAAGAATCATGTGGGGCGTTGCGATTGACTGCCATGCAGAGCAAAGTTCCTCTGCGTCAAGAGAGCTTTATCCGCACGTGAAACTTTTCTCTCGAGTTTGTAGAAAAGCAGAAAACCTAAGGGTGTCAAGTGTTGCTCCTGTTCTTTAGCTTGAACCGCTTGCTAGGAGCAAATTTTTTTGTATTTTGTATCCACGCTCCTTTCCAATAAAGACCCCTAATACAATCTTTCTATGCGTTCGAAGCGGCGTCTTTGCTGAAAGAAATCAGAAATAATTTGTTTGTCTATTTCACACTGTACCCAACGAATTGCTGCGTTCCATCTCAAATATCCCCAGGAAAGCCGTCTTCATTTTGCAGCTTGGAATTTGTTTGAATCAGTGCCTCCTATAAGTCTAGTTTTAGTTTAGTTTGGATTACAAAGGCCTTCAGCCTGGCATGGCTGCTCAACCTATTATCCTCCTGTAACTAAAACAGAATTGGAGCTGATTGGGGCTTTCGTTCCAATTTTTTTTTATGGTTGCAGCATCTCTATTACGCAGTAACTCCAACACACAGAATCCAAAACAAGGTACGGTTTGACGGCATGATCTCAGCCTTGTTTGATTTCTGTCTGCAGGCTATTGAGGAACACTTGCTTGGGCGGGACATGGTGGTTGCTGTGAGCAGGGTCTCGTTGGAAAAGGAAACCGTGAGTGTATGTGCTGTGCTGTAGCTGCTGTGTGTCTCATTATAAGGTAATGGTAGCATTTCTGTCTATTTGAAACAAGAATGTTGTTTACGGCATTCTGATTTGGGTGGCTCAACCTAGCCAATTGCGTTCTAGCAATGAGCCTCTACTAGGCTCATTGGAGCAAGTGCAGGCATTTCTCCTGTCTTCCCAAATGACAGGCCCATAGAGAAAAGATAAGGAACAAATAATAGGGCGCAGGCAGTGAAAAGCACTCCCCGCATTATTGAAGGAAGTCCGATGTGTTAGTTGCGTTGTCTGTGCTTGCAGGTGGTCGTGAGTGAGCGTGCAGCAAGGGAAATGCATGCCAGCCGTGTGCTGGTAACAGGTCAAATGGTTGAAGGGGTTGTGAAGGAGGTACGCCCAAACACAAATTGCTGTGTATACCATGACTGGGCACCAATGCTGTCTTTTTTCCTGCTGAATGGTATGAGCGTACCTTTTTTTCTGGCTAATACTGCACAGAGCTAGGTATTGGTAGTCAGAGATTAAGGTAAGGTCAGTTTGCTTGAGGTTAACATGTACAGAGTCCATACTGTCTCCAGATTTCTCAAAGCATGATATCAGGAAAGCATATTGTTTTTGCTGCACAATACATACGCCCCCTAACATCATTTTAGTTTGTGCCAATATACATACGCCCCCTAGCATCATTTTAGTTTGTGCCAATATACATACAATGCCTAGCATCAATAAAGTTTGTGCCAAACTTTGCGCTGAGTGGCTGCTCGCAAGGGACAGCGGCGTAAACAAAAAGCTGCAGTGTATTGTTGCACTGTCTTACATTTTTGGGTACAGCAAGGGTAAGGATTTGTACCCTTTTCTCATGCTATTTCAGTTCATTCCTGGGTAGCACCAAAACCTTATCCATCTGCCCTTTCATTCAGGTTGTGAGGCGTGGAGTTGTAGTACATCTGGCAGCTGTCTCGCACGAAGCCTTGCTTCCTGCAGAGCGTATATCTCAACAATCTGTGCCTGAGCCGCATGTACAGGTGAGCCTCATCAGCTGACACAGACACTCAATACCTTTTACGTACATAGATACACACACACGGCAAGCACACACTAACACAGATGCACAGAGACATACGTATGTGCAACTGCACTTTGTTGCAACCGCATCTAAGCCACTTTCGTCACTAAGTTCAACAAGTTACACATGCATTTAGGTCACTTTAATTTCAAAAATATGCACACGCACACACATAGACACAAACTCACACACACACGCACACGCACGCTCACACACGAACATACACAGAAACACATTTACGCACACTCACGCACACACACACGCTCACGCACAAATATACACAGAAATACACTTGCACACATCACACACACATACGCACGCTCACGCACAAACATACACAGAAACACACACACACACACACACACACACACGCACGCATACATATGCAAGCACACATATGTGCAGCTGCACTTTGTCCCACACGTGTTTGGGTCAATTTGGTCACAAATTTTTCCAAACTTGCGCGCTGCTGCTGCTGCTGTGTGGCTTTATGATTTTGCCGTCATCCTTTGGCCAGTCGCGTTGCTGTGGCCACAGTTTTGTGCCCCATCACTCGTGTGATATTTTGCAGGGCCTTTTTGTCCCAGGGGAGCACATCGTTGCCTTGCTGCTGCATCCAGAGGAGAGACAGCTGAGGCTGACAACAATGGAGCTAGAGCAACAGGTGCAGTTGTATGTTTCAGAACAATGGGTCGGCATGCATGCTCGTTTGCTTGAACCAGTCACCTTAAATATTGCACACTTGTTTTCACGCCACTTCTTGGCACTGAAAGCGTGGCTCCTTTCGTGGTAGCGTGGACAAATGTTTTGCCACCCGCGTTAATGTTCCTGTCATGTAGCATGAACCTGCGCTTTGGAAATCAGGACTTGGTTACTAAGCCAACTCATGAAAATGTGTTGGCCTGTTACTCACGTGCACTATAATTGCCACAATTTGCATCTGTAGCCCGGTGACATGCTCAGCAGCGAGCTGCGTGCCAAGCGTTTTCAAGCCATGGAGCGCTTCATTGTTAGCTGAAATGTTCCTTGTCAGCAATGGCTGTGTGACATTTTCTTGAGCTGGACAGCATTTGCAGATAATAATTTATGAGGGGATGGCTGGTGCTTTCACGAGGGCCTCTCAAAAATACTCGTGTAATGTCGGGTATTTACGATCTGCTACTTAATTTGTTACTTATGTTTATAAACTCCTTTGTATCAACTATCATCTTAGTTTAGGGTTAACTTTCGCTCTCACGTCCTGTTTTTCCCTACCTGTCCAGCCTGCTCGTTTGTTGCTTCAATGCTCTTCCCAAGGCAGAATGTTGTAGCTGGGCCAGGGTGCATCCCTCCTTGCAAATTATCACCAGGACATAAGTACTCTATAGCGATGTACCTTACCTTACCTTATAAGTACTCTGGCAGGAGCACGAATGTCGGAATTCTTTCTACGCGGAAAAGCAAACCAATTGTGATAAGCCACTGGCTATTTGAAACAGGAAGAAAAAGTCTTCTGTCTCTGCCTCTCCGGACTGCTCATACCTGAAATTCAATGGTCACAATGGGGGGTGACCTTCTTCAGCCAGGTTGTTTGGATGATCGGCTGCTGACTGGTCTCGGCCAGCCACAAACAAATCCGTAAGCTCAGAAAGAAAGAAAAATGTCTAGTGTTGGAACCCTACCATGTGTGCGACCTGCAAAGGATTGCTGAAAACATTGTCATGCTTCAGAAATTCTAAGAGATAGCAGTGACAGATAGCAGTCAGCAGCAGGCACCAGTGACAGATAGCACCGCTGGCAGTCAATACCACAAGTCAGTCAGCCTTGAGCAAACGTGAAGTTGCGTTCCTCTGAAACTTGCTCTGCAGTGCCTCATGAATCACAAGTATGACTCTCTGCCCGGATTGATAAGATAGAATCTGCTTGCGCCTGCCTAATAGACCCGCCTGCTACTTTGCTTCTGGTTCTAAAGCTGGCTTGACCTTCGGCGCGTCTATATGGTGCACTGGCACTGCTTCCTTCGCTCAAGACTCTCTGTGTTCAGACCAAACTTTTTCTGCTGGTTATACTTTAGCTCCCTTTTTGGCTTCCAACAATCTTGCCCTTCCTTGTCAGCTGCTCATAACATTAATTGTGGGTAGGAGTACCGGGGAAGAGCACAGCACAATGCTCCGTAAAGCCGTAAATGAGAACAGCATCAGGATGAGGAGGACAAACGCCATTTTTACACATCTCATCAATCCACACCTACAATCCATAACTACAATTGTACAATAATTTTTGCCAGAATTACAGGGAGAAAGTTGAAAAAACTGGTCAGGTTCAGTCATCACGCATTGGCGCGTAGCAGGGGGGAATGATGTCCCTCCCGTCAGAAAAATATGAAGCATGCACCATGCAGGACATCACTTCTTCGCACACATAGTTTGGTACACAAAACATAATGTAACAGACATCAACATATCAACACAAAAATCGTGTACATGCAAGAAAATTCCTCCAAGCAATGCAATGGTGCCCATAAGATCTTCCATATAACCATACTCTTCGTTAACACAATGGCCACTCGCATTTGAACACTTTAGAAATATACAGCTGTAACTTAGCCATGGGAAGATACAGTAACGAAAGAACGTACAGGTGAGGTTCAAGGAGCATGCGCCCTGTGCCAGTTGTGAAGTACAAGCGCATGTATAAATACGCATGCTGAGCAACATTGAGTTTAAGCGCCAGACTGTATGTTAACCGCCCGCAACGTCGCTGCATCATGCAGATTATTGGCAAATAGCAACAAGGCGTTTTGAGGCGTTAGGTTGCACTTTGCCTATGCCATGTGTTGCGGCAGTAAACTTTATTGAAACTTACATTTGCATGGAGCTGCGCTCTGGTAATGTGTGCATATGCATGGCTTGCGATTGAGGACGACAAGCCATGCTGTGCTGATGCTGCAGTTTGGCAGCCTTTATTGCTGAAGGCACGCAATTGATGTAGCACCCCCCTTCTATGCTCCTGCTGGAGGGCGAGCTAAATTGGCTACTGGTCAAAAATGAAAGGCTGGACGAATCTCGCTCTAGTTCCCGCAGAGCTTGTAAATTCGTATGGGAGTCTCTGTAAGCACTGCACATCCACTTGTGATCGTGAGCGAGGGGATTGGCTGCGCCCCCACCTGTCAATCAGGACAGAAGTGTGCTTCACTTTAAGCACAAAATGTGGAGGATCATGACGTGAAACCGTTGTACAACTTTGCCAGACTAACAGCCTAAATAGGACTCACCTCCCCCGCTTCGCACAGGTGGGGACACGCCCAAAAAAGAAGACATGGATGAAGGGGGCGGAGAATTCTGTATTCCAGTGGTGTAGGGGTATGCTTGGGTTCAGAGCCAGGTGTGTGTGTGTGTGTGTGTACGCAGGAGCGCAATTGTGCTCGTGCATATCATTGATGTACATGCTGTGTGCTTGTGTGAGTGCTTGTGTGTTTGTGTGAGTGCTTGTGTGTTTGTGTGAGTGCTTGTGTGTGTGTGTGTGTGTGTGTGTGTGTGTGTGTGTGTGTGTGTGTGTGCTTGTGTGTGTGTGTCTGCTTGCGTGTGTGAGTGTGTGCGTGTGCGTGTGTGTGTGTGTGTGTGTGTGTGTGCGTGTGTGTGTGTGTGTGCGCGCGTGCAGCTCTCTCAACATTTGGTAAGGGAAAAGCATTCGCATGCAAGTGCCCCAAACCCTGGTTGCTCGACCTGGCTGAGATGCCCACCTGCATTATCGCCCTTAGCTCATCCATGCCGTGGATGCTGTTTCCCGTAGACGGAGTCTCTCTTGGCTGGTTCGCAAGGCTGCGCTCAAAATGAGTGACAGTCAGAGGTACAGTCAGAGCTCGATTGCCGGATTTACGCCTCCGAGACGGGGCCTCCTCTAGCATGTAATACAAGCGCGCATACATACGTGTGCCCACGCGCTGCAAAATGCACGTTGGGTTTCTTCCTCAGAGTACGCCTCACGACTCCTACCTCGCGGTCAGTCTACTGTTGTGTTTCCCCTGGTTTTGGAGGTGTCTGGCCTCATGCGAGACGCCAAACTGCGGGCGGGAGGAGGTCAAGTCAAGATAAGCAGCAGGCATTCCGCACAGAAGGCAAGTAGCATAGTTTTACGCACTTGGAACTGCGATATCCGCTGGCTCTCTGACGAGCTGAATTGCGCGATTGTGTTGCTCAAACATTGCGTTCTCTGCATGCTCTTCCGAGTGGTGTATGCCGAATTTGTAACCGTGTAGAGTAAATAATATTATCTCTAATTACTAGAGAAGTTATCAAAAGCAAACTTGCCGCTTCTCTTTTGTTAAGTACCTGCACGTCTTATTCTCCTTCGTCGTCTTCAGCGTTGCGCAACAATCGGCCTTTCTGGGACCGGTGAGTGTGATCATACATGCACAAGTGCAAGAGCCTTCGACCTGTCCTGTCCTGGTATATATGTGAGGCTCACTGTGCACTGTGTGTGTGTGTGTGTGTGTGTGTGTGTGTGTGTGTGTGTGTGTGTGTGTGTGTGTGTGTGTGTGTGTGTGTGTGTGTGTGTGTGTGTGTGTGTG
>Ga0307968_1002517_pt1 | contig 15270 bp, 19 predicted proteins | sample OrgLakmetagen650_FD_201834 | JGI IMG/M metagenome (GOLD analysis project Ga0307968, IMG submission 201834) | Saline water microbial communities from Organic Lake, Antarctica - #650 | ecosystem: Environmental > Aquatic > Non-marine Saline and Alkaline > Saline | place: Antarctica: Organic Lake... | reverse complement strand
GTACACTACAAAGGAAACATTCCCAAGACAAGGCACTGTCAGGGCAGAGTGATACGTCGCATGCCACATTGAGAGCCAGTGTGGACAGGTATACTACAAAGGAAACATTCCCAAGACAAGGCACTGTCAGGGCAGAGTGATACGCGTATGCCATATTGAGAGCCAGTGTGGACAGGTACACTACAAAGGAAACATTCCCAAAACAAGGCACTGTCAGGGCAGAGTGACGCGTCGTATGCCATATTGAGAGCCAGTGTGGACAGAAGCATCACAGGGAAACATTCCCAAGACAAGGCACTGCTTGGGCAGAGTGATACGTCGTATGCCACAATGAGAGCCAGTGTGGACAGGTACACTACAAAGGAAACATTCCCAAGACAAGGCACTGCTTGGGCAGAGTGATACGTCGTATGCCACAATGAGAGCCAGTGTGGACAGGTACACTACAAAGGAAACATTTCCAAGACAAGGCACTGTCAGGGCAGAGTGATACGTCGTATGCCATATTGAGAGCCAGTGTGGACAGGTACACTACAAAGGAAACATTCCCAAGACAAGGCACTGTCAGGGCAGAGTGATACGTCGCATGCCACATTGAGAGCCAGTGTGGACAGGTATACTACAAAGGAAACATTCCCAAGACAAGGCACTGTTTGGGCAGAGTGATATGTCGTATGCCATATTGAGAGCCAATGTGGACAGGTACACTACAAAGAAAACATTCCCAAGACAAAGCACATAATTTATGTACCTGTGCGTGTGTGACTGTGTGTGTGTAATCCTGTGTTTGTGTTTTATTTGTTAAGCTCGTGTTTATGTGAGCCTGCGTTATTGCATGCCCTTGGCCTCGCTGCTCCCTCAAACTCTTTACCTGTGTCCCTGAAGATCAGTCCAATGGCGATGGCCGCACAAAGAGACGCCACAAAGTTCAGAAGCACCAGGAAGGGGTGGCGGTACGTATTACGCAAAAGGCGTGTGGAGAGCGCTCGCAGCTGCACACACACACACACACACACACACACACACACACGAGTCAAGTGTTTGATGCATATTGAAGTCTGTGTGTGAAAATGTGTGTGTGTGTTTCAATTTGTGTGTGTATATGTGTGTGTGTGTTGTGTCAAAGGCGTGTGGAGAGCGCACGCAGCTGCAGACACACATGAGTAAAGTGTTTGATGCATCTTTTTGGAAGTTTTCATCTGTGTGTGCATATGTGTGTTTATATCTGTGTGTGTTGTGCAAGAGGCGTATGGACAGTGCACGCAGCTGCAGACACACGAAGCGCACACACATTTTTGGGATACACATCATATGAAAATAACATGCAATTATATAGACGTGCAAATACGACAAATTCGTAGGGTTGGCAGAACCGTACATACAACGAACATGACCGTGTATTTGGTAATTTCCCTGCCAAAATTACCGAAAAAGCGCGCACCTGGGTTACGAATGGTGGTGAGTATTTCGAGGGTGGCAGGATCCCAGGACTGTCTGCCAAACTGCACGCCCACGCATCATCGTGCTGTGCAATTCTGTGTTTGTGAGAAAAGCGATGGTGCATGCTGAGTTTATGGGAACAAGGGAGCAGCAAAATGATTAGGGTGGCCAAAACCGTATATATACACCGTATATGACCGTATACTTGGTGATTTCCCCGCCAAAAATACCGTATATACACCATATAAATGTAGGGTTGGCCAGAACCCCGTATATATGCACCATATATGACCGTATATTTGGTGATTCCCCTGCCAAAAATACCGTATATACACTGTATATATATGGTTCTGGCCAACCCTAAAAATGATTGCATGGGTTGATAAAAACGCCCTTATACAATGCAAGCCCACGCAGTATAATGCATATGGGTACAATCGTAAGGTCAAGCTGATTTGCACAGATTAGCCTTTTTGGGCTGCAGATTAAGTTACGTGGACGAGCAGCATCAAGACACATCTCAGGACATGATCAGGCTATATGGACGATCAGGATAAGGTCTGGTGGATGATTAGGCTATGATCAGGCTGTGTGAGCGAGCAGCATCAAGGCTCATCTCAGGACATGATTAGGCTATGTGGACGATCAGGATAGGGTCCGGTGGATGATTGGGCTATGATCAGGCTATGTGAGCGAGCAGCATCAAGGCACATCTCAGGACATGATCAGGCTATGTTCAGGTGGATGATCAGGCTATGTGGACGATCAGGATAGGGTCAGGTGGATGGTTAGGCTATGATCAGGCTGTGTGAGCGAGCAGCACCAAGGCACATCTCAGGACATGATCAGGATATGTTCAGGTGGATGATCAAGCTATGTGGACGAGCAGCATCTAGACACCCCCCAGGCTATGATCATGCTATGTGGATGAGCAGCATCAAGACACATCCCAGGCTATGATCATGCTATGTGGACGAGCAGCTCACTCTGATTCGCGGAACGCATCCACCAAGGAAACCACCACCTCCCTGCGGCTACGGATCACAAGGTCCAGCATATAGTCGGCCGGTGAGGCTGGCTGTGCAGTGGAGGCTGCGGGAAGCTGCTGAGCAGCTGCAGCACCCAGGAGGCCGCACGCATCAACTGCGGGGCCTGAGTACACCACCTGTAGAGAAATATCAGTGTATGCGGTACGTGTGATGCTGCGTGTGTTTGGAGGGGTCACTGGGAGTTATAAAGAGAGGCAGTGATTTTTAATGTGTTGACGAGGCCACACACACATCTTTATATGTGTCGAGGAGGCCACACACATCGGCTGTAGGGCATTTGAGTACACCACCTGCCAGAAGTGATCCGTGTATGCTTGTGCTTGCAAGAGCCGTGGGCAGCACCTATGCGTGTGATGCTCTGCATGTTTAGAAGGGTCACTGGATGTTAAGCAGAGAAGCAGTGATTCATCCATCATGTAGGAAGGCAACACGCATCGGCTGAAGGGCATTTGAGTACACAACCTGCCAAAAGTGATCCGTGTATGTGTGTGATGCTCTGCATGTTTGGAGGGGGCACTGGGAGTTATAAAGAGATGCAGTGTTCTTTTACGCGTGCCAACGAGGTCATACACATTTATTTATATGTCAAGGAGGCCACACACACAACACATCGGCTGTAGGGCAGTTGAGTGCACCACCTGCAGAAAGTGATCATTGTATGCGTTGCGTGTGATGCTGCGTGTGTTTGGAGGTGTCACTGGGAAGAGAAGCAGTGTTTTATTATGCGTGTCAAGGAGGCCACACGCAACGGCTGCAGGGCCTTTGAGTGCATCACGTGTTTTCATCCTAATGCACATACAAAAGCAGACACACATAAACGTACACACACGCACTCATTCACACGCACATACACACACACGCACAAACAGCCCGCACCTCTCCATTCCCTGAGAGCAGCATAACTCACCACACAAACACACACACTCACACACACACGCACACACACACACGCGCACACACACACACACGCACACACACGCACACACACACATGCACACATCCACAGCCCGCACCTCTCCATTCCCTGAGAGCAGCATAGCACGATCCATGAGCCTGAAGATGTCTGGGCGTGGTTGGTGGATAGACATGATGACGGTGACCCCCCCCTCATGAGCCAAACGAGCCATGATGTCGACCACGCGCGCAGCATTGGTGGAGTCCAACCCTGCATGGGCAATACACACACATATGGTTGGTGGATGGACGTCAGCACCATAACTCCACTGCGCCCAAGGCTAGCCATGATGTCGACCAAGAGCGCAGCATTGGTGGAGTCCAACCCTGCATAAATAGTTTGTGATTCTCGAAGCTAGTAGGATCTCTATTGTGTGCAGTGAGCAAGTACGCAGAAATTGAACTTCACAGTCTCTGTTTGCATTTCACACATGCACACACACACAAACACACACACACACACATACACACATACACACGCACATACACACACACACACACACACACACACACACACACACACACATACACACACACAAACACACACACACCTACACCTACAGCCACACACGAGCACATAGGCACAGGCACACACCTACAGCCGTACACAACGACATTCACACACGCACACCTGTGGTGGGCTCGTCCAGCAGCAGTAGGCCTGGAGCTGAAAGCATACACGAGCACATGAACACACGCACACACATCTACAGCTTCACACACACAGCCTCACACACACACACACACACACACCTGTGGTGGGCTCATCCAGCAGCAGTAGGCCTGGAGCTGACAGCAGCTCCACTCCAATGCTGACCCGACGTTTCTCACCACCAGACAGGCCACGCACAAATGCATCCCCGATGAAGCTGTGAGCCACACGCCCCAGTCCTAATTGCTTGATCACAGACCATACCTGTACGCGTGTGTGAAAATGTGTGTGTGTGTGAGTGTGTGTGTGTGTGTGTGTATGTGTGTGTGTGTGTGTGTGTGTGCGGGTGTCTATACTTTGAGTGTTTGCGATGTGTTCAATTTTAGCATTCAGAGAAATTTATATTGGCTCAGAAGCCTCAAACCTTCATACCAGAATGCTCTAATAATCAGCGCAAACATTTGGGTGTTAGGTTCACCTAGCCAGACCATTGCATACCATATTGCTCAAACAATCAGCACAAACATTTGGGTTCTAGTTTCACCTAGCCAGACCATTGGTGTTAGGTTCACCTAGCCAGAGCAGGAAATGGAGGACTCCCAAAAGACTGACTGTGCATGACGAAGAACACTCGCTGAGATTTCTGCTTTCTATATCAATAATATGCATGTCCTCTGTATGACAAATAGACACGCAATTTCCAAGCTTTGGGTGGCGAATATTGAAATAAGCAATCATGTGTCCCAACCACCCTGTATGTGTAACCAAACTTGTGAGTTATGCGTTCAACTGCTGAGTTTAGTGCAAATCACATGAGCTCCAGTTCTTGTAATGCAGCAAAAGTGATATTCCTTAATCACTCGTGCTTCTTATCTGTGTTTCGCTGTCGTTTTTCCATACTTTTATTTCCTTGGTCCTCACCACATGCTTTTAACTCAAACTTGGTCTCTCCTTTTCTCAAAACCGAGTTCTTACGTTATTCCTTTTAGAGCCAAGTTGTGAGGACACTTGAGCAGTTGTAATTCCTTGGATAAAAATCCCCCACCTACTGCATCTCACGATGCAAACAAAAAAGATCCTTACCTACAGGACCTATGCTATAACTTGTGCAAGAAGGAAAGTCGCGTGCTTCTTAGCCCAATTGCACAAATAAGAAACAAACAGGTCGTCCAGATACCTGGTCTGAGTGTGGGGGTTCGTCACTGATGCTCCTATTTTTGGGCGGGGCGAGCTTTAACGAGGCATGGAAGAGTAGGTACTCATATACCGTCAGGGTGCCAGGCAAGACATCATCCTGAAAACGAGAGCGAGATCAGGGGATGGATGGATTTGCAGATGGCGTGGGAGATCAGGTACGCATGCACCACACCAGTTTGCTAGACAGGCCATAATCTGTAAGAGATAAAAATAATCATTTTGGTGGATGGACATGCAGGTAGCACATCATACTGAAAAATGAAGAGACGGTTGTTTTTATGAACTTACAGTCGAGCCAGAGGAGGACAAGCCCATCAAGAAACAGAATTTTTTTGATTGTGATAAAAGACAGGTCGTGGGACCAGAATAATATAGGGTGGGAAACCATGGAAAAGACAGCAGCGCATAAGCAGCACGTGTGTGTAGATTGACACTCAAGCTCAAACATAGCCATACAATCTTTTGAATGCACACCTGTGTGCAAACACACAGATACGCAAGCTCATATATGGCCGCAGATTTTTGCATAGCACATTCGTGTTCACTGTAGGCACGCAAGCTCTCTCAGTCCAAAAAAAAAGAGGAAAAGATAAAACTATACAGGCAGCAAAAACCACTTCCCACATTAATCAAGGAAACGGAGCCAATTTGGTACCAGGTACCGACAAGTAGTACAGCTGTAACATTGCTCACTTGTGGCAGGTGCGCATGCAAGCACACAAATTAACGAACTCGTATACATGGGTATACACACATGTATTTATATATATACGTTTCACATATTGAAGCGTATATTATATACACACATGTATATATATGAAACATGAAACGTACCTGCATGACGTAGCCGCACATGCCCTTGAGCTCTGAGGCGTCCACTTGCATGCCATTCACGCGTATCTGCGTTCAAAAGAGAAAACGCGAGCAAAAACACACAGCTGTGGATAATCACAGTTGCATGGCATTCCTGCGCAACTGCGGTCAAGAAGAGGGGCGAGCAAGCACACAGCTTAGGGTGTTTTTACTTTTTACCTGCATGCCATTCACGTGTATCTGCGTTCAAGAGAAAACGCGAGCAAAAACACACAGCTGTGGGTAATCATAGTTGCATGGCATTCCTGCGCAACGCGGTCAAGAAGAGGGGCGAGCAAGCACATAGCTTAGGGTGTTTTTACTTTTTACCTGCATGCCATTCACGCGTATCTGCGTTCAAGAGAAAACGCGAGCAAAAAAACACAGCTGTGGGTAATCATAGTTGCATGGCATTCCTGCGCAACTGCGGCCAAGAAGAGGGGCGAGCAAGCATACAGCTTAGGGTGTTTTTACCTGCATGCCATTCATACGTATCTGCGTTCAAGAAGGGGGGCAAGAGGGGCAAGTAAGCACACGACGTGGGTGGAGCACATGAAGAGGTTTAGCAGATTTGCATTTGGGGGGGAAGGTGAGCACGCACAGAGTCAGTGTAAACAGCACCTTAATGATTTAAATATGCGGTCGTTAATATGCGGCCATTAATATGCGGCCATTAATATGCGGCCATTAATATGCGGTCATTAATATGCGGCCAGGGGAAAGGTGTTCAAAGCACCAACCATGCACAGGAAGTCATTGCTGAAGAAGCTCAATTCGTAAGCCGTGCAAAACAGACTAGCCGATGCCTCGACGCTCAGATTGTGAGTCCGATTCATAAGCTACAATAAACAGACAAGAGAGGCAGACAAAGGAAACTGTTCTGGGTACACCATTCAAATTGTGTTTACCTCTCCCTAAGGTTTATTACTTGGTCTATTTCTGGCTCCTCCACACGAACAACAGCCACATGCCTATGTCAGCACCTATACGTTATAAGTGCCCAACACATTACCTTCATCTCCTCATTTTTTCACCCCTCACACAGTATATTTTTGTCTACTTTTGGCACTGCCACACGAGCAACAGCCTCATACTTGTGTGAGCACCCATGAGTTATTGGTTACAAGTGCCCATCACATATCTTAATCTCCCCACTCCTCACACAGTTAATTATTTGTCTACTTCTGGCTCCTCCGCACAAGCAACAGCCTCATACTTGTGAGCACCAACGCGTTATAACGTATAAGTGCCCATCACAAAACCATTAATTTTCTCGCCCTTACAATCCTTTTTGTTGGTAACAAGCAAAACAATGCAAACAAAACATGTAACCCGTTCAAAAGTGCCACTGAACACATAGATGATCTCACCTCGCCCTTCACACAGTTCCCGCTCAGCCTGCCTCCAAGGACGTTCAGAAGGGTGGTCTTCCCTGCACACACACAGATGAAATAAACAATGCATTTATAGTTGCCTATATCATCTTCTTTCTTCCAACAGGTTATCTTCAGATGAGTGGTGTTTTCTGCACACACACACAAACACATAGACGCATGCACGCACGCACGCACGCACACACACACACACACACAAACACACACACACACACAGAGAGAGAGAGAGAGAGAGAGAGAGAGAGAGAGAGAGAGAGAGAGAGAGAGAGAGAGAAAGAGAGAGAGAGAGAGAGAGAGAGAGAGAGACGCACGCACGCACGCACGCACTCACGCATACACACACACACTCACACACACACACACACACACACACACACACACACACACACAACACACGCACTCACACATACACAGATGAAATGAGCACACAACCGTGTACCGTATATGACCATATTTATTAAAACTTCACAGCTTGTGGCATTGTACACACCCCATGAGTACGTATGTTTGCATTGTTATGAAAGTATTAGTTGCAACTTCACAGCTGGTGGCATCTAACACACACCATGGGTACATATGTATGCATGCATGCTTTTTTAAAACCCTACACATAAACCAGGGCACTGCTTGGGATGCTATAGCTTAATGTGTGCCTGTTTTGAATAGCCACAGGGTGCCATTTGCTGTACAACTTGAGCTATTCAGGTAGGGTTGGCCAGAACTATACATTAATAGGTACTATATACGGTGTACATACGGTATTTTTGAGCATAAAAGTCACCGTACATACGGTTGTATATGGTGCAGATATACGGTTCTGCCCTACCCTATGCATAAAAATAGCCCACCCAGCAGCACAAAATGGCATCAGGAAGTGGCCTAAAAGGCATCCTCCCTCTGCATCCTTCCCACAGCACACACCACTTTACACAAACATACAGGGTTGTTCAGTTCGGGGTTCGGTCGAAAGTTCGGGTCCCCGAACTTTCACGCATTTTAACGAACCCTAAAAATGAGGTTGAGAACTATTAAAAGTTCGTCCTTTATTAAACTTTTGGGTCCGAAATTCTAGTCAAAAAGGCAGGAAAAGCCTTGGATGGCCGTCAAACGTTCCGATTTTTCGCGTCCTGACCTCAAGCGTTTTGGACGAGTATGACCATGGAGATCATCAAAATCCTCCATTTTCGAAATTGCACATTGAACTGCTCGAATAATTCGAGGGTTCTAGAACTTTCACAAACTTTGTCGAATCCTTGCTCCCAAAAAATTGAACTGAACAACCCTGCAATATACACAAACACTATTTGGAAATTAACGCATTAAAACTCACCAGCGCCGGACGGCCCCAGGATACCAAACAGGCACCCATTCCCTGCCTCCCCACCGCTGAACACACCACCACTGCCACTGCCACTGCGCTGACTTGGATGGACCCCTCCTCCATGCCCGACGTCATTCCCTCCCTTAGGCAGACGATCCGTGCGCGAGCCTGTATGTGCGCCCGTCCAACCAAGCCCGCCGCTCTGAAATGCCCCTACTGAGCCATTTTCGAGGCTGCCTTTGCTTTTGGTCACATTGGCCGTGGCGACGTCGTGATTGTGTGGTGCCACGTGATTTTCTTGGAGGGCGTGCTGCTGCTGCTGCTGCCGCGAGGAATGAAGTAGAAAACAAAGTTTGTTAACTAGGTTATGTGTGTGCTGACATGATTTGTTTATAGAAAGGCGTGCGGCTGAAATAATTCAGCAAATGACGACATTCTAATAAGTGTATGGAGGGCGCCAGTGCAGGAAATTAAGTAGAGCAGAGTGCGTAATCATGTTGAGCAGAGTGCGTGGTGGATGCAGGCTGCTGCAAATTCATGTGGGCTGAGTGCAAGACGCGTGTAGTAATTAAGATAATGACAACATGGTAATGAGTTGTACGGAGAGTGCATGCTGGTGCAGGAAATCAAACAGGGTAGAGTTCGAAATCATGTTGAGCAGAGTGCGTGGTGGATGCAAGCTGCTGCAATATCATGTGGGCTGAGTGCAAGGCGCGTGTAGAGGGAGAGAGCAGTGGAGCACTATGCAGGCAGTGGTCGTGACTCCTCATTCAGATGCATCATGTAACTGCAATAATCGAATTTGGTTATTCAACTTATTTTGTCAGATGACTTGACGAAAAGGCTGCAATGATCAAATTTGGTTATTCAACTTATTTTGTCAGATGACTTGACGAAAAGGCTGCAATGATCGAGGGGACAGGGAAGGGGAGGAGAGGAGAGGGGGAAGGGGGGCGGGGAGCAAGAGGGAAGGGAGAATTAGAGTGTGCTGTGCTAATAAGAAATTGCACGGATCTGCTGAGGATGAGAGTTGGAGGGTGAAGGAGGAGGATGAGAGTTGGAGAGTTGGAGAGTTGGAGGATGGGAGTCGGAGAAGAGATTTGGAGAGTTAATTAGTGAAGGAGAATGAGAGTCGGAGAGGATGAGAGTTGGAGGGTGAAGGAGGAGGATGAGAGTTGGAGAGTTAATTAGTGAAGGAGAATGAGAGTCGGAGAGGATGAGAGTTGGAGGGTGAAGGAGGAGGATGAGATTTGGAGGGTAGGAGAGTTGAAGGAGAATGAGAGTCGGAGAGGATGGGAGTGGGAGGGTGAAGGAGGAGGATGAGAGTTGGAGAGTTGGAGAGTTGAAGGAGGATGAGAGTCGAAGAGGATGAGAGTTGGAGAGTTGGAGAGTTGAAGGAGGAGGATGAGAGTCGGAGAGGATGAGAGTTGGAGGGTGAAGGAGGAGGATGAGAGTTGGAGAGTTGGAGAGTTGAAGGAGGATGAGTGTCGAAGAGGGTGAGAGTTGGAGGAGGATGAGAAATGGAGAGTGAAGGGGTTTTTGGAGAGTGAGAGGGGGTTTGAAAAGAGAGCTATGTGAGCTGGAGTGCATAGCAAGCAGAGGTACAAAGAGAGCAAGGCACCAGTGTGGTGAGTCAGTTGGGGCGGTGCTTTGTACTGCAGCCGACAGCTGCACTGTTTCAGCCACGGTTAAAACTGGTTGTGCATGTGTGCGACATGCATTGAATTTAGGTGGGGTGTGTGCTTAACCAAATCGTAAAGCACTTCAACTAGGAATCATTATTAAGAGTGGAGTTAAAACTGGTTGTGCATATTAACCACAGTCAAGATTGGTGCGTACCTCGTTTGAAACTGGCATACCACAATTGAACTGGTTGTGCATACTTACCACGGTTGAGGTTGGTGCATACCACGGTTGAAATTGGTGGTGCGTACCTCGTTTGAAACTGGCATACCACGATTAAATTGGTTGTGCATACTTACCACAGTCGAAATCGGTGCATACCACGGTTGAATCTGATGGTGCGTACCTCGTTTGAAACTTGCATATCACGGTTGAATTGGTTGTGCATACTAACCACGGTCGAAATTGGTGCGTACCAACCATGGTTGAAACTGATGGTGCGTGCCTCGTTTGAATCTGGCAATCCACGGTTGAATTGGTTGTGCATACTGACCACAGACAAAATTGGTGTGTACCAACCATGGCATGGTTGAAGTTGGTTGTGCATCAACAGGGGAGAAATTTAGAGGCTTTGCTGCACAAGGAAAGATTCCATGGATTTTAAGTTAGGTTACCTGGTGCTGGAGCTGGGAGTGGGGGTCTGAGCCATCATCAGGGGGGAGATAGGGCGCCTGCTGATTCAGAGACCCAGGGCCTGCCACCCCAGACACGTCTCTGCGTGTGCGGCAGATCATGAAAGAAAGTGGTGTGGAAGATGTGTGTGTGTGTGTGTGTGTGTGTATGTGCGTGTGTGTGTGTGTGCGTGTGCGCGCGTGTGTGTGTGTGTGTGTGTGTGTGTGTGTGTGTGTGTGTTGTGTGTGTGTGTGTGTGTGTGTATGTCTGTGTGTGTACGTGTGCGCATTTGCGCGTGTCTTTGTGTGTGTATGTGCACGTGCTTATGCTGTCAATTCAGCGCAATAGTTGCTTTTTTCGTATTTTCGGAATGCGCTTTAGGTGATGGTACCCAACTTTTAACCTGTCGGGCTGATTACCTTAAAATGCCCTGATACCATACCTATGGGCACCACAAATATGGCACCCTTTTGTATATGGCACGATGGCACGATGGGGATCCTTTCCTGCTCGAAGTGACCCGTGTCACTCACTATCTGACCAAGATCAGGATCACACGTGCACTTACTACCTCTTGTCTGACACTTTTAATTTGGTTCTGCCCTCTAATCCAATTTAACACAGTTTAGGGTGGCCAATTTAACACAGCTTAGGGTCGCCAATTTAACACAGCTTAGGCCGGGGGTGGCAGAAAGAACAGCTGAAGGTGGCAGAAAGAACAGCTGAAGGTGGCAGAAAGAACAGCTGGAGGTGACAGAAAGAACAGCTCGAGGTGGCAGAAAGAACAGCTGGAGGTGGCAGAAAGAATAGTGTGTGTGATGAATCCTTTTTGAAAGCACGTGTAACACATTGCAGTCACACCAAGCACGATGGCACGATGGGTGCTACGTTTTGTTGTGTCTTAGGATCAGGGATGAAAAGCTCAAATTTTAATCGACTGACTGTAGAAAGTGCTAACAAACACAGAAGAGGATCCTGCAGATACTCCACAAACACAAGTAAGAGTCATATTGAGTAAAACGGCGAGCACACCTCAGATAGCTAGCGCACCTCAGAATAGCGCACCTCAGAATAGCTAGCGCACCTCAGAATAGCTAGCGCACCTCAGAATAGCAAACCTCAGAATAGCGCACCTCAGAATAGCTAGCAATCCTCAGAATAGCGCACCTCAGAATAGCGCACCTCAAAAACGCGCACCTCAGAATAGCGCACCTCAGAATAGCTAGCAAACCTCAGAACAGCGCACCTCAAAATAGCTAGCAAACCTCAGAATAGCACACCTCAGAATAGCACACCTCAGAATAGCTAGCGCACCTCAGAACAGCGCACCTCAGAATAGCTAGCAAACCTCAGAATAGAGCACCTCAGGATAGCGCACCTCAGAATAGTTAGCAAACCTCAGAATAACGCACCTCAGAATAGCTAGCAAACCTCAGAATAGCTAGCGCACCTCAGAAAAGGGCACCTCAGAATAGCGTACCTCAGAAAAGCTAGAATACCTCAGAATAGCGCACGGCAAGCACACCTCAGAATAGCACGAGCACACCTCAGATAGCACAAGCGCACCTCAGAATAGCGCGATCACACCTCAGAATAGCGTGAACAAACCTCAGAATAACGTGCACACCTCAGAATAGCGCGCGGCTTTCCAGCCTTGCTCGCCACTGTGACATGCACGTGCTGCCATGTCAGTACCACAGGGCTGTGGCGCTCGAGCTCTTCATGTGCATCAATCACACGCACGACAGTGCTGGTGCGTGCTGGCTCACCAACTCCCTGAGTGCGTGTTTCAACATAGTGTGTGTTTGTGCAGGTTTATGTGGTTGGGTGTGTGCAGGCAAACCAACTCTCTGAGTGCGTGTTTCAGCATAGTGTGTGTGTTTGTGCAGGTTTATGTTGTTGTGTGTGTGCAGGCTCAACAACTCCCTGAGTGTGTGCTTCAGCTTAGTGTGTGTGTGTTTGTGCAGGTTTATGTTGTTGTGTGTGTGCAGGCTCAACAACTCTCTGAGTACATGTTTCGGCATGCAGGGTGTGTTTATGTGGTTGTGTTTGTGTTTGTGTGCTTATGTATGTGTGTTTGTGCAGGTTTATGTGGTTGTGTGCGTGCAAGCTCAACAACTCCCTGAGTACGTGTTTCGGCATGCAGTGTGTGTTTATGTGGTTGTGTTTGTGTTTTTGTGCTTATATGTGTGTGTTTGTGCAGGTTTATGTGATTGTGTGCGTGCAAGCTTAACAACTCCCTGAGTACGTGTTTTGGCGTGCAGTATGTGTTTATGTGGTAGCGTTTGTGTGTGTTTATGTGGTTGTGTGCGAGCGCGTGTGTGTGATAATATGGTTGTGTGTGTTTGTGTGGGTTTTTGTGTATGTGTGTGTATGTGTATGTGTGAGTGTGTTTGTGTGCGTTTATGTGGCTGTGTCTGTGCGCACATGTGTGTGTGTGTGAGTTTGTATGTGAGTTTGGATGAGCATGCTGTGTTTGCACTAAGCTGTGAGTGCTGTCATGCTAGTTCACGCAAGCCACAAGAAAAAGAGCATGAACATGCTTTAACAAACCACCACCATCGCTTTCTTTCTGGCATGAATTCTCATACTCTGACTGAACAGGCCTAAATTCACTTAACAAAATGCTCAGCAATGACTATTGTCGTTAGGGTTGACCAGAACCATATATATACAATGTATATACGGTACTATTGGCAGGGAAATCACCAAATATACGGTCACATACGGTGTATATATACGGTTCTGGCCAACCCTAATTGTCATGCTCATACTTACCACAAGCTGTGGCTCACAGAACTCTGAGTTCAGTGTATAAAAAATGTGTTCAATCCCTTGGTAATGAATTCCCTGCCTCCTGCATCTCACGATGCAAAAGGAAATGAGGCGGGCTCTAAAAAGGAATCCTTCTCACAATGCAAACAAAAAGAAACAAGAAGAAACAAAGAGCTTGCATTTTGTTATTTTGTCACACGCCCAATTGGTGGTAGTGACGAATTGTGAGATTCCATTCACTTATTTTTTTCACTTAAGGTCTTTGACAAGTCGAGTTGAATAAGGAGTCGATTTTAGTTGATGTGCTGAGTCATGTACTTTGCTGTGACAGTGATTTGACCTAACAACTTGCTATAGAAGTCCCCACCACCTCTTGCTTTTCTGGCACCCAAGCCCTCAAGCACACATCCGACCTCCAACACCCACCACTTCACGACCGAGGAGGCCTTCAGACAGTCTGGAATCAATCAAAGGCAGCACAACTCCCTTTTGCGTTACTGTCACTTGAGCCCTCAAGCACACCTCCGACCTCCGACACCCACCTCTTCACGACCGACGAGGCCTTCAGACAGTCTGGAATCAATCAAAGGCAGCACCACGCCACCATCCCCTGCACCTCCCAGCTGCCTCCCTTTTGTTGCCTTTCGCCCTCCAACCTACAGCCACCCAAAACGATGAGCTTTCCAAGGGGGAGGTAGTCTAGATGGCAATTTAGTTAGAATGTTTGCATCATTAAGAGGTAAATTATTATGTATAGTTAAATTAAAGTCGCCCCTGCATCTTCTCCTGGGTTATAATAGATAAAATCAATCAAGTGCACGGCCAAATTGACATTTTTTGGATCAATCAATCGCAAAATTTTTTGATATACAGGCACCTGCTGGTGCGTCATGTTTGCTGCTGAGCGCTGACCATAATCCAAGACAACAGATTGCCGGTGGGCTGCACAAACACATGCACACAGCCCAGCAGCAGCATGCACACAGCACAGCAGCAGCACGCACACAGCACAGCAGCAGCAGCAGCAGCATGCACACAGCCCAGCAGCAGCATGCATTCAGTCTAGCAGCAGCCCAAACATGCACACAGCCCAGCAGCAGCATGCATTCAGTCCAGCAGCAGCCCAAACATGCACACAGCCCAGCAGCAGCATGCAATCAGTCCAGCAGCAGCCCAAACATGCACACAGCCCAGCAGCAGCATGCATTCAGTCCAGCAGCAGCCCAAACATGCACACAGCCCAGCAGCAGCATGCATTCAGTCCAGCAGCAGCCCAAACATGCACACAGCCCAGCAGCAGCATGCAATCAGTCCAGCAGCAGCCCAAACATGCACACAGCC
>Ga0307968_1002513_pt1 | contig 15282 bp, 16 predicted proteins | sample OrgLakmetagen650_FD_201834 | JGI IMG/M metagenome (GOLD analysis project Ga0307968, IMG submission 201834) | Saline water microbial communities from Organic Lake, Antarctica - #650 | ecosystem: Environmental > Aquatic > Non-marine Saline and Alkaline > Saline | place: Antarctica: Organic Lake... | reverse complement strand
TTATACAGACCAGCAGACCAGTCGGTTGTACAGACCAGTTTCAGTAGTCTCACACTTGTGTTCAAACTCTAGTTGTCCCTGCGTTTCCAACTTGTCCAACTTATTTGTGTGCAATGTGTGTGGGTTTCGACCTTTTGAAAGGTAACTATTTTTCAGTATGCGTCTACTTTGGTGAACCAACGTCTACGCTTTGATGTGTTTTTGCCTACTTCTTCTCGTGTCTGTAAGGCTAGCATCTTCCAGTTGCGTTATAGCCCTTTATTTACTTGGTTTGTTTTGAGGTTTACCTCGTTCTCATAGGTTGAGCAGCCATTCCAGGTTGAATGCCTTTGTAATCCAAACTAAACTAAACTAAACTTAGAGTGGTAATGCTGTGCTACTGTTCACTGACAGACTTCTTGGCTGATGAATGCACTATGCATTTCATGCTGACGCCTTGGGTTTCTCTTGTCAATTATTTTCATACTATTGAACAAGACTTGTGGGACTAGGAAGAGATCTAGGGAATTTTACGCATTCAGAAGCCTTGCTGCCAGTTTTCAAGCACCACAATGCATCAAAAGCATACCATTTGGCTGCGTAGTTCTACTTTTCTTTACAATTTGGAGCCATGAACTAAGCCAATACGATGATACAGTTGGGTGATGTATTCGCCAAGTCCGTACTTGGCGGTCATGCTATGTATGCAGCGCTATGCAGTGCACGAAGACAAACATGATTGGCAATTAAAAAATTATAAGAGAGCGAGTCAATCAGAACCCCCGTAATTATGTGTCGATTTGTACGATCATAATCATTTCGTATCTCTAGGTAACACTCATTACAGAAAGAGGAGGTGGTTCAACACGCGTCAATTCAGCCTCAAGGGTCCACAGTGGTTTCTGCAACAAACGCTGCCACCAATTTCTGTGCTTCTTCGACTGATGTACAGCTCTCCAGCTCTGGCCCTAGCCTGGCTTTCTCTCTACCATCAGGGCTGTAAGAGACGAGAGTCGGAACCCTGTGTCATACATTTAAGACAGAGGCCTACTATGTTATACATCCAAGGGAGACCCTGTGTGATACATTATAGAGATTCACCCAGGTGTGACTTATCCTTTTGTCGTACTGTTACCCAGGGGTAAAGGGAGGGGGCGAGTAAAAAGGTGTGTCCACACAATCCAAGGCAATGGGACATCCACTTACATGAGTGTCAGTAATGTTAAAGACATAGGATTAACATACACCACGACTTTGTCACGACCGACCCTGCAGATAGGTCAGAGCTTCACATGAAAGTGAATCTGTAGGTGGCCATAATGAGAGTAATGGGCACAATCGTGGAGAATACATTACTGAACCCCTCTCGAACCTAGGAACACAAACAACATTGCTGTTGGTGAAGCCCAGCGAGCGAGCGCTCTATCCAGCAAGCCTTTGAACTAACATCGGGAAACACGCGTCACATTATCAAAACGACAGCAGTGATGGTGCGGGTGTAGGTGCTCCTAATTCAACTTAACGCTGCGCAAAAAGCTAAACCAGGTCACATTTAAAAACATCCTACAGCTTATTAGTGTGTGTCAACACCAGGCTGTGTCAACACCAGGCACAGGGCGCGTGCAGGGCGCGTGCACCCCATTCAGGTTGTCTCATTGTGCAGGGCGCGTTCACCCCCTTCAGGTTGTCTCATTGGAAACTTTCCACGCATATATTTGTCAACAGTGCTTCTGAAGGTTCTGATCAAAGGTAAAACGACAGTAGCAATTCAAACCACAGACTTACCCTTTAATGTTTAAGGTCGCATCTTGCTTAATAGGATGGTCTGCTGATTTCCAGTAAGGTTTAGGCCCCACCTACATCAAATAGAAGTTGAGGGTGGTTGTGTGGTCGCAGCAGATGTTGCTCATTTACTAAAAAACTAGAGAATGCAACACGGAGTTGTTGAACCAGTGAACAAATCCAAATGCTCCCTCACCTGCACGAGCAAAAGGCTGGCCCCTCCTTCGCGTACTGCCTGCAGAATAACCGGGATGCATCTTCTGCAGTCGGGACACCACGACTCTCCTACCATGCAACATGGTTGACAAACATTAATTACAGAGCACTGTCTGGCATTACATTTACCGACATTGCTTTGTTTTTTACTTCAGCCTTTCCTTTCCCATCCTTTCCTGTACCTGATTCTAAGTTGTAGTCTGACGTGTACGCTGCAAAATGGGGAGCCCGGGCAGTTTTTAAAAGCCTGCAAGGGAATATAAGTAGCATGTATGCGCATACAGGATCCTGTGCCCGTTGCTACGAACGTGTAAGAGGTCAGCCTCAGCTGAAATAGTATGTATGCATAGAGGTCAGCCTCACTCTGTCAATTTAGCAGCCCGATCTTCAACGCCACACGTGCTGACTGTGCTTTTGCTCATGCTGTCTGTAGAAGATATGCTGGCTGCCGAGCGGGTGGGATGGGAAAGAGTATGCATGAACGACAGAACGGGTAGTGTCTCTAAGATAACCCTTCTCCTTCCTGCTTTCGTGCTGACGGGAGAAACAATTGATTTATTGAAGGGGGATATTAAGTTAAATGCACGAGGGAGTGCTTTGCAGGGGATGGCTGCCTGTACAATGGATGGATTCAGGGAAAGCATCAGACATCTGCTAATATGTTTTGATTTAATATTTGTTACATTTGGTGTACCTAGTTTTAACTGCCCTTTAGTTGGGGGGCATGCAAGCTCAGATGTGAAATGGGACTTATTGGCTCCAGTGCAACAGGTAGGGCACCATCCTATCCTAACATTGAACCGCTACTAATGTAGCCCAAGCCAGATGAACACGGAGGGAGGAGTTAACTGGACATCAACTGTATCACGCACACATACACACACACACACACACACACACACACACACACACACGCACATACACACACACACACAAGCACACACACACACACACAGACACACAAGCACACACACATACAGGCACACACTCGCGTGCACACACACACACACACACACACACACACACACACACACACACACACACACACACACACACACACACACACACACACACACACACAGCACACAAACGCAAACACAAACACACACACACAAACGCAAACACACACACACAAACACACACACACACACATACACACACACAGGTCCTGAACTAGGACAGGCGTGCCTACAGAAGTGGGCACGATAGTAGACTTCAAACAGCAGTTAACGGACATTTCGAGTTTTGGAAACGCTTGAAGAAGTAGTGACTCTATGCAACTGGGTCAGCAGAGGGTTTGCGTCCCCGCCACAGGGCACTTGTCACTTTGATGTACAAAAGAGGATACAGAAGAATGGTGCCTTATGGCTACTTGTTCATGGCCCTGCTGTCAATATCGGGCATCATGAGCTTCATGCTGACCACGACCACACTGAAGTCACCATTCACCCAGCAGGCTGAGGTAGGAAATGAGGAGCGCTGTGAAACAAGATACAACTGCCAAGTGCAACTTAATAATAAATGTCCGGTGCAAGGCAGTCAGAAGGGATGCTCTATAATTGAACATCAGTGCACACACCAAGCTTTCTGACTTGGTAATGAAACGCAGAAACGTGAAGTAAATGCTTTCCAGGTCTCTAAAAGCATAGAGCTGCACCGTCGCTTTCCTTACTCTTACCTCAGGATGGGTATTCCTTTCCCATAAAAACAGCTCCAGGCTATAACGACGCGTGCGAATCACTTTATTTATTCATACACAATGCAGCCTCAAAGGCTCTCCTTACTTTTTTCATCTCTCACTTCAACTTGAGGCTCAGCTTTAACACAGCAGCATACAACCATAATCTGGGGGTGCAAATGCACAGCAGTCTCATCTATGCCCCTGCATTTTTTGCCCCTCACAGCCTGAACGCCCATGCTCATAGCCACAACACCGCAAGGTTGTTAGAATTCAAGTGTGCACACTTGTGCATAAAAGGCCTTACAGGTGCATGTGCTCTGTAATCCCTTCGCGCATGTGCCCCTCAGCATGTGCGCCTCCCTGAGCTTTCCATCCATACTCAGCCTCATGTCCATGCTCATAGCCACATAACTCACAACCTTTGCGCACTAACACTCACTATCATGCACGCTTGGACATATGCAGCCTGAGAAGCGCCTGCGCCCCATGCCACTGCTCGAGCCATTCCACCCTGCTCCTCAGGCGGCTGCACTGCGGCACTACATCACCTCAACTCAAGGTAATTTTGATCTCAATTTAGATTTAGATTTAAATGGGGGCCTTAGCCAGACTGTTTGCCTGATCGGCCTGTACCTGGCCTTTGCCAGTCAACAATCCAGAAATAAAAGAAATAATGTGTGTTATTGTTGTGTGGCAGTACACCACCTCAACCCACGATGAGGTTGCAGAGGTTACAGATTTAGCCATCAGTCAAAAAGTGCAACTGCTAGGCTGCCAGGCTGCCAGACTGCTAGGTAGGCTGCTAGTTCATCACTTCAACTGAAGGTGAGAATGAGCCCATCAATGCGCATGGGCTCAAATCATTGTAAAGGAGAACTCATCCTCAGGCGGCTGCTCTGCGGCAGTGCCCTGCGGCAGTGCATGAGTAGGGTCGGCCAGAAGCATACATCTATAGGTATTTACAATGTACATACGGTGTTTGTAGCAGGGAAATCACCATACGTACGGTCATATACGATGCAAATATACGGTTCTGGCCAACTCCATGCATGAGCTCAATAAAAAGTGAGCGCTCGCCACCAATGCGTCGTGTGGCTCCGATGGCTGCTGCATTAAGGATGAGATAACTGTTACAAGTCGTACATTGCGCCTCAACTCAGTGGTAGGGTTCAATACATCAGCACATTGGCTCAGATGAGTGCAATGAGGGACCGCTCATCGAACTGTCTTTCGTAGGGTTGGCCAAAACTGTATGTATATGCCTTATGTGACCGTATATTTGGCGATTTCCCTGCCAAAAATTCCGTAAATGCACTATGTATGTGGCTCTAGCCCACCCTGGTCATTTGCTACGGGTGGCATTGTATGTTTCAACCTGAGACAAGGCAAGGTTCAGAAACTGGAATCAGCTCAGAATGGCTCACAGATGAGATTGAAATGCGCTCGGTCATCGAAAGGGTGCTGTTCCTTTCAATGGTTCCTCTTTTTTGAGAAGGGGCGTATTAGAACCTAGCTAAAACCTATAATAAACAAATAGGGTAACGCTTATCTTGCCCAAATCATTTAATTTGATTGTTTGGAATTGAGTACCGTCATCTCCAGCAGGCGTTAATTTCAGGTTGACTTGCTGATCTTAATTGGGGCAGGACTTGGCTTTCTTGACTCCCGGTGAACTTGAAAGACCTGCATGATGCTTCGCAGCCCTCAAACATGATGGTGTAGTTGTATTACCAGAGTTGCTTTTAACAATGCAGTTGTTCACACTTTAAATCGGAAACGGGAGGGAAAAAAGGGAGAGAAACGTGTAGATCATTGTCGTATATGCCCATTTGGTAGCGACTGTGATGTGTGTACGAGCAGCATCTCCTCTACGACCTTGCTCAGCTCCAGATCCGTGTACGCATACACAATAGGGCACACATGTATTGGCAGTGCGCAAGGATGATGTGCAGTGCACACACATGTATTGGCAGTGCACAAGGATGATGTGCGGTGCATACGCATATATTGGCAGTGCGCAAGGATGATGTGTAGTGCACACACATGCATTGGCAGTGCGCAAGGATGATGTGCAGTGCACACACATGTAGTGGCAGTGCGCAAGGATGATGTGCAGTGCATACGCATGAAACATATTGGCAGTGCGCAAGGATGATGTGCACTGCAAACACATATATTGACAGTGTGCAAGGATGATGTGTAGTGCACACACATGCATTGGCAGTGCGCAAGGATGATGTGTAGTGCAAACGCATAGATAGACAGTGCGCAAGGATGATGTGTAGTGCACATGCATATATTGACAGTGCGCAATAATTTTATGTGCATTGCACAAACACATGCGCATTTACCGTTTACAGTACACAAGAAATGATGTACAGACACTGTGTGGTCATAAAGGGTGTTGGACAGCCCAACACATTAAGACTGCACCCCTTTAGACTGCTGGCTAGTGTTGTTGCCCAAAATACCATTGCAAGCAAGTACCTACCTGGAAATCCAGTTGACTGCTGCAATGTTTGTGTGTGTGTGTGTGTTATGTGGTATAACAACTGTGATGTACTAATTTGTTTTAAGCTGCTGCCACAATCAAGTGCCCTTGGTGGAATCCATGATGCCTACACACATAAACACGTACACACACACCCCAACATCTCACGCGCTTCATGCCTGAGCACATCAGCAAGTGCAACATCTTACTGATTGTCATGGCTTCAGCTTATCCCATCTCCAGTCGAGTCTGACCATCTGTGGCTCTCAAAATGTCCTTTCACCTTGGCATCCTCTTGTCTTGTGATGCACAATTTGGTGTTTCACCCGTGCCGTGCGCAGGTCACGTGTTGCGTGATCTGACGTGATACCTCATTTTGATGCGGTGTTTCATCTGTGCCGTGCGCAGACTTGGGTTGCTGCCACAACAGAGTGCCCCTGATGGAGTCCATGATGCCCACCCACGCTTGCACCGACCTCGTGTGCATCTTGTCGGAGCGGGGCCCCTTTTCTCTAGACAACCTGATGCTGCTCAGCAGCGAGGAGGTGGCAGCTAAGAAGATGAAGTGCGTGCAAGCGCACGGAGGCCAGAAACGCACTCTGCAGCAACAACAGCAGCAGCAGCGACAGCAGCAGCAGCGACAGCAGCAGCAGCGACAGCAGAAGCTCAAAGGAGTGACATCTGTGTACGAAGCCCAGCAGCAGCTCGAAGCAGGGGGTCTGGGGGTGCAGGTACGGTGTGGCGTGTACGTGTGCTGACAGAGCTCACAGAGTTTACAAGGGTGCAGGTACGGTGTGGCATGTTCGTGTGCTTACAGAGTTCACAGAGTATACAAGGGTGCAGGTACGGTGTGGCGTGTACGTGTGCTTACAGAGCTCACAGAGTCTACAAGGGTGCAGGTACGGTGTGGCGTGTACGTGTGCTTACAGAGCTCACAGAGTTTACAAGGGTGCAGGTACGGTGTGGCGTGTACGTGTGCTTAGCGCTTGCAAGGACACGTTTTGTTACGGGCCATGGTTGGTGTAACACCTGCTGTCAGTCGCTGGGCTGCTCAGGGTTGTTGGGTGCGCATACTATGGTGTGGTTTCTAATTTGTTGGCCCGTCATTGCTGGTTTGTTCGGTGCAGCCAAATTCCGGGTCGATTCATGTTCAGACGGTTGAGCAACAAGCACGTTTCCTTACCAGCTTCTTGCGCCACCTGCTCGCCTGCCCCTCAATTTTCTTTGCACGTCTGTCATGCTCTTTCTGCCGCGATCGTATGTAGGCATGATTTATGTTTACGCCTGGGTGGGTGGAACTATAGGCTAATATCTGTAATAACTGGCTGGTTCATTTCAATCTATTTGTTAGTACTGTTGCATCTATGCGTTCGAAACAGCCTGAAGGCATGAAACAATCCTAGTTGCAACTACTACACTTGTTGTGCTGCTGGAAGTCTTTCCTTCAAGCACTTCGACAGATTAGCTTATTACAAATCTTATAGGTCAGGTGTCAATAAGGTTAATAAGGTTTGCTTACACAAATCAGTCAGGTCAGGTTTCAACAATCATGCCATTGCTCAACAGCGAAGGGCCGCCAACACCAAACACCAAACTTTGGTTACGGCCCCCCCCCCTGCCTCTATCCTTCACAGTTCCGTCCACACACCTGCTTCACCCTCCAGGTGTCGATCATCATGCCGGTCTACAACAACGACGGCCTCGCAAGGCAGGCCTTGCTGGAGGTGTTCCGCACATCGGCTGAGGCGGAGTCTATTGAGCTCATTGTGGTGGATGATGGGTCCAGGGATAGGCTGGTGGGCCTGGAGTACCTGCTGCGGCAGTTGGAGGACAACTTTGGGACACGGTGTGTGTACGTGTGTGAGTGTGTGCTTGTGTGTGTGTATGTGTGTGTGTGTGCGTGCCTTCAAATGGATTGTGGTGTACGATGGATCCAAGGACAGGCTGGTGGGCCTGGAGTACCTGCTGCTGCTGCTGCTTCTGCAATCAAATGTTTGGGACGTGGTATATGGGTATCCTTTGTGTGTGCGTGTGTATGTGTGTGCGTGTGCGTGTGTGTGTTTGCTCGTGCTGATTTTGGCCGCTGTGAAATATGAAATGGTCGGTGGGGCTGCTAGTTGGCGTGCATGAGGGCTGCTGTGCATGAGGGCTGCTAGTTGGAGTACATGGATTGGTTAGTGGGCTCGTAGTTGGGTTAGTTGATGCCCTACAGCTGGAGGTCAGATGTTGTCTGATCCGAGGCACTGGATTGGCTCCATTACACAGTGCACTCAACAGTGCGCTAAAATGGCTTTTAGTCGAGGCTGCAAAGCTTGCTCACCAGGAGCTGCAACGCGCAATTGCTTTGCGTGCACGTATGTGCAGGGTTGGCCAGAACCATATATATATATATATATATGATGTATGATGTATGATGTATATACGCTATGTTTGGCAGGGAAATCACCAAATATACGGTCATATACGGGGTATATACACAGTAATGGCCAACCCTAGTCATCTGTTGTTTTGCCTGTGATGGGGCAGCAGTGACCGAAAGGGTGCATACAGCTTCAGGCGAATATGCACTTCTTAATAAAAAAATTGTAATTAATCGTGGTTTAGGTAGTGCTTCACAAATCCAAAAAATGGTGGATTCAGCTTTAAAAGAATTAGGTATGATTGCTGGTATGCTCGTGTGCCTGCAGGACACCCCTGCTGCGCACTGCCAGCAGCAAGGTAAGGTAAGGTGAGGTTACGTCGCTATATATGCCTGTTGGGGGCATCTCAGCGGAAGCTTAGGAAAAGCCTGAAACCAAAAAAGGCATTAGAAATATCAAGGGGAAAGGGCTAGGCACTCAGCCACAAAAGCGGCCACACCATATATATATCTGGTTGGTTTAAAAAAGTCCTCAAACGACTTAGCCTGCAGCAAGGGCTGAAATGTAAAGAGCATAAGGGCTACGGGGTGGCTGAGACCTATGGCGTGCATACAGCTTCAGGGGAAAATACAGCTGTTTAACATGCATGCTTGCCTGCAGGACTCTCATACTGTTAACAGCCAGCTGCAAGGGCTATGAGGCAGCTGTGAAGTACACAAAGTACATACAGCCTCAGGCCTCAGGCACACACACACACACACACACACACACACACACACACACACACACACACACACACAACGCAAATGTTTAACATGCTTGAGTGCCTGCAGGACTCTCATGCTGCGCACGTTCAGCAGCAAGGGCTACGGGGCGGCTGTGAATTACGGCCTGCACAACGCGGTGGGCACGTTTGTGGTCATCCTCAACACTGATGCGTTTGTGGTGCATGGCTGGCTGGCGGCTATGCTGCGCACGTTTGAGATGAGGGCAGACGCTGGCCTGGTAGGCCCGCTGTTCATGGGCAGCGGCAACCTTGTCACAGAGGCGGGGGGCATCGTGTACAGGTGTGTGTGTGTGTGTGTGTGAGGCAGACACACAGGCAACCTTGTCACTGAGGCGGGGGGCGTCACTGAGGCGGGGGCATCGTGTACAGGTGTGTGTGAGTGTACGTCTGTGTTTGTATGCGTGTGTGTGTGCCTGTATGCTGTGTGTGTATGAGGCAGACACTCAGGTCATCACACACACTTTCTGTACGTCTGCTTTTGTATGTGTGTGTGCCTGTATGCTGTGTATGAGGCAGACACGCAGGTCATCACACACACACTTTCCTGTGTGTATTACAGAACCCAGGTGCACACACACATGTCCCACAAGTGTAACGCATTGTTTGAACTCCTGAATTAGAGAATTAGAAAGGATTGGCTTGAGCAGTTGCGCACACGTTACTGCCATGTTAGTCATGATCAAGTGGACTAGACTTCTCTGCGCGTGAGCGTGACATTGTCCAGTGCAACTAACACCATGTCCAGACCAATTTCACTCGCCAAGGCACATGTTTAAACAAACAGACGCTGCAGTGCAAAAGGTGCAGGCATGCCAATACAGCCAACCAGGTTCTGTTATAACTAAGGATGCATTTGTCGTCTGGGTGTGATCAAATTCCCCCCTTCCAATTACACATGCAGGGATGCCAGGGCAGCCAACTTTGGCCGCTTCTATCCGCCAAACGAGAACACCACGTACCTGCGGCGTGTCGACTATGTGTCTGCTGCGTGTGTGCTGATACGTCGCTCGCTGTTCCTCAACATATCGGGCTTTGACCTTGCGTACGGCCGGGTATGTTTGGTGCTTTCTGTCCGGGGTTGTCATTGTACAGTGCGTAAAAAAAGGCTGCTCGTCTGCTGTGCGCGCAATGATTCACTGCTTGATGTTGCCCAACGTGCTTTTGCCTGGACATTGCGTGCGGTTAGGTTTTGTGGTGCTTTCTGTCTGGGGTTGTTATAGTACAGTGCGTGATGAAAAGGCTGCTCGTCTGCTGTGCGCGCAATGATTCACTGCTTGATGTTGCCCAACGTACCTTTGCCTGGACATTGCGTACAGCCAGGTTTTTTGGTGCTTTCTGTCTGGGGTTGTCATAGTACAGTGCATAATGAAAAGGCTGCTCGTCTGCTGTGCGCGCCATGATTTGCTGCTTGAAATTGCCCAACGTGCTTTTGCCTGGACATTGCGTGCTGCTTTCTGTCCGAGGTTGTCATAGTACAGTGCATGATGAAAAGGCTGCTCGTCTGCTGTGCGCACCATGATTTGCTGCTTGAAATTGCCCAACGTGCTTTTGCCTGGACATTGCGTGCGGTCAGGTTTTTTGCTGCTTTCTGTCTGGGGTTGTCATAGTACAGTGCATAATGAAGAGGCTGCTTGTCTGCTGTGCGCGCCATGATTTGCTGCTTGAAATTGCCCAACGTGCTTTTGCCTGGACACTGTGCTATGTGCGGCTGCCGGGTACCTGAGCCCCCCTGTTTGCTTTTGGTGTGTGTTGCGACTAGCCTGTGGTTGTTTGAGTGAAGCCACTAAGCTTTTTGGTGTGTGTGTGTGTGTGCGTTGCAAGTAGCCTGTAGTTATTAGAGTCAGGCCACCCTATCGTTTTGGCGTGTGTTGAGACTAGCCTGTGGTTGTTTGAGTGAAGCCACCTAAACTTTTTGGTGTGTGTGTCGCAAGTAGCCTGTGGTTATTAGAGTTAGGCCACCCTATTGTTTTGGCGTGTGTTGCGATTAGCCTGTGGTTGTTTGACAAGTTTCACTGTTCTGTTTGGTACAGGTTTCACTGATCTGTTCTGTACAAGTTTCACTGATCTGTTTCACAAGTTCCACAACCCTGCTGCACGCAGGATTCTACGAGGACACTGATTTGGCTTTGTTGCGAGTGCAGTGTGATTTTTTAGAAGGGGAATACTAGTTTCACAGCCCCAGGGATGCTACGAGGATGCTGGGTTTGGCTGTGGTATTAGTGCAATGTTGTATACAACGGGCACAATGTTTCGACACCGTGCTGCACGCAGGGTTACTACGAGGACACTGATTTGGCAATGGCCGTTCGTGCCCGTGGCTTCCAAGTGTACGTGCAGCCCTTTGCCATTGTGTACCATCAAGAAGGCTCCACTTTAGGCACCGACAATTCAGGTGGCTCCTCCTGCCTTTCGTGTATTTAGGAGTACGTACGTCCTTATTAAGTCACGCTGTCGTTTGGTAGCCCAGTGTCATCATGTGGACATCAAGAAGGCTTTTTTTTTGCACTGACGATCCTGATATGCTGTTTTACTTAATTCCATAGTAATATTCATCTAAAAGTACGTGCTCCAGAAAGCCTACATGTCCTATGTCCCTATATTCCATGTTTAATCATATACATATTAGGTAATTCCGTATGCCTTCTTGAATATAGAATGATATAAAATGGCAACATCCTGAGATGCAAAAACACGTACACATACACACAAATACACACAATCACACACACGTACATGCACGCAGCAGAGCAGCAGGACCATGGCCACTAATAAAAACACTCCCCACACCAAGTGGCGCTCCCAGCTACGTGTTAATCTCATAAACACACATCACCAATTTGCACACAGCGAAGAAGCAGTCCCTTACGGCCACCAACTAAAGCTTTTTTAACACCAGATAGGGCACCCAGCTACGTGCTCACCACAAAATACAAATACGCACACACCCACCACTTATTTGCACACAGCGGAGAAGCAGTCCCTTATGACCACCAACAAGAACATCTTTTACACCAAGTGGCGCGCCCAGCTAGACGCGCAGCATGGCCTCCCCTCTGAACCCTTTGATCTTGCTGCCACGCAACGCTACAAGCACCGCATCCTATGGGTGAGCCTGACGCATCCAGTGTGTTCACATAAGCCCTTTTTGTGTGTTGGGAACCTTATTTTATAAGGCTCTCTGCGACTATACGTGGTAAAATAACTGATACTGTTTTGCTGCTTTACGCGGCAAGCAGGCGCTTCTTCGCGCTACCTATAAAAGGACACTTTTTACTGCCACTCATATTCATATTCTCATGTTCATAGTGAATTTCATACCTTATTTAAACCTTATATACATAATCATGTATGATACAATTGCTGTAACGTGTGGACAAGGCTTCTCTTAGTGCTGTCTGCATGCTGTGTCCTTCCAACCACGTCTTGTTGCCATTCATCGCTAGGGAAGCAAAGTCTCTCTCTCTCTCTCTTTCTCTCTCTCTCTCTCTCTCTCTCTCTCTATCTCTCTCTCTCTCTCTCTCTCTCTCTCTCTCTCTCTCTCTCTCTCTCTCTCTCTCTCTCTCTCTCTCTCTCTCTCCCTGTATGTGTGTGTATGCGCGCGTGTGTGCGCGTGTGTGTGTGCGTGTGTGTGTGTGTGCACGTGTGCGTGTGTGTGTGTGTGTAGGTGTGTGGGGGTGTGTAGGTATGGGTGTGGGTGTCTGAGCCGTCACCTTCCAAATATTGTGGTCCAGCCCACAATTCCTGTTTGTTTGGTTATTACAACCTTCATGCTAGAGCTTGTACCCTTTACCTAATCGTTTCTTTATATGTCTTTGGAGCAAGAGTCGCTCTCTGGCAGCACTTTTTGCACACACAAGTGGATGACATTTCACACACACACGCACACACACACACGCACACAAACACACACACACAGGTGGATGACATTTCACACACACGCACACAAACACATACACAGGTGGATGACAATTCATACACACAGGTGGATGACATTTAACACACACGCACACAAACACACACACACACAGGTGGATGACATTGCACACACACGCACACAAACACACACACAGATGGATGACAATTCACACACACAGGTGGATGACATTTAACACACACGCACACAAACACACACACACACACACAAACACACACACACACGCACACAGGTGGATGACATGATTCCTGAGCCTGATGGGGACTCAGGATCTGTCAGGATGTACCACCTCTGGCATGTCCTCCTCTCTGCTGGCTTCCACATCACCTTCCACCCCAACATGTTTCGGTACATGCAGTACGCGCTGCTTGCGCGCATGCATGGTGTAAAAATTGTGCTGGACAGGGCTGGCTTGTTAAACAGGTGAGAGGCATCACCTTCCACCCCAACATGTTTCGGCGTATGCAGTACACGCTGCTTGCGTGCATGCATGCATGCATGGTGTGAAGTTTGCGGTGAACGTGACTGGATTGCTGAACAGGTGACCAAAAGAAGGGGAGGGAGAGAAGTTGGTAGATGGGCAGTGTCAGTGTTAGTGTTCATCTCCGCCCACCTTTTTTTCCTGGAGCAGCATCACTGAGGCCAAAATCAGCAGCAGCACATACTCCTTCAGGCAAGTTTCAGTTGTTGAGCAAGCCAAGCAGGAAGAGGGTGTTAGGGTGAGGTGTCTGTGCAGTATTTTGCTGAGCAGGGCCGGCCTTCTTGACAGGTAAGGGAAGGAGAGGGGGATAACTGGGTGGTTGTGTCATGAGTACTTGTGAAAGAGTGTTTGGCTTAAATTGTGTGAGCATTTGGCTGAGCAGGGCTGGCTTGCTAATGACTCATTAGTAGGGTGCGAGGCATAATATTATGTCTTATGAATGTTTTGGCACTGGTGCTGGGAATGCTCTGGCACTGGTGCTGGGAATGCTCTGGCACTGGCACTGGGAATGTCCTGGCACTGGCACTGGGAATGCTCTGTCACTGGCACTGGGAATGTTCTGGCACTGGCACTGGGAATGCTCTGGCACTGGCGCTGGGAATGTTCTGGCACTGGTGCTGGGGATGCTCTGGCACTGGCACTGGGAATGTTCTGGCACTGGTGCTGGGAATGTTCTGAAACTGGCACTGGGAATGTTCTGGCACTTGTGCCCGGATGCCAGGATGTTCTGGCACTGCTGCCTGGGCGTTTGGCGCAATGTGGGGAGCAATGAGGGGGAAACAGCTCTCAACAGGGCAAGAGGAGAGGAGGCAGCTCCCGACTTGTCAGTCTTGAAATTGAGGAACGAAGCGGAGTGCACAAGAAGGGGGGTCGTACAGCCTTTTGCAGCCTACCACACAGCTTTTGTCAGTGTAAGGCTCTAGCTAGGCTGGGCACTTACAGTAAATCTACCACGCAGCTTTTGTCAGTGTGAGGCTCTACCTAGGCAGGGCACTTACAGTACAGACGGTCCTGACCCAGCCTCACAGGTGAAATCACACACCTACACACACAATGCACATTCACAATGACAGATGCATGCAAACATGCGAACACACACACAGACACACACACACGCACACACACACACACACACACACGCACACACACTCTCTCAGGGGCTGCCCATACGATGCCATCGGCATCTCCCGCAAGCCTGTGTTTGCTTCGTGGTTTCCCGTCCTGCGTCGCATGTGCCCCCATACTGTGCCCATTCTGTTCGACACGGTGGACCTATCATTCATCCGAGAGGGGCGGCTGGCGCTGTCTAAGAATTACACCATGCAGGTGTGTGTGTGTGTATATGTGTGTGCGTGTGTGTGTGTGTGTTTGTGCATACACTCTTTTAGTCATTCATCCGAGAGGGGCGGCTAGCACTGTCTAAGAATTACACCATGCAGGTGTGTGTGTGTGTGCGTGTGTGTGTATGTGTGTGTTTGTGCATAAACCTTTTTTTGTCATTCATCTGAGAGGGGCGGCTGGCACTGTCTAAGAATTACACCATGCAGGTGTGTGTGTGTGTGCGAGCCGCC
>Ga0307968_1002512_pt1 | contig 15282 bp, 16 predicted proteins | sample OrgLakmetagen650_FD_201834 | JGI IMG/M metagenome (GOLD analysis project Ga0307968, IMG submission 201834) | Saline water microbial communities from Organic Lake, Antarctica - #650 | ecosystem: Environmental > Aquatic > Non-marine Saline and Alkaline > Saline | place: Antarctica: Organic Lake... | reverse complement strand
TTTTTCTTTTTCTTTCTGAGCTTATGGATTTATTTGTGGCTGGCCGAGACCAGTCAGCAGCCGATCAGCCAAACAACCTGGCTGAAGGTCACCCCCAATTGTAACCATTGTAACCATTGTAACCATTATTCTCCAAGTGGGACGCTGTGTGGCTCTGCATCTGTTGGGTGGTGTAGAAGATGTGCGGAACATCACTCATTCCTCCGGCAATTGCGACTTGTGTTCTGTATCTAATCAGAACGGCCTGTGACACAAAGGAGTAAAGCAGGACAAAGAGGAGTGCGATTAGATTTATCAAAGGGACAAATCAGGAACGACAAGGCACAGCTACGCTAGAAAAGAAAAATAGCTCCGTGGTGTGAACACTTCTGGCATGGATTAGGAAAAACACTCTTGTGGGTTGAGCCATACAGCATTCCACCATTTTAGACAAAGAAGAGAAGGAACTCTACGTTAGTGGTGTTCTCGCACTCAGCATGATTATGGGGAGAAAAAACACAAAGGAACAGCTACGTTGGTAATGTTTACAAGTTAACACACTCAGCGTGATTAAGGGAAGGAGGGAGCTTAAGTGCTAACTGCTCCTAGGAACTTCCACTGCCAAAACCATGATAAGAGAGTGTCCTCTGAGCTTGTGGTGTTCTATACTTTGAGGAAGTCATGTCGTAGCTCAATTCATGTGTTCATATGTAACGAATATAATGTCGTAGCACGATTCATGTAACAAATATAATGTCGTAGCTTAATTCATGTGTTCATATGTAACGAATATAATGTCGTAGCTCAATTCATGTAACGAATATAATGTCGTAGCTCAATTCATGTGTTAATATGTAACGAATAAAATGTGCATCCTTCAAGTAGGGCAAGCATTGTTAGATCAATGTGATATGTGGTGGCACATCAAAATGCACTAACTATTGCGAACGCAAACACTTTACACTCATACACACACGCACAAACACACACATACAAACATGAACGAGCACACTGCATCATGCATTGCTGCATCCATCTGTGCGTTGCACATGCAGTCATGCCCAGGGTTGCACGCTACGCTGCGCTACGAGGGGTTATCTTACCGTACCTTACCGCACTCACCCCGGTGCCCAAATTTCAGAAATATTAAAGGTAATCCCGGGAACCACAGACCCTGTAAATAAATATTTTAGCCTTCCCTGCACCAACCCCGGTGGGCATTTAGCCCAGCCAGTACTTGTACAAGAGTGTGTGCATGCCACCAAACTTGCTTTTTGCCAAACCCAAGAAACCCCGGAGCCTCTGAATGAATATATATTTTACAATACCGACATCACGCCGGAGGGCAAAAAACGTTATTTACCCGGGGTAAGTACGGTAAGGCACGGTGTGTAGGAAATGTCAACATTGCCTCTGGCTATTATTTTGCCACACTGCAGTCAGAGCCAAGACCGTATCTTCGCTTCACAAATAATTGAGAAATACCTATTTTATATATAGAGAGAGAAAGTTTATAAGGGAATCGGCACTGTTACGTGATAACGGAAACTGGTTGACCTCTCCTTGCTTTGTTTGTAGCAGGTAGCACACAGCGTAGGTGTAGTGTAGCGTAGCGTAGCAAGCATACGCTGTGCTACAAACCCTAGCAGCGTTTGTTCTGCAACCTTGGTCATTCCCAGGGACAGTCATCCCCGGAAACCTACGTCCTTATGGCTGTCTAATCGAAAGGTTCACTTGCCAAGGGACCGTATACACACCGCAAAAACTATGACAATGGTCCGTCCAAAGCGGGGACCCTACCTCTGGTATTTCTCTGGGGCTTGAAGAAATCGTATGACGAGAAGATCCACCCCTGTTTTCAATTTTACGTTTCCATTTTCGCCAAATTCCAAGGGAGAATAGACACACACGGGCACAATTACACACACAAGCGCTAGACGTACAGTGTATCACCCCTTCTCGTCACTCCTTCCACTTACCATCTCAGCGGCAGACGTATCTGCGAGAGGCTGGTTAAGGAGTTGTGAAACCTCTGAGACAGCGTCGACTTCCATTTCGTTGGTGCCCGTGGCTTGAAAATGAAAAGACATGCGTGTCTAAACCTAGTAGAACCTCAAGTAGTATGATCTATGCTCTCATTTTGCATTGACTTGATGTGGATTGTGATTTGCATTTTGGTTGTGGGCATCAAACAAGGGACGGAGAAGACGGAGGTCAAACTTGGGAAGAATGGGCAGAAGACATCACTTACGGGTTGTACCTATTACGCAGTCAAACCTTGGGATCCCATGTGGGAGCGCACAATCAACGCAAACACCCCCACTCATTAAAATAACAACTGTGCACTCGTGCGCGCACGCACACACACACAGAGATACACGTACGCGCGCACACGCACGCACGCACAAAAAAACACACACTGACACACAGATACACACACGCAATAGACACACAAACACACACAACAACAACCAGCACGCTCACGAAGGTGTGTCTAAAAGCGTATAGGCAGCAAAGTTTTACAAATTCTACTCACTGGCTCTGCCACACGAGTTTGGGCAGCAGGTTCAATGTTAGGAAAGGCTTGGCCTTCCTCAGGATTTGTCGGCATGCTTACCTGCACCGGCACAAAGATGATACAAGACAGTTCACTCACCAATACTGAAACAAACAACACAACATGTGATATGTTTGTTGTGTGTGTGTGTCTACTTGTCTTTGTGTAGGTAGTTTCTATTTGTGTTGTGTGTGTGCATTTGTGCAAGTGCGTGTGTACAAGCGCGTGTGTGTGTATGCGTGCTTGTGTGCGTGCGTGTGTGTGTGTGTGTGTGTGTGTGTGTGTGTGTTGTGTGTGTACGTGAACGTGTGTGTGAGTGTGTGTGTGTGTGTGTTTGTTTGTGTGTGCGTGTGTTGCGTGTGCGTGTGTGTGTGTGTGTGTGTGTTTGCGTGTGTGTGTGTGTGTGTGACAAGGTGGATTTACTCTTTTGCGGGCAAACCCGAATTTCAAATTTGAAACACGCGCGTTAAAGGTATAAAGATATAAAACATCAGCATTTATTAAACCCAAAGGACCAGAATGGGTGAGTAGGATTTGCAAGCCTTCCCTCTCGATATGCCTCTGATTAGATGGGTCTGCGCGCTGGGTGTGGCTGTGGATTTCCGTGCGCCATGGTCTTCGTGTCTTTCTCGCTCTGTTATCGTTCCTCACTGTCCTGACTGAGTCCTCTTCAACCTGTGTGTGCACTCCTGTCTGTCCTTTATTTCTGTTCTTGCCCTTCCCCTGGGAAGCCCCTGCCTGCCTGCCCCTGTTTACCTACTCTCATACTCCCTGCGCTTTTTAGCCCACGCCTCTGACGCGCTATGCTTCCATGCTGATTTACATATGAGATATGAGACCTCTTCCTCTCTTCTTCCCTCCATGCTCTGGCACCCTATGATATATGAATGAGCATCAGGTGTGCTTATCATTGCAGCAACAAACCATCGGCCTCACCCGTCTTCTGCTTCCTACATTCTTTTCACTTGCACCTGTGTGTATGATATGCAAACAGACCTGCAAACATGCGTACGTCGCCTGCCTCTTTGCACGTGCAGGCAAGTTCATGGGCCCTGATGTCGTGGCTCTCACGATCCCCATCATTGGTGCGGATTGGGCCTGTATTGTGCTTGCATGCCGCAAATGGGTACCCAATCACGTGTTTGCATTAGCCCAGCAACAAAATTGCGCACACGGCTGACGGCTGCTTGCATCTCTGTGCCTTTGATACCTCCAGCCCTGTGCACGTGCTCGTGTTTGATGCTTTGTTTTTGCGCACGCATGCACATGTAATGCGCATGCCTTCCCTCTAAAAGGCTTTCTTTCCCCTCCATCCCACAAACCTCTCCAGGTGCCAGCACGCTCTTCTTTGGCATGATTGGAAGAGCCTTCCTTTTTGATCCAGAGTGAGTAGACAGATAGAATGCGTATTCGGAGCACCTTGATGACTGCCTAAGCCTGCATTGCTGCATACCCTTGACCTTCACCAACTTCCACCCAAGAGCAGGCATGTCACACAAACCACAGTCAGTAGTGCATGCATGCATGCCCATCCAGCCTTTGTTTTTATCTTGCTGCATCAAATCACACATGTAAACACACACGCACGTACACACACACACCTATACACGCACACTCACTCTCTCACAGAGCACATGCTGCTATTTGCGTCTTGATACACCGACATGCGTGAAACAAACAACACGATAACACGATGCACGCAGGTGGTCAAGTGGCATTGAGTTCTACGAGAAAGAGGATGAGGCTACAAGGATTGCCGAGAACTACCGCATGCAGTACCAGCAAATCTTCAGAAACCGAGTCATGAGGGGCGCCCGATCCTTGGTAAGTGGACAGGGGGTACGTACGTTTTGGTTAAGTTTGCGGACAGCTTACTACTCAACTGGCTCGAGCAATCTAAATTCTTGTCCTCTTTGGTCGAGCAGCCATTCCAGGCTGAATGCCTCTGTAGTCCAAAACAAATTAGTGCTAGCAAAGTTTTCGACTGAAGAGTGGCCGCAAATGTGTGCTTGGGGGCGATGTATTTAGCATGAAATATCTCATGTCAGGGAGCTTGAAAGTAGTCACACACACAACACACACGCACACGCACACAGAGATACAGACACGCCCGTGCACGTACTTGCACCTTCAAACACACAAAGACACTGAAACACACGCGCACACCCTCAAACTCACGCACATCACGCACGCACACATGCACACACACACACCCTCAAACACACGCACACCACGCACTGACTGCGTCAGAACAAAGCTAGGTGCTACTTATTTGTGCTTTGAGCAAAAGAAACAGGTTGTCTGCTGTTTTGCTCTTGATGTTGTTGAAAGGAGCCTGTGTTCACTCATCTTGCTTTCTTTTAGGGTTAGCTAAAATTCTAGGTGTATGATGTGCATCTGTTTCTAAGTGAGGAACCGCAGCAAAAAGTGCAGTCGCAAATGATTTTCCCTTTTTGCGTGTTGCGTGCCTCCTGCTCGTTTGCTTGCTTTTGTGGGTATCTTCACTGTGCGTTTAGGGAAAAGCTCTGCTGGTGATGATGAGACAGCCAGAACAAGTATATATAATATCATAAATATATTCACATTTCTGGCCAATTGTGCTCAGCAACAAAGGCTAGTCATGATGGAACCAATCAAAACTCCCTGTAAAACCAACACAGAGTACATCCCTGTCTGTACACCGCAATTTTTTACCTTGATATTTTACAGTTCAACAACGAGCCCGCTGGCATGTTCCCTGCCTCTGACAAGCACCCCGACGCCGACAATGAGAGGAAATAAGAATTGAATGAGTCTGATACTTGGATGGTTTGCTCCACCTTGGCCATATAAGCGACACGTGGTACATGTGTCATGGCACGTTTAGACAGGCAGTGATCTTCATACATGATCGTGCTTTTTGAATGAGATTATGTGTACACTATATCAATGAGTAGGCTGCTTGCTTGTATGAGTATGCCAATGTTAGAAAGTGCCGGTTTCAGAGTACGGCCGAGGCAGCTATGTTTGCTCTTTCACTTCTTGGATGCAATTGAATGTAATGAATGTAAGTATGTCAGTACAGCAGCTAATTTTCCACCCAAAGTGCAGCTTCTCAGAGCTTGAAGCACATGCTGCTGTGCCTCTCAGAGGGTCAGAGCCCCGAGCATCGTGAGATAATACAGAGAGGAGAGTGTTATTGACCAGAAAGAAAGGAAAAGAGGCCATGCTGGGTGGCATCGAGCCCTGAGTTTGGGAGTCGCTCACACGGCATTTTTAGAAATCAGGTTCTGGAGCAAAACCTACAACTACCAACCTTCCACCCAATTTGAAACCCATGCAAAAGTAACACTCTGTTTTGTCGAAGACCTCAGGGAGAGTCACATGGAGCACTAGACACCTCATTCTGAAACTCATCCGAGAGAACACAACAGCAAATGCAATTTTTAACCAATGGTGTGCTCTTCCTACCAAAAGGGCTCTGGTCACTCATTTGCCTTACATTTTTTCCCAAGTACATGTTTTTCAACCTGCCTCGTGATGTCAATCGCAGCACAGCCAGCTCTTCTCAGACTTCTTGTTTACACCCTATGTTTTGAGACAGCAACATAAGATTAAAGTAACTCCCCCACCTGTGACCTGTGTGATACTGATGATGCCCAAGATGAGCAGCATGTCCTTTTCCACTGCGTCAATCCCCACATATGATTTCTCTCCGCAGAAATTATGCATCTCTGTTTCACCCAGCAACAGGAGCTCACGTTGTGCCTACTTTCTTAAGCGAGAATAATAGCAAGCTTTACTTTTTCCTCCACGAACTAATTGCTTTTTATGAGCAGGCTAGCAGTCGCACTTCCTGACTGATGGCCTTTTTTGTAGACCTTGACAGTTGAGAATTTCTGTATGTCTTGTTCAAGCTGAATATGCCAGTCTCATTGATCACCTTTCTGAGTTTGATACTTTGGGTGATCAATTGACAACATGTGAGCATTCTAAGAGGTTCCATTAGAAAGGATCCTTTAGAGACCCTGTACCGTGTAAGGTCTCCGATTCTATTTGTTTGCCTAGTCGTGTTAATGTTTAACAGGATGAAACCGAGAATGTCTGAGTAAACGGTCCCAGCTCCGGGAAGGGACAGTGGGGAATGGCAGCCAACCAAAGGTGAGTAGCACTAGCAGAGCTGGTCGCACACACGAGCACGAGTATGAGCAGAGAGCGCACAGGCGTGGATGTACGGAACTGGTAGAAGGCTTACCACAGCGATGCAAAGAACTCGCTCCCCTGATGGATGGTGTTTCCACCTTGGATCCCTTTCTTGGTCTGAAGGCACCCCAAAATAAATGAGCTGTTGTGCTGAGCCTTATACTTTGCGGTGACGTTGATTTTATCTGACTGAGTAGTTAAGGGCGCCTATCCAACCAAGCACGTGATTTCTATTCTTGACTCTGCTTGAAAAGCCATCATCTGGCCAGCATCAGTAAGCTGCTTACATACTGTGCCCTGAAGCTGCGTTTTACATGCTACATAGACAGGTAAAAGGACGGCTGCATGAATCATCTAGAGCGCAGCTTTTGAGTGACAAAAAACTTGTTGACCTGCTTCAAACTCCCCCGTGTCGGTCGTGCCTACAAAAACAGGTAGAGGAAGGTGTTGCAGTGAGTCAGTGGTAAAAAAGCAGAAGCAAAGGTGTTTACAGAAAGACAGTTTGCACGAGCACTTGCTGTTGCATAGCTACCTCCTAGGTCACGTGCGCTTTGTGGTACTTGTGTGTCAGTCTATACGTGTGACAGTATGTATGACTCAATGCGTCTGTCTATCCGTCCCTAATGATGCAATTGAGCCTTTGCTGTTTCTGGCCTTGAAATTTCCATTTTAGAGGCAGGCGTCAAGGCATGCATTTGTGCATTTGACAAACCTAAAATTCATAAAGCCAGGTTACATCCAAAATAAATCGGCACTTGGGCAAGGAAGTTTAATTTCCCATCTTTTGCTTATAAAAGCAGACATGTCGTCACAAGTCTGAGTCTGAATGTCGCCACGAGTTTGAATGAGTCTGAATGAGTCTGAATGAGTCTGAATGAGTCTGAATGAGTCACGAGTCTGAGTCTGCCTGTCGCCACGAGTCTGAGTGAGTCTGAATGTCGTCACAAGTCTGAGTCTGAAAGCTTGTGCCAGCTTCAAGGTCTGTTATGCAACGGCTTAAATTTGGCGGTGAAGGTTCCTAGGAGCAGCTAGCGCCCACATTTCTTCCTTCCCATACTACTCACGCTGTATGTGTCAACACTACCACTATTGGTACGTCTTGTTTCAATTGTGAGGATCGTAACAAATGGTTGAGCGTGAGCAAATCGTAACAAATGGGGAGGCAAAAGAAGAGGACTCACCGCAGAAAAGCATACAAACACACACACCAACACACACACACACACACACGAACCTCTGGATAGCAAGCTGCCAAGAAAGCTAGACGCTGCCGTACGGAGTGCTTGGTTACTTCCTGCTGCCACAAATATGAATGTACGACTGTGTGTCCACTTTTGCACATTTTGCGTGTTGAAAGAAATGTAGAGGCTGAAACGTAGAGCAACGCGTTCTAGGAGGCTCAGGAGGCAAAGGCTTTGCACTTGCATGCATATGCACATCAACCACAGCCGTGCGGATGGCCTACAACTTTGTCAAGTCATTTCATTTTACGTCACTTTACGTCACTTTACGTCATTCTCCATCACTCTACGTCACTCTACATCACTCTACGTCACTCTACGTCACTCCACGTCACTCTACGCCACTTAACGTCATCCTATCACTCTACGTCACTTTCCGTCACTCTACGTCACTCTACGTCACTCTACATCACTCTACGTCACTCTACGTCACTTTCCGTCACTCTACGTCACTCTACGTCACTCTACGTCACTGTACGTCACTGTACGTCACTTTACGTCACTCTACGTCACTTTACATCATTCTACGTCACTCTACGTCACTTTACGTCACTCTACTTCACTCTACGTCACTTTAGGTCTGCATTACCTTCGCCTCATTTCCTGCAGCGAAAACAGACGAACCAAAAAAGCCTTACCAGCTCACAAGTATATACCTACACACTTCAAACATGCATGCTGCTTCCATCCTTTCTTTACACATCCGCACAAATACAAAAAACCCACAGTACACGCGCTGCCTCCATTTTCTCTTCGCATACCTAAAAAACAAACACAAAATTACGCACACACCTCAGGAGGAGCCTCCCCTCTTTTTGTAGCAGGGTCCCAATTAAAAGCCTGCTTCCACGTGGGCTGCTCCCGCTGCTCCTGCTCCTGCTGCTGCTGCTGCTGCTGCTCGGTAGTTCTTTCTCTCATGCCAGACTCGTTTGGCACGCGGTCACCCCGTCCTCCTTCTCCTTCTCCACTCGCGCCCATGCCCCCTGGGGTGGATGGGAAGTCGTAGCACGCCAGCAGCAGCGCAAGTACGACACAGACGCTCTGGTCCACACCTGTGTGCAATGTGTGTGTAATGCGTGTATGTAATGTCTTTGCACGTGTGTGTGCGTGTGTGCGTGTGTGTGTGTGTGTGTGTGCAATGATCTGTAGAGAAGCAGACATCTGAGCTGTGTAGTGAATGCAGGTTTCAGGTCCCCTTAAAGGTCATGGGGGCTTTGTTAATCCATGAAAGGGTACTGCTCACCCATTTCATGCGCCGCGCACAGGCACTCATACGCACACAACCAATGGCTACTGAGGCAGTGGTGAGAAACACAAAAACACTCCAAGTGCACACTTATAGTGTATACAAGCATTAAGTAACAGGGCACTAAGAGAGGGAGGGCAAGGGCACAGCTAACTGTCAACCTGTCAGGCAATATTATACCTGCCTGTTTGCCTTTGTCTACCTTGAGCATCACACACATAAGCACTCACAGACACACAAGCACACACACACACACACATAAGCACACACAGACAGACACAAACATGCACACACACATGCCTTCGCTTAGCAGTTAGCCAGAAAGTGCGTTCAAAGGAGGGCGTGTTTAAAGCAAGGAACCCCTTTCTTTTCGGCTCACGCAGCCGTCCCCTCTCCGCATCCCCCACCTTGGTCGTCGTGCACCAGCACTCGTCGGCCTCGACTCAAGTGGTGCGACAAAAAGTGTAGGGCAGGTCCCAGCACGTTCCCGAGTTCGGAACGTGACAGCTTAGAAGGGAGCACTGGGAGCCACAGGTAGGCGCTCTCTTGTGTGTGTGTGGTCGGAGTGGTGGCGCTGCTGGTCTCTTGTGCGTGTGTGATTGGATTGGTGGCGCTGCTGGTCTCTTGTGCTTGTGTGGTCGGAGTGGTGGCGCTGTTAATCTTGTTGCTGCATCCCTGAGGCCTGTGATCTTGATCGGTACTAACAGGGGGGGAGGTATCTTGTGTGGTGTTGTGAGGGCTGGGTGTGCATTGTGTGGTGCTGTGAATGGTGGGTGTGCCTTGCTGGGTGCTGTAAGCGCTGGGTGCGCCTTGTTCAGTACTGCTAACGGTGAGCGTGCCTTGTTCAGTTCTGCCAACGGTGTGGGTGCCGCGTGCAGTGCGGCTACTGGTGAGCGCGCCTTGCTTGGTGCTGCTAACGGTGTGTGTGCCTTGTGTGGTGCGGGGAATGGTGTGTGTGCTATTTGGAGTGTGGCTACTGATGCTACAAGTGGTGGTGGTGGGGGTTCCTGTGCTACTAGCTGCTAGATTGGTTTCAGGATTGGATCTGCTGGCAGGTTTGTGCTGGTGTGTGTGGGGGTATGCCAGTGGAGGTGGTAGCGTGATCAGCTCGCCAGATTGAAGGGAGGTGATAGAGGAGGGAGGGAGGTAAGTATGATGACTGTGTCCCAGCTGCTGCTGCTGCTGCTGCTGCTGGAAACAACCACGGTGCTGCTCCTCCTCCTCCTGCTGCTGTTGCGGCTGCAGCTGCTGCTGTTGCTGCCCCCCCTGCAGCTGGTGAGATCCCTGTTCATGTATACTATTGTGTGCATCCCCCAGCAAAGCACTGTACTGTGAAGCTCCCCTTGCTCTAACGCACCCCGCCCCTTGAATGCCACCGCTGCTGCTTTTGTGTTGGATCCCCCGCGTGTCGTCTTCAGGCACGCCTCTAACGCACCCTGCCCCTTGAACATCACTGCTGCTGCTGCTGCTGCAGTGCTGCAGCCTCTGCATGCCTTCATGCTCACGCAGACCAACGTTGAGGACGGCATCCACACAACCCCACACCCGGGGGGGGGCTCCTGCTGCAAAGCCTCCGAGGGCAACGGCCCCAGCTCCTAGGGCAGGGAATAAGTGGATGCCTTGATCGAGGACCTGGACCTGTGTGTGTGTGTGCGTGTGCGTGTGCGTTTTATGCGAATCATTGTGCGTTGTGTGCGTATCTTTGTATGTATGTGTACGTGCGCGTCCTTATGTGTGTGTATATATGTGTTTTGTGTGGAAGGGGGAGGGGGAGGGGGGAGAGTGTATGTGCATGATATGTGTGTGTGTGTGTGTGTGTGTGTGTGCGCGCGGGCGCATTGAGCTCATACGTTCACCCTTTGTAAGTTTTCCACATCGTAACAGTTACACAAGTTTGTTAAAAGAGCATTCAGCCATGTCATTTGCTCTTCTGACAACTACAAGCCTCCCGAATCGCAAATGTTTCATAACTCCAATCAATTAAAGTTCATAGATCCAATCAATTAAAGTTCTCAAATACAAGCCTCCTGAATCGCGAATGCTTCATAGCTCCGCCCTTCTACTGCACCGGTACACTATGTTGCACATGAATATTGCCAACACACTCTTGGCTTGCACACTCAGTGAATACTGCTTCCTACGTCAGCCACACTGCAGCTGCACTTGGAAATCGTAAACAATGGTTGCGTAATCATACTCTGCTACAAAGGCCGCTGGGCGTAATGCGCAAATCTCACACAATAAATAATAAATACATAATAACACTATGCTACAAAGGCCGCTGGGCGTAATGAGGGTGCAGTGTGGTGTGACAAGATAATTAAGTCACTCAAAGTCTCTCACCTGGTGCTGGCGCCCTTGCTGGCTGGCATTCTCCCCACAGCCCTTTGGTCTCAGGTGGTGGGCATCCGTGCTCACAGGGCAAAGCAGCAGAGCCTGTAAACAAGCAGGTGAACAAGTGGAGCTCATTGGATTAAGGCCGCATCAGCTGTTGCTCTCAGGTGGTGGGCATCTGTGCTCACAGGGCAAAGCAGCAGAGCCAACGCCAATGCCATACACAAAAGGCTGTAATGCAAAGACATGTGTGATGAAATTGACATAGACTATACCTATTGATAGACGAGCACTGTAGCTCCTGTAAGTGGAAGTGAGGCTGCACATAAATCACGCTGTGTGTATGCCTTTTTGTGCGTGTAGCGTGTAGGTTTGAGCATATTTTAGCACCTGTCTGCAATACTATTGAATCTGATGATCGTATATTACTCAGCATGAGCCTTTATGTACACTCCATAACTTGCAACGTAATCGTGGTTGTATGCATAACTGTATCAGCCAATCATTTGGTTTGTACTAGATCCCTTTGTGGCTGTATGCATAACTGTATCAGCCAATTAATTGGTTTGTACTAGATTTCTTTGTGGTTGTATGCATAACTGTATCGGCCAATTATTTGGTTTGTACTAGATCCCTTTGTGGTTGTATGCATAACTGTATCAGCCAATTATTTTGTTTGTACTAGATCCCTTTGTGGTTGTATGCATAACTGTATCAGCCAATTAATTGGTTTGTACTAGATTTCTTTGTGGTTGTATGCATAACTGTATCGGCCAATTATTTGGTTTGTACTAGATCGCTTTGTGGTTGTATGCATAACTGTATCAGCCAATCATTTGGTTTGTACTTGATCCCTCAACACCGGGCCAGTGTGCTGCCTTGGCCTTAGCTGTTCGTTGAGCTTCCCTGACATGCTCACCGGTGACATGCTAGCATCCATCCCAAAGCCTGGCCTTTTTTTGTCGAGCTCTGCTTAAATGCTGTGTTCACATGTTAACGCACTCAACACTGCCTCTGACCTTTGTCAGCCCTGTCCACAAACCTTTGCAAATTTCCCCTCAGCACCGCTGTGCACTCCAGCGTTGCCACAGGCCCTTTGTGCCTTGGCGCTTGCCCCAGCCTGCAGTAACGCGTTTTAGTTTTAGTGTGGACGTAAATAATAACGTGCACTTGCATATGTGTGTGTTGTGTCTGTGCAAGTGCGTGTGTGCGTGTGTGCACACGTCTTTGTATGTGTGTGTGTGCGTGTGTGTGTGTGTGTGTGTGTGTGTGTGTGTGTGTGTGTGTGCGTGTTATGAGCGTGAGAACGAGTGCATTTGCCCTGTTCCCATTTGTCAATGATAAGTGCATGATTGAACAAATGCCTGTAAAAGTGAGCAGACACATTGTTCTGCTGAAATGTGCAGACACTTTGTTCTGCTGAAATGTGCACACACTGTTCTGCTGAAACGTATACAGACATACTGTTCTGCTGAAACGTGCAAACTCATTGTTCTGCTAAAACGTGCACACATTGTTCTGCTGAAACCTGCAGATTTGGACTACGTACTAAACAACCGCACACTCCTAGGCTTGATCTCCTCACCCCATTATATATGGACAGAACACACATACACAAACATATGCACACACCTTGGGCTGCGTTCCCAACGCCACTAGCTGTTTAACCAGATCTTCGATGCCCTGAGGGCCAGCTGCTGTCAAAGTCTGTGTGTAAATGAGGGACGGTGACATTGAGCACGGTGTGTAAACGAGACGATAATTGAGACGGTGTGTAAATGAGGGACGGTGACATCGAGCACGGTGTGTAAATGAGACGGTAAATGAGACGGTGTGTAAATGAGACGGAATGTAAATGAGACGATAATTGAGACGGTGTGTAAATGAGGACGGTGACATCGAGCACGGTGTGTAAATGAGGGACGGTGACATCGAGCACGGTGTGTAAACGAGACGGTAAATGAGACGGTGTGTAAATGAGGGACGGTGACATCGAGCACGGTGTGTAAATGAGTCGGTAAATGAGACGGTGTGTAAATGAGACTGTAAATGGGACGGTGTGTAAATGAGGGACGGTGACATCGAGCACGGTGTGTAAATGAGACGGTGTGTAAATGAGACGGTGACATTGAGCACAGATAGGGACTCTGTACCAAAGTGGCCTCGTTTCCTAACTTAATGCAGGGATTGGTTTTCGCTGCCTGCGCAGTTTTTTCTTTTTTGACTTTCACAGGGATGGTCACTTTTTGCAAGCAAGCAGGCAAAGCACCGGCCAGAAATTTTTTATAGTTTTGTGTTTATTACCGTTTTTGATATATTTTCTTACGTATTACTGCATGTTCCATTTACTAACCACCTTAATAAACATAAATGGCAAGTTGCGACATGCATATACAAAAGAAATGGTGTGCAGCTGCGGCAAAAGCAGCACGTGGCATACTTAATGATATGTTTAATGTATATAACGCAGTGGCTTTGCAAGCCTTATTTAATATTATTGTGTAGAGTGCCTTGTCCCGCAGTATGTCTCTACCTGCATAAGGGCACACACATGCACGCACACACACGCACACATATACGCACACACATACACACATGCACACGCACAAATACATACACATGCACAAATACATACACATGCACACATGCACACATGCACACCACACACAGCCCCAACACCCGCACCCTCGAGTGCTGCCACATCAGAGCAGGTGTCAGGCCATGGGCCCAGCTCTCCTCATCATCGCCCGCCCCGGGTACGTGCAGGTATGAGGAGGTGCTGGACTGCGCAGGTTTATAGATGAAGTAAGAGTCAATGCAGGTGCACTTAGGTTGGACCAGATAATGCTTGCCTCATCATCGCCCGCCCCAGGTACGTGCAGGTACGAGGAGGTGCTGGACTGCGCAGGTTTTTTAATGAAGTAGGAGTCAATGTAGGTGCACCTAGGTTGGACCAGATAATGCTTGCCTCATCATCGCCCGCCCCAGGTACATGCAGGTATGAGGAGGTGCTGGACTGCGCAGGTTTTTAGATGAAGTAGGAGTCAACGCAGGTGCACTTAGGTTGGACCAGACAATGCTTGCCTCATCATCGCCCGCCCCAGGTACGTGCAGGTACGAGGAGGTGCTGGACTGCGCAGGTTTTCAGATGAAGTAGGAGTCAATGCAGGTGCACTTAGGTTGGACCAGACAATGCTTGCTTCATCATCGCCCGCCCCAGGTACGTGCAGGTACGAGGAGATGCTGGACTGCGTGTGTAGTTGGATATCTGATCGTGAGTAACACAGATGCACTTAACTTGGACCAGAGGGTGCTTGCTACCCACGATATCACCATGTACGAGGTGACAAGGAGGTGCTGGACTGTGCGCTTGAATAAAAGTTTGAAGCAGGAATTGACACAGGCGCACACAGTGAAGGCCAGAAGGCTACGTTATCGCCAGGTACGTGTAGGTAGGAGGAGGTGCTGCGCGCACTGCACGTGCATGACAGTTTGAAGCAGCGGATGTAAGGAGGGGCCATAAGGTGCTACCCACGTTGCTGCCAGCCCCTGGTGCATGCAGGTACAGGTTTGCATGAATAAAAGTAGAAAGGTCTGGGTCAAATACTGCCCATTGGTCGGGATTTGCCTGAAGAGGGCACATACAGGCAGGCAAAGCACCTTAGCCCCCTCCTCGAGTATTTCTTGTGTGTTTGAACCTCACCCGTTCTTCCTCCCCTCCCCCCCCCTCCCCCTCCTCCAGC
>Ga0307968_1002511_pt1 | contig 15284 bp, 15 predicted proteins | sample OrgLakmetagen650_FD_201834 | JGI IMG/M metagenome (GOLD analysis project Ga0307968, IMG submission 201834) | Saline water microbial communities from Organic Lake, Antarctica - #650 | ecosystem: Environmental > Aquatic > Non-marine Saline and Alkaline > Saline | place: Antarctica: Organic Lake... | reverse complement strand
CACCGAGGAGCGAAAATGGGAGGTTTTGGGGCGGAGAGGCCATTCTGAGGCCATTTTTGCACTGGCAGTGCCAGCTTGGCACCGTACCGTACACCGTACCGTATTTTACCGTAATTACGGTAAAGTGGTGTGATAATTACGGTAGTACGCCGTAATTTAACAAGTACGGTGCGTACCGTACAGACCGTCATCGTACCGTACCGTACAACTCAACAAGCCTGGATATGATGGGTGTAACACAGCTTAGTGCGTGATGATGGGTGTAACACAGCTTAGTGCGTGATGATGGGTGTAACACAGCTTAGTGCGTGATGATGGGTGTAATACAGCTTAGTGCGTGATGATGGGTGTAATACAGCTTAGAGTCAGTGTACGAGCTACCCCACTCCCGATTGGCCATTATTCTGTGCACCTCTCTCTCCTATAGCACAAAGGTACCTCATGCCTACGTGGATACTGGTTAAATAGCTAGGTTGGCCAGAACCGTACATACACACCGTATTTGATTGTATATTTGGTGTTTTTCCTGCCAAAAATACCGTATACACACCGTATATATATGGTTCTGGCCAACCTTAAAAATGGCGTTTTTCCTCTGCTGGTCAGACTTCTGCAGTCAAGTCTTTGCAGGATCAGTCACTGCCAAACGACGCCAAAAAGGGTACAGGCGATTGAGTCACCAATCTGATGGTGCTGCATGCACGCACAAGTGCACACACACACACACACACACACACACACACACACACACACACATACACACACACACACACACACACACACACACACACACACACATGCGCGCTCGCAGGTGGTGGTGGCCACTGCGGCCACGTGCTGGGGCATGACCAGTGCAGCTCACCTAGTGGTGGTGTGTGGCACACAGATGTTTGACGGGACAGGCATTGGGGGCTGTGATTACCCCGTGACAGACCTGATTCAAATGATGGGCCGCGCTAGTAGACCCAACATCGATGACTCAGGTGAGTGGGTGTGGGTGCTGGTGTGTGTTTGATTATGTTTTGTACGGGATTGCGTATTGCGGAGTGACAGGTTGATGCGTGTGCTTGCGCACTGAGGCTGTGCACCGGTTGCTGAGCATTGCAGACAGGCATGAATGCATGAGCTTGTTTGATGTTGTGCAATCTCGATCTTGACCCAAAACATTTAGGTAGAGGGCTTAGTTTGCTCAGGCTTTGGGTGTGACTTCACACACACACACACATATACATACACACACACACACATGCACGCACGCACGTGCACACACACATACATACACACACGCACACACGCACGCACGCACACACATATACAGGTCGAGTCGTGCTCATGTGCCACGCCCCCCGCAAGGAGTACTACAAAAAGTTCCTCTTAGAGCCCCTTCCTGTTGAGAGCTACTTGGACCATTTTTTGCACGACCACTTCAATGCGGAGATTGTGACGCGCACCATTGAGAATAAACAGGTGCGAGCTTTAGTATGTGCTGCCCTGTATGTGTGAAGGACGCGCACACACAAACACACGCAAACACGCGCACACATACACACACACACACACACACACACACACACACACACACACACAGGATGCGGTGGACTACTTGACCTGGACGCTGTTCTACCGCCGCCTTGCCCTCAACCCTAACTTCTACTCCATGGCGGGTGCCTCGCACCGGCACCTGTCTGACCACCTGTCTGAGCTAGTGGAAACCATGCTGGCGGACCTAGAACGTGCCAAGGTGGGTGTGTATGTAGGGTTGGCCAGAACCATGTATATATACAATGCATACACAGTATTTGGCAAGGAGATCACCAAGTATACGGTGTGTGTGTACGATTCTGGCCAACCTTATTTGTATGCGTGTGTGTAATGTATGTGTGCTCCACAATAAGGCACTGGCACCAAAGGTGTATTCTACATGTTTCCACACACCAGATGCGCCCTGCTCCATAAGAAAAAGCATCTGTGTGTGTATGCACCAGACACCCTTTGCCCATAAAAAACATGTGTGTGTATCATTGTCTGGCTTTGACAAGGCACATGCCAGAGTGTTTTTCCACACACACACACACACCAGGCACGCTTTGCTTGATAGGAAGCGTGTCTTCGTCTGCCTTTGACAAGGCACATGCCAGAGTGTTTTTCCACACACACACACACCAGACACGCCCTGCTTGATAGGGAGTGTCCCTTCGTCTACCCTTGGCAAGGCACATGCCAAAGTGTGCTACTACCGACCGCGCCAATTGTGTGACCACCATTTCTTTGTCTTCGACTGCAGGCCATTGCGATTGAAGACGACATGGACCTGTCCGCCCTCAACCTGGGCATGATCGGTGCCTACTACTACATTAGCTACACCACCATCGAGCTCTTCTCAAACAGCTTGGCGGCAAAGACCAAACTCAAGGTGTATGTGTGTGACTGTTTGTATGTGTGTGTGTGTAATTGTGTGTGTGTATTGTGTGTGTAATTGTGTGTGTGTGACTGTATGTGTGTGTAATTGTGTGTGTGTGACTGTTTGTATGTGTGTGTGATTGTATGTGTAACCTACCACCACTGCACAAACCAACCACCACTAACAAACCACAAACGATGCACAAACCACAAACAATGCTCTGGTATCCTTTCCCACTTTGCCTGTGGATTACACCCCGATACCAGGTCCGTCTCACAGTCCCTACCAATAATTAACCTTGATCGTCACTCCATGTGCTGCTGTTCATGCGTACCCACAGGGTATGCTGGAAATTATCACAGTCCCTACCAATAATTAACCTTGATCGTCACTCCATGTGCTGCTGTTCATGCGTACCCACAGGGTATGCTGGAAATTATCACAGTCCCTACCAATAATTAACCTTAATCGTTTCTCCATGTGCTGCTGCTCATGCGTACCCACAGGGTAGGCTGGGAATTCTCACAGTCCCTACCAATAATCAACCTTGATCGTCACTCCATGTGCTGCTGCTCATGCGTACCCACAGGGTATGCTGGAAATTGTATCAGCGGCGAGCGAGTTTGACTCCATGCCGCTCCGACCGGGGGAGGAAGACACTGTGAAGAAGCTGCTCAACCACGCACCCGTTGCAGTAAGGCACAATTACACACACACACACACACACACACACACACACACACACACACACACACACACACTCACACACACACATACACACACACACACACACACACCAAGTACACACATATACATAAGCACACACTCACGTACACACATCCACCAGCAATAAGGTTGCACGCGCTAGCTCAACACAGAGATGAAGGCACTTCAGTTTTCCCTTCCCAACATGTTTGTACCATCCACTATAAGTCAGGACATGTGCGGCTCTAGAAAAACTGTTGAGCCTCTTATCAGGCAACAGACCCACGTACAATGGTTTGCTGTTGTGAGATGTGAAACGCGCCTTAGATTGCTACGTCACTTAAATGGTGCTTGCATTCAAAGACAGCCCTACATATGTGTACCTCACAGAAAGTACCATTTTTATTCGGCTATAAGCATGACATACAGAACTATAGCCTATTGACAGTGACGGCCATGAACACCAAAGCTCTTGGAACTTGCCACGAACACGATTGAGCGTTACAAATTCCACCAACCCTACTCATTTGCCTTTTAACAGACCCACATGCAGAGTGACAACCCCAAGCACTTGCTTCTTAACAAACCCACATGCAGATTGACAGCCCCAAGCACCTGCTTCTTAACAAACCCACTTGCAGATTGACAGCCCCAAGCACTTGCTTCTTAAACAAACCCACATGCAGATTGACAGTCCCAAGCACTTGCTTCTTTAACAAACCCACTTGCAGATTGACAGCCCCAAGCACTTGCTTCTTAAACAAACCCACATGCAGATTGACAGTCCCAAGCACTTGCTTCTTTAACAAACCCACTTGCAGATTGACAGCCCCAAGTACACCGACCCCCACACCAAAGTCAATGCGCTGCTGCAGACGCATTTCTCACGGACCAACATTACAGGTGAGCAGCAGATAAAGGTTGCCTTCTCGTTACAGGGCATGCATACCTACACACAAGCATGCATACCTACGCACAAGCATGCATACCTACACACAAGCATGCATACCTACGCACAAGCATGCATACCTACGCACAAGCATGCATACCTACACACAAGCATGCATACCTACGCACAAGCATGCATACCTACGAGAGCTCGCTTGCACTAAATGTTTGAATGTACGACGGATGCTGCATGTTTCCTTTGACACTTCCAAAGAGCGGCACCACATTGAGGCAGAGTGCGCTTTGGGAAGCAATAGACCTTGAAAACAGTGACCTGTATACATTGCAACACATCCTATTTTCCAGGTGACATGTCCCAAGACCAGCGGAGTGTGGTGCCAGAGAGTGTGCGTTTGCTACAAGCCGTGGTGGATGTGGTGGCGTCCTCCGGCTGGCTGAGCCCAGCTCTGGTGGCTATGGAGATGAGCCAAATGGTGGTGCAGGTGTGTGTGTGTGTGTGTGTTTGCGCCTGTGTGCGCCTGTGTGCGTACCTAGGTCATGTGTGTATCTGAGTGTGTATTCAAAATAGTGTGCATTTTAATATGAATTTGGTGGCGTCCTCTGGCTGCCTGAGCCCAGCTCTGGTGGCTATGGAGATGAGCCAAATGGTGGTGCAGGTGTGTGTGTGTGTGTGTGTGTGTGTGTGCGTACCTAGGTCATGTGTGTATCTGAGTGTGTATTTAAGATAGTGTGCATTTTAATATGAATTCGGTGGCGTCCTCTTGCTTGCTGGGTCTGATTCTGGTGGCCTTAGGGATGTGAGCCAAATGATGGTGAAGGTTTGTGCCTGTGTGTATTCAGGTTGCATGTGCACATTGTTGTGTACGTGTGCGTCGTCTACCAAAGGTTGTATCATCCTCTAAATGATGGTGTAGGTTTGTGCCTGTGTGTATTCAGGTTGCATGTGCACATTGTTGTGTACGTGTGCGTTGTCTACCAAAGGCTGTATCATCCTCTAAATGAAGGTGTAAATTTGTGCCTGTGTGTATTCAGGTTGCATGTGCACATTATTGTGTACGTGTGCGTCGTCTACCAAAAGTTGTATCATCCTCTAAATGAAGGTGTAGGTTTGTGTCTGTGTGTATTCAGGTTGCATATGCACATTATTGTGTATGTGTGCGTCATCTACCAAATGTTGTATCATCCTCTAAATGAAGGTGTAAATTTGTGCCTGTGTGTATTCAGGTTGCATATGCACATTATTGTGTATGTGTGCGTCATCTACCAAATGTTGTATCATCCTCTAAATGAAGGTGTAGGTTTGTGCCTGTGTGTATTCAGGTTGCATATGCACATTATTGTGTATGTGTGCGTCATCTTCCAAAGGTTGTATCATCCTCTAGATGATGGTGTAGGTTTGTGCCTGTGTGTATTCAGGTTGCATATGCACATTATTGTGTATGTGTGCGTCGTCTACCAAAGGTTGTATCATCCTCTAAATGATGGTGTAGGTTTGTGCCTGTGTGCATTCAGGTTGCATGTGCACATTAATGTGTATGTATGCGTCGTCTACCAAGGGTTGTATCATCCTCTAGATGATGGCGCAGAATCTGGCCGGCTGAGGCGAATGGTGGTGCTGGTGTTCATTGTATTTCTTGTGTGTGTTGCTCTCCTCTGCTGCCGCTTGCTGCTGGCCCACTTCACAGAATAGCTGGCTCAGCCAACCACGCTGCTTTCCCTCACACGTGCACACACACACACACACACACACACACACACATGTACGCCTACACACTTGTCACAACCCACCCATGCAGGCGCTATGGGACAAGGACTCCCCCCTGCTGCAGCTGCCCCACTTCACAAAGGAGCTGGCCGCCAAGTGCACTGCTGCCGGCACTGCCAGCGTGTTTGATGTCATAGACCTGGAGGACGCACAGCGGAGAGAGCTGCTGGCCATGAGCGAGCAGCAGCTGACTGATGTGGCGAGCGTATGCAACAGGTGGGTCACAGAGGGTGCTCACAGTCAGTCAGTATGAATGGTGAGAGTCTGCAATGTGCCATATACAGTGTGTGATATGTCGTGCATGTGTGCTCTCCTTGATGGTATGCAACAGGTGGGTCACAGAGGGTGCTCACAGTCAGTATGAATGGTGAGAGTACGCAACAAGCGCGTCACAGTGTGTGATATACAGTGTGCGATATGTCGTGCATGTGTCTCTCCTTGATGGTATACAACAGGTGGGGCACACAGTGCTCACACAGTATGATTGGTGAGAGTCTGCAATGTGTGATATACAGTGTGTGATATACAGTGTGCGATATGTCGTGCATGTGTGCTCTCCTTGATGGTATGCGACAGGCGGGTCACAGAGGGCGCTCACAGTATGAATGGTGAGAGCCTGCAATGTGTGCGATATACAGTGTGCGATATACAGTGTGCGATATGTCGTGCGTGTGTCTCTCCTTGATGATATGCGCCAGGCGGGTCACAGGGCGCTCACAGTCAATATGAATGGTGACACATCGCACACTGTGACGCGCTTGTTACATACTCTCACGCTACTGACTGTGAGCACCCTGTGACCCAAGCGCGTCACAGGGTGCGACGTGTCGTGCATGTGTGCTCTCCTTGATGGTATGCGACAGGTGGGGCACAGGGTGCTCACAGTATGAATGGTGAGAGTCTGCAACGTGTGCGATATGTCGTGCATGTGTGCTCTCCTTGATGGTATGCAACAGGCGGGGCACAGGGCGCTCACAGTATGAATGGTGAGAGTCTGCAATGTGTGCAATATACAGTGTGCGATATGTCGTGCATGTGTGCTCTCCTTGATGGCTACTGCACAACCACATGTGCATCTTATCTGCCTGTGCACCACAGCAGGCACGCACGTGCCGCCTGTACGACACAGAAAACGGACACACACACACCCTTGCAGCACCCCTTCCGCTGTGTAGCACGCACACACGCCTGCCCCGCTCTCCACGTCTCTGCTTGTGGAACAGCGGGTGCCAACGCGTGCATGTGCATTGTTTTACACGTGGATACTTGTATATCGCACGCATTACTCATATTATTATTTTATAATATTACTATTATATATTGTTACTCGTGAATACATGTATATCGCTCGCACTACTCATTATTATTATATTATTGTTACACGTGGATACATGTATATCGCTCGCATTACCGAAATGGCATCCATCAGATTACCCTGTCAGCAATGTTTCATGCATGCTCAAAAGACGGGAGAACCACGCACAGGCCTTAAGATCACTTTAGACTTCCCCTGGGTAGCACGCTGGCTGGTGGCATGAGGGCACGCAAGTGTCTGTCACCACAGCCAGCGTGCATGCTCACAAGACGGGAAGAGTTTGAGTCATACCTGTGCCACACCAACACACCCAGCACCCTCGCCTCTGTGTATTGCGGTTGCGTGGGTGCACCCAGCCGAGTGCCCTGGCGATGTCGTTCCTGCAGCCCTCAAAAACTTACACACGGGCTGCAGGATACCAGGGCCGGCACACATCATTCCCGCCTAAAAAAACACAAAAACTGCTGCCCAGTAAACGGGCGGTGTACTCCCACATTGTGTTGGCTGGACTTCAGTTGCACTTTGTCATGTGCTGCATCTCTTGGGCTCAGAGCAAGCACATACGGTCTGCTGCCGCTGTGAGTGTGTGACTGCTATACGTGGGAGCGGACCGCATGGTGCCTATGAAACAACCACGCACTCAGTTTGCGGTGACGTAAATTTTAATGCTTGCAGCAGGAAGGTGTTATTTTTTGGAAGGCACGTATACTTTTGGGGGTGGACACCCTCCCCACCCTCCAATTCCAATTATATAACGTTTAATCGATTTGACACGTGCCGTCCAAAAATTATGCTTCCTACACCCTCCTGCATGCAGTGATTGTGACTAAGCAGCCTCCCGCACGCCCTGCAATCGAACAAAGCATTTGATTCCACAAATAGAACCACGCACAGGCCTTAAGATCACTTCCCCTGGGTAGCACGCAGGCTAATGGCATGAGGGCACGCAAGTGTCTGTCACCACTGCCAGCGTGCATGCTCACAAGACAGGAAGAGTTTGAGTCATACCTGTGCCACATCAACACACCCAGCACCCACGCCTCTGTGTATTGCGGTTGCGTGGGTGCGCAATCGCCACTCGGCCCTGGCTATGATGCCCCTGCAGCACTCACACGCCCTATGGGCTGCAAGGCTCCAGGGCAGGCACACATTATGCACACCTGCTGAAGCAGCAACCCTATAGTGCAAAACTGCATGAAGCTTGAGACTGACTGCGTAGGGTTGGCCATGCGTGGTATGTTGGGTTGGCCAGAACCGTATATGTACAGCGTATATTTGGTGATTTCCCTGCCAAAAGCACCGTATATACACCGTATACATATGGTTCTGGCCAACCTTAATGGTATGTGTATACGGTCGTATACGGCCAAGCCATCATCTTACCCTTGGCTCCCACACCTTCGCACATTGTTGTTTACGCTGCACACCTTTTCAACACCTCTTACCACGTCGCCTGTAAGTGCGCTGCCCTTCGAGCCATCAATCGTGGTTGACGAGGAAAGGATGGACTGCCAAACACGACGTTGGCTGTCAGAGCATCGCTGCTTTGACAAAAGCACTGATGCAGAGCTGGCTTTGAGTGCAACCTCATTCACTGTATTTTGGACCATACTTTGCTTTCTGACCGTCATTCATGCAGAAGCTTGACCATTATTTTGGTTTAAAACTCCCAGCTGGTTGTGTGCGTGCCTTTCAGGTACCCTGATGTGCAGCTGAGCTTCGAGCTCAGCTCAGGCCCTGAAGTGATGGCGGGCGAGCAGGTGAGGGTTCAACGCCTTGGCTCAGTGTATGTTGTGTGCCATGTGCATTCGTGTCATGGTGCTAGGTGATCTCTCTCCGGCATTCAATTGGGACACACACACACACACACACAAGCACACACACGCACACACGCACACATACACACACAAACATGCACACACACACGCACACATACACACACACATACACACACATGCCACGCAGGTGGCTGTAGTAGTAGCATTAGAGCGTGAGCAAGAGGGCACTGAGCAGCCCGCTACCCACGCCCCTCGCTTCCCTGGGCGCAAAGACGAGGGCTGGTGGTTAGTGGTAGGGGATGCCAAGGCCAACGCGTTGTTGGCCATTAAGCGCGTTAACCTGGGCAAAGCGGCGAAGGTGCGTACATGGGGTGTGAGTGAGGGTGTGGGGGTGTGTGTTTGGGTTGGAAATGGGTGGGGTATGGCGCCTTAAGACCTTCACAAGCACCGTATTTTTTTGGTGGCTCTCATGTGTGCAACTCAGTCGACTGTGTTGTGTGTGTGCTCCCTGTCCTATCTGCAGACCAAGCTGGACTTCACTGTGCCTTCGTCACCTGGACAGCATTCGCTCACGCTGTACTTCATGTGCGACAGCTGGCTGGGGTGTGATCAGGAGTATGAGATTGAGCTCAAGGTCGCAGAAGCCATGGACGCGGAGTAGATCGTTATTGTTTGATTGCCAGACATTGGCCACTGGTATTTGCAAACGCTTGTCGTGCTAGTATTTGGATGTGCTGTAAATAAAAATGCATCCACCTTGCTCCAATGCAATACCCTGGTGTTTTAATTAGTCCAGTAATATATTTTGCAGCCTCCAGCCTGGCATGGCTGCTCAACTTTCGAAACAATCCATTCAAAAGGTCGACAGCTGCATTTACAAACGAGTGTAAAACAACACCCTTGATAGCACCATCAAGATGGCCAAAGGGTGCCACAGATGTCAGAGCCCGTGTCTGAAAAATTGATGTGCGTGCTTCTCCTAAAATAATCCCAACTAAGCTCCTGTCTGGACTTCTGCCATATTATTCAGCTGTGCAAAAGAGAGACTACACAGGCAGTGAAAACCACCATCAAAACAGCTGGCCACGAGCGGAACCCCTTCTAGACTATGACAACGACTGGCTTGCTAAAGAAGATAAAGTATCATCACACAAAATCACTTGAACACAGTCCAGTCATCTTCCTCGTCCTCAAGGCACGGGTACATATATTAAACTACTGCAACGTCCTGCAAGCACCCTTTCCACAAACTAGGAAATGTCAGTACTGTAACCACCAAGAGTGCGACCAGACCCTTTTTTATTATGGGGCTGCCAATGGATTCGCTAGCAACGCTTACTGAACAACACTACATTTTCCTTTTAAAGGAGCCAATTGCATTATTATGAACAACCAAACATAGTATGGTTCAAGTGCTCAATGAGGCTGACCTGCCTCCTCTGCCAACAACTAGACAGTGCCCTACACATCCTCTGGGTGCCAACACACAAATAAGGAATGCGCAGACATGCAGTAATAAGCATGACCATTAAGAACGTCAGCAATGGTAGTGCTTTGCTCGTCTCCATGGATATAAGCAGTAGGGAACGGCTGGCTAGTGTGCAAAATCTCCAGACTTCCAAAACTGATGCATGTAAATAGGATTATTATAGTATTATACCAGAGCAGCTCTTTCCAACCCGCTTCTCAGACTAATACAGATTTCCAACAGCTGGCTGTCCAGTTGCTGTACTGGTGCGGTTGCCCCCATCTCCGCAAAAACAAGAAGCACTCCTTGAAGCACTCCCTGAAGAAGCAGTCTTTGAAGAAGCAGTAAATTATAAATAAGGAGGGGGGGAATTAGCTAGGTTCTTCGGAGAGGCAGGGGGCAACTGAGGAAGACTGGGAGCATTTCAGCGGCACCGCCAGTTGGACAGCCATCAGCAGATCCACTGTAGTCCCCACCAGGCAGCAACGGCCCATGAATCTCAGTCTACTTCAACGTGAGTGTGGTCCACCCCATCGAGATCAAGTAGTACTATGAGGACACTGGACCTCCTCAGAACCAGCTGAGTGCACGCAGGAACAATACAAAGGCTCTGGCAGCAATAACCTTTAAGGAGCTTCCATCCCATCCTTTTGGGCGTGGGTGGCACCAATTGCAACACTCAGCCACATTTGAGTCTTTCAATGATTTGGGTCTTGATTGTCAAAGAGTGAAGCAGTCACTGTTCTTGACTGACGGCCTTGCTGTGTAAACCTTGTAAACCATGTCCATGACCATGACCAGCTGCAGACCTTGCTCAACAGGTTCAGAGCTTAGGCTCAGAGCTTATGCCCACCGCAGGAAATCTTTGACGGTGGACACACAAAAATCTGAGGTGATGTGCTTCAACTCCAGGTCTGACAACTGCCTGTCTCCTCTCTATTATGACTGCACGCAACCATCCTACACCAAGACATTCCAATACCTGGGCATGGTATGTGACAAAAATACCAATCTGACCACTGCGGCTGCATGCAGCGCTGAGACCCTTTTTGGCTGGCACTTTCAGAGTTAAAAAGTGTGTACAAGAGAATGTCCTTACCAATAGGCTGCATGCTCACATCTGGCTCCACTTAACCTATGCAGTTCCTGCTAGCATGTACGCGAGCCCAAATCTGGTCAACTCCTTTCTTACAACAAGGCAAAGAGATGGACAACTGGACAACCCAGTTCAGAAGTGGCTGCTGACAGTGTTAAAAAGAATCCTTGGCCCGACCCCGGGGGTCAGGGACATTACTCTTTCTTGGTGCGTTATGCGAGAGTGTGGCCTTGAGCCCCTCAAGTGTGGCCTTGAGACCCTCAGGATTGTGCCCTTGTGTCCCAACAGTTCAACTGGTTTCATGCCACAATGCGTCTTTACAATTCTCTGACCTAATGCAACAGCACTACTACTGCCAACAAGTTTTACATGCTGACATACGACTGAGCTCCAGATCTGATGACTGCTGGTCTTCCTAAAATTTCTCAGCCATGACTGGTCTGGTACAAGAGTACACGTTCAAATAAGGAAAGCTGCAGCAATGTGAACCCATTGACCTCAGTCGTTTTGTTGCGGACCTCAGAGAGAGACACTTCGAGTTTTGGACACCCTATTCTGATGGCTGCCCACGAGAGCACAGCAGCAAAATTCTCACTTATAACAGATGGTGTATACTGTCCCCAAAAAAGCCTTTAACTACTCGTTTTCCCAAATACATATTCCTAGACCTCATTTCTGTGTCTGGTGGTGCTCTTGCTTGTTTGAGGCTGGTACTCCAGTCTCTTCGTGACTTGTTTCCTCCTTCTGGTACTCTGTTGAACCTCTCTGACTGGGCCTTTTGTGTCTGCCGGTAAAGGAGTTTTACGGTACTCCGTACCAAACTGGCTTCTTTTCCTTAACTTCATGTGAGGAGTGGTTTTCACTGCCTGTGTCGTTTTTCTTTTCTTTTCTTTCCTAGACCTCCCACGAGACGTCATTCACATACAGTGTTGCCCGTTTCAGACTGCGTGTCCATACCCTTCGCTTTGAGACCACAACATGGAAACCCAGGTCCTCCCCTGCCTGTGATTTGTGTGAGGCTGCTGATGATGTCCAGGATGAACAGCATGCTAATTTCCACTGCACACACCCCCATACAGTGTCTCTTTGCAGGAAATATAAGTCCTTATTCTCAAGGGCAAGAGCACAGGATATTTCTACATTTTTGCACCAGAACAACAACAAACTCTAACTTTGTACATGAACTGATTGTCTGTTATGAGCAGACTAGCAGTCACACGCTTTGATTGGAGGCCTTTCCTTGCAAACCTTGTAAACCAAAGAGTGAAGAATCTTGCATCAAAGCTCCTTGTGCGGTTTTAACTGGTATTATTCAGTGCTGCGATGCATTGTGCCTTTTTCCCCCTTCCAAGGTTTTTTTAGTAAGTGCTTCAAGTTGGTGCTACAACAACAAATCACAGTTTTTTCATGTTTTACATACGCAGCCTAGCAGTCGCACGTTTTGACTGATGGGAAAATCTGAAGTCTCTGAAATCTCAAGCTCCTTGTGCGTTCTGTTAATTTTGCTGCCAAACTTGTCCAATACAGGCACGCCCTTTCAAGCACCAATCTCACCAATTCTCAAACCAAGCTTGCAACCCTCAAGATCTTTTTTATTCTTTTCTGTGGCCCACCAGATGGAGGAGTTATACGGTACCTGGCACTAAAGTCACTCCTTTTCCTAAATTTTCTTAATTTACTGTGGGGAGTGGTTTTCATTGCCTGTGTGGCTTTTTCTGTTTGTGAAGTACACTATCGCTGCAGGAGCGAATATGCAGTTTTGAAGAAGCCTAAGAATGCGCTTTTAAAGGATAAGAAATGCGCTTTCAAATGTAATGTATCAGTGACAATGTGTGTTGCTTCCGTTTTTCCTTCAATCGCAAGCGTATTAAAATAATAGCTTCACAACATCTGTATGATAGTAGTACACTTTGATGGAAAAGGTATGAAACTTCATACATTAAAGGCCACATGAGGAACGTTCAAAGCATTTCTTCACCTCATAGCAACAACCGTTCAGCATTGTAAGATGCACGTCGTTCACTCTGAATGGTACACGCCGTACAGTTCTCGTGCAATAAAGTACAAGTCGTAGGAGGGTGCGATGAAGCATGATCCGGCAACACTATTCACTCTGCTCTTGGCAAACATACCAGCTGACACCCAATTAACAAAATACCGCAAACTCTGCTCCACCAAAACACAATGTACAGCTGCCCTTTGTTGGGTCTCATAATCAACCCTGCGTCAGAGAAACCTTGCTTACGGAAAGCCTGAGTCAAGCCACTAATATCACATTTCAGCACAAAAGGCTTATTTTGGCATACACAAACACGCACAAGAGGGAGGGTAGCAGTGGTGGCGAGGAGTCTTGACGTATGACCAGTCACACACGCACGCCAAGTCACATATACTCCCAGGTACACACACACATGCTCACACACGCACCCTCATAGCACAAAGCTCTCTCCAAGCGCAGAGATACAAACACAAACACGTACAACAAGCACACACCCCAACCCCTGCATGCTTATGCACAACTCTGCAAAAGTATGCAAGCGTGCATGCCTGTGAGGGAGCGTGCCACGCATGTACGTGCCATAGCCCGCCTTGCCCACACAGCCACACACAAGTTGTGGTACCGGTGCACACACATGCACACAAACGCACACAGCAGCAGCAGCCTGCCTACATGAATTAGTTAAGATCAGTGGTACACAATGAAAAACGTCGACGAGGTAACAAACTTGGTAGCCTCACTCTGCTCCAGGAGCCCCAGTCGCTTGTTCTGTGCGAGAAGCAGCGGCACACAGCACCAAAAAGCGCGCAGCCTGCAAGCGATAGAAAACAGACACGTTCAACAAAAGATGTTTTGATACACTACCCAAGTTGACAAGGAGCACTCAGCACTAGAGAGCACGCAGTCTGCAAGGTATATGAGGAACAAACATAGAGAGAAACAAACATAGAGAGAATACCGGCGAGAGAGAAACAAAGAGAGGAACAGACATAGAGAGGAACAAACATAGAGAGGGTACCGGCGGGCATAGCAACTCAGATGCCTGTGTAAAGAGCTCTAGAGCGATATACTGATATAATGCAGGGTAGCTGGGTAGCTGCCCTGAAAGCCTAGTGGCCCGTGGTCAGGCCAGACACTTTGGGGTCGCGGGTTCAAATCCGCCTGGTAGCGTGAGTACTTTGCTGTACGACAGCTCCGTCTCCATTTCCTTGATCCACGCTTGTGTTGTTATCACCCCTTGCGTATAATTTTATTAATCATATACTGCAAGCAGGTAGTGGTGACAAGGCACACCGCACGAAAAGCGGGCACCCCGTGAAACAGAGGAGGGAACAACAGTCGAGGGACAAGCCTCGGCGCCTAACCAGCGTGCAGCTGCCCAAACACACAAACACACACACACACACACACACACACACACACACACACACACACACACACACACACACACACACACACACCTATTGCAGCAACCAGGGCGTGCGACATATTTAGGGCCGGCAAGAACCATATATGCACGGCTTACATACGATATTTCTGGCAGGGAAATCACCAAATATACGGTCATACACGGAGTAAGTATACGGTTCTGGCCAACCCTAGACATATCGCCAACGCATGACACATAACACTGAATGCCCCACGACGAGGGACGAGCAATGTTGCTCTCAAGGAGACAACCAGGAGCTAACAGCGCCTTACCTGCGCGCAGCTGCCTAGGCACGCCAGCTGCCAGAACCAGAGTGTGTTGTACATTGCCGCACAAAACAGCGCATTGTTTTCAGAGTAGCCCCCCTTGTAGCTACCCTCCCCTTCACCGCCGCTCCAGTTGCTGCCCCGCCAATTGAA
>Ga0307968_1002506_pt1 | contig 15299 bp, 17 predicted proteins | sample OrgLakmetagen650_FD_201834 | JGI IMG/M metagenome (GOLD analysis project Ga0307968, IMG submission 201834) | Saline water microbial communities from Organic Lake, Antarctica - #650 | ecosystem: Environmental > Aquatic > Non-marine Saline and Alkaline > Saline | place: Antarctica: Organic Lake... | reverse complement strand
CCCCCGGAGCAATCTCACAGCCATGTCCCTTCTCCCTCCCTTCTGCCTCAACCTTCGCCCCCGACCTACACCAGCTGTCTCATTCACACCCCCCAATCCATCAGCACCTTGCATCCCAGCAGTCCTATTCAGACTTCACAGTTCCCTCGACCTACTCCCCCGTCCTATTCTGAGCACGCGCTGCTGCATATTCATGCACCACCTGACCAGCAGCAACGCTCGACTCTTGACGCGCAACACACACCTCTGCACCAGCACCACGTGCCTCTTGCCCAGCACGTCCTCCCAACTCCGCCCATTCAGCCCCCTCTTGGACATCTTTTTGATGAGCATTCCATCAATGCTGCTGCCCACAACTTACCCCAACCAGACCTTCAACCTGACCTACAGCAGCAGCACCCTTGTCCACTAGACCAGCCAATGCTGCCTCTTCCACACCATCGACCTGTCCCACCCCAAATGCAATACCAGCAACACTTTCAGCACCCCCACCAACAATACCAGGACCTACAGCACCAGCACCTGTGCCACCAGGAGCAGCAGCAGCATCATTGGGGCCACCAGGAGCAGCACATACAAGAGCAGCATCAGATTCAGCATCGACACCAGCAGCAGCAGCAGCAGCAGCAGCACTACCACCAGGAGCAGCAGTATCAACAACAGCAGCATCACCGGCAGCAACAGCAGCAGCAGCAACAGCAACACCTCCGTAACATGCATCGAGGTGGCACGTCAGACGCACACACAGCATACGGCGCACCACACACGCGCCCGTGGCTCAACGCCTCCTCCTCATTGTCATCTGCACCACTCACGCAGCACCCCACAAACCCACAGCAGCGACAGCAGCAGCAGCAGCAGCAGCAGCACCTTGTTTGGGCTCCCGTAGAGGGTCATCCCACTCCACACCAACTCCTCACCAACTCCTCACCAGCGTCTCAAGTTCCGTACCAGCAGCGGCCGCAGATGCCGCAGAGTTGGAGGCCAGGGCATTCCCTAGGAGAGTGGAATGGAGAGCCAGAGCTGCCACGCTCACAGCAGCAACAGCCTCGCGCATACAAACAGCCTCAGCGGTATTCAGCGCAGCCACTTAATCAGCCGCCCATCCGCAGCCAGCAAGCAGCCTCACAGAGGCAGCGGGATGGCGACAGACCGCAGCGCCGACCGAGTAGGTTCCGAGCTCACGGCCCTGAATTTGGGGCAGACGAGGATGAGGCACACGAAAGGAGATCAGCAGAGAGAGAGATACCATGGCTTGCGACGATGCGAGCAAGAGTGGGTGAGTGTGTTTGCTGCATGCACGGTCTTAAGACGATATAGCGCACTATGTTCTTGCATTTTCACACGCACACATACACACATACACACACACACTCACACACACACGTACACACTCAGGAAAGTATTCTGATCCAGACTACGAGGACGTTATAGCTACGCGGACGCAGATCTCTTATGATGATTTGTAAAATGTTACATTGGCTGAGCAATTCAGTAATGCATTATTTCAAACTTTTTACATTCTGCTATAACATTTATGCTATTTTTTTGTCGGTTTATAATTACACGAGAAACGATTGGCAGTGCATGATGTTTAGAATTCCTGAAAGATAGCTGAATAAAGGACTGTGTATGGCCTTTTCCGCCCCATTTCTTTCAGATAATCACAGATTTACCTCCAAACGTCCAAAAGCTGTGCTGGTTGCTCTCATCTCTTCCATATCGTAAAATTACTTATAATGGGCAGGTGTATCCTTTGGCAGGGGGCAAGTGAGGGAGAACATCGCCAGGCCGCCATCAGTAGATCCACCTTCTCCAGACATTAACGACCTGAAGATCTTGGCGGACTTCAATGTACAACCCATTTCATTGAGATCAGGTACTGTAAGGACTCCAGACCTCAAAACAAGCTGAGCATCGCAAAGGTCGATGAGGATCCCAGCGGAAGAGGGGCAATTACACCTAGGCTTCGTGCACTCTCCGATTTAAAGGCCAAGCTGAAAACAGAAATGTGCAAATCACACAGACTGGGCAGTGCCAAAACAGGCACAGGGTATTACAACTACTGGAAGGACCGTAGACCTTTGGTCAATAAACAAGAAGCCACAATTGCTTTCTGGAACAATAGCAATCTCAAATTGTACGAAAAGTATAATGTTATGAGGTACCGCACTGGTACAGTATTAAATCAAAAACACGCCTACCGGTATGGCTTCTCTCCCAATGCAAACTGCCCCATCTGCCCTTGCACTGATAGTGCGCTTCACATACTCTCAGGTTGCCAACACACTAAGATGAGGAACATGATAATAAAACGCCATAATAATATGGCAAGTGTGCTGATTGTCCAAGCCCTACAAAAGGGACCATGCGGTGCCAACCAAATTGCCTACACTGACGTAGGCAGCGCAGATAAACTATCAGAGCAAGTCCTGCATTTGAGAAACACTGCCAACAAAACACTGCCCTCTTGGTTGCTACCTAACCTACAGCACATGCGTTAAACGCTTCTTCTCGACCTGACGCTATCCTATTTTTACCTAGCATTGTGCGCTCTTCTCGCGTAACCACCCACAACTCAAATTTTCAACAGCTTGCTAAAGACAAGAAACTGAATCCAAATCAGTGGGAGGCTCACATGATTGAGTTTGGAATTTGCGAATACACTAGGCCTGATCCCCAACTTCAAAAAGCAAAAGCACAGCACAGCGTGCTTATGGCCAACCTAAACAGACAAGGGAAGTCAAGCTTCACGTGATCCTCGTTGGAGCTATGGGGACTATTTAAAAAGACTACACAGACAAACCTCTGGCAGACCTTAATCTGGACTACCATGAGACTAAAAATTGACACACAAACTGAATGAACACTCCAACAGACATGCATCTGCACTCATAAAACAATGTATGCACTGCAATATAACACAAGCAACAACAGTCAAGGATTGGGTCCGAGGCTACGGCACACAACCACCTTGACCCACACAATTTTTTTTATTGTTTGCGCGTGGGGGGTTGCCTGGTGCGGACGCCTAAGTAACCCCCTCCCTTAATCATGCTGGCTGTGTCATCACTACCAGCGGAGTCTTCTCTTTTCTTTTATCACAAAGGTAGCACAAGGATATCTGAACCATTTTTTAAAGAGCCTCTGCGACTCTCCACACCATCCTTTTGGGTGGCACCAGATACTCAAGCTAAGAGTCGGGTCTTGGTTCTCAAGGAGGCAAGAAATTTGCCAGAGGTAGTCAACTGGAAGAACGTCCAAATATGTGCTTTTTCTGCCATCCACTGCCCCTCAATCCGATTGGGACCATTTTTGCTTCAAATTGAAGCTGGCATCATGAGTTACACGAGGATGTGCTTGGATTCATGTGGGTCACTCTGTGAGCAAATTGGCAGGGCTTCAAGCTCACAATGACTACCAAAACCCTGCTCGGGTGGTTTTGCATGGGAAAACAGCATGTGTTGGCCTACATCCCCAACTACTTGATCGTTTCACTCCATTTTTTTGCAATAATATTTGTTTGTTACATGGACTCCATACCACCAAAAACCATGTGATTTGGAATGGTGGGTGACCTGCTGTGAAGATTTTGTGGTGAAAAGTGGGGTTCACGCTGCGGGCAATTAGACGTGTGCACCGGAACAGATGTTATCAGTTAGAGCAAGGGCTACCTCTGGGTCCTAAGCTTGAAAATAGCCAGTTCCGGCGCAAATACTCTAGCCAAATTCCTAAAGTACTCCTGTCTGTGACCTCAGATGACCACCTCTGGAAATTTGCCTCCAAGCTCCTTGTGGATTCGTGGTTTAGTTTGGATCACAGAGGCATTTAGCCTGGGATGGCTGCTCGACCTATGAGAACGAGGTAGAACCTCAAAACACCAAACAAACTGTAACTGTAATAAAGTCGAAATTAGCAGAGTGAAGCTTACGAGGAAGTGAGCAAAACAAAACAAAAAGCAGCTGACCTCTTCCTCTCATATTACGTCAACGTCACTATATCGCACTAGCCCCCTCCCTTAATCATGCTGGCTGTGTCATCACCACATTCCCAGCAGCGTGTGTGTCCTCTTCTTTTTCAGACGTATCTTTAAATGACCCTGCTCGACCCTGCAGCTGCTCCGTGGCTCGACACAGCTGTGTGCTTGCAACAACCGTAGGGTTGGCCAAGATCGTATATTTTACACCGTATACGATCGTATATTTGGTGGTTTCCCTGCCCCAAATACCGTACATACACCGTATACATACCTATATGGTTCTGGCCAAACCTAATCGTTTGTGATCAGTGACTCCGCCCGCCCCCTCCCTGCACCAAATTCAGACATCTTTGGGTGACCCGGACCTGAGGAGAGACGCGCTGTACGGGGTGCTCCTTGGGGTGTTGGCTTTCAATGCGTGGAACGAGCGCACTGCGCTGGTGAAGCAGAGTGGGGTAGTGGAGCGTTTGAGGGCGGAGGAGGAGGCGGCGGTGCAGGGGGGGGAAGAAGCGCGGCCTGGGCAGAAGCAAGAGCAGAAGGGTGGTGGAGACAAGCAGTAGGAGTGTGGGGACGTGTGTAGCGAGAGCAGAAGTGTGATGGAGATGAGACGTATGGAGTGTGGGGACGTTTGTAGCAAGAGCAGAAGTGTGATGGAGACAAGCAGTAGGAGTGTGGGGACGTGTGTAGCAAGAGCAGAAGTGTGATGGAGATGAGACGTATGGAGTGTGGGGACGTTTGTTGGGGGCGGAGCGGTGGTGAGGAAGGGAGAGGTCTTGCCTTGAGGCGAAGGGGGGTTGTGGAAGTGCAGCAAAGGCAGGAGGGGGGGCGGAGGCTAGGAGTAGGGAACGTATGTGACTGTTGGGGGCAGAGCAGGTGAATGCAGGAGGAGTGTATCACAAAATATAGAGGAAATTGTGACATAGATAGGGAGCAGGAACAGCAGCAGCAGATGCAGGAGCAGGTGCAAGAGACAAAACGTGTAAAGTTCACTGTAACCAGCCTTTAGCTTTCGGAAACCATTGCTTCTGATAAGAATGCTAGGCTTTTGTGGTGCAGAGCGCTGCTACCCGGTACGCTGCCCAATTTTATCTCCCCTTATCACGCCCAATTGGTGATAGTCATAAATCGTTTAACAGTCAGTTATTGGTTTTTTTGTTGACGTGCTGAGTCTTGCACTCATCAGATGTAACAGGGATTTAATCTGACATCCTGTCTATCATGTTATCATTGTTAGTTACTCCGGCTTCAGGACAGTGCTTATTGAACTGGGCAACAGCCTCCTGGTCCGCTAGCTCTTGTGCTGCTTGCTCTTCCAACTCTTTTTTCCTCCTCTCTGCCGGCTTTTTTCCTCCTCTCTAATGCCTGCCAAGCATTAAGCGGATTTAATAACAAAAAGGAAGTTAATAAAGGTCCAATGAGGCGCCGGAGGGCGGATTTTTCCGGCGCTTTTGGGGCCGGCGGGTGTGCTCCAGTAGGGTAGCGATGGCGGTCAGTGTAGAGACGTCTTGGTACTTAAGTTTTGTCCCACAGGGATGCGATCGTCATTATGTGCGCCAATAATACAATACTAAAATTTTAGTGCAAAGGCTTTTCCAGTTTGACAGGCGTTGAGTCAGAGATCTTTACTTAAAATTTTGGCATCGATAATAACTAAGAAGTTTTAAAATGAGTACTCTGGCGTTTAACGTCCGCGGCATGCAGGCGAAGGTTGGTGTTAGCATCACCAAGGACCCGCACAAAGATGTACCAGACAAGATCATGGAGTGCTCAACACTAATCAATGCCCGCGAGCTCGTCTCCTGCCTAGAGGACCTGTCCTTCGTAGGGCGGGTGGGGGCAAGCAACGCGTGAGTCATTGTCACGAGCAATAGCCACAATTGATCCAATTGATGCAAATCTATGTTCTCAACGATGTGCGCATGCACGCGTATTACTCCTTGAGTGCGCTTGTAATCGTGCTTGTCCATCGATGGCCTGATGTTTTTGTAATGTATCATACAGCAATACAGTGGTTTAACATGATCATCTTTTTCCAAACCATACTGCAGATCACTCACATCAATCAGCTGCTTGTTAGCTAGGTTCACTGCGTCTCCACGACCACCCACATGGTGATCTCTTGAATTGATTGATCTCTTCACCCACAGACCACAGCCACACATTTTTTGACAACAATGCAAGCCAGCAGCCACATTGGGGACGTGACCCTGGTAGAAGTTGTGTTCGTCAACTTCGTAAACAAAGGGTGAGTGGTTTTGCAAGGGGATCTGCACAGGAACAGGAACAGGATGTGATGAATACGGAGGGAAGCACTTTTCATTTGTCCTGAACTTGTTTGGTTCTCCACAGGAAAATAAACTACACTCCGTGCCGCTCAGCCTTAGGAGATCCCTTCCCGCTTCAGGGCTGCGTCTAGGTCGGCCCAGTTGAAGCCTTGGACCGCGCCAAGGACGTCTTTAATGGAGGCCATAGGGTCCAGGATCACCCTGGCACCCATCTGCTGGAGGCGGCAGAGCGCGCCATCCACCACCACGAAGTGGAGGGAGGCAGGCTTCTTGCTTGCATGGGTTGAACGCAGGATCTCCCTGACTGCCGGCTCGACAACGTTCATCAGACTGCGGAGGGATTGAAAGTAGAGCAACATGTAACAAGAATAATGTAATATACAAATGTTAAAAAATATGAGAAAATCAATTCATGCATAAGCAAAGTCAGATCATTCCGCTTACATACACGTGCTTTACAAATAAAGCTTAGACCATGCTTGTGTTAATCAATACACCTTGCAGGTTGGCAAGGGCAATTTGCCCGAGCTGCGAAAGAGAACGGAAGGTATCCGCGCCTGAACCAGGTGGCAGAGGTTGGCATCCTGGGTGACTGGGAGGAGTTTGGCCGGAGTTCCGTTTGCTCCCCAAAACCATTTACACAGTACAAACTGTGCAACAACATTGTGACAAGGAACATCTTACCACCTGCATTTCATGGAAGAACGTAGGTGGTTGGTGTTGGGGTATGCATGGCCTGGCCATGGGTAGCAAAGACTATGTGTAAATGTAGTTTGCATTTCTAAAGGAACTCGCATTATTTTGGGTCCGGGCATTAATTGATGCGTTGTATAAACTCAGGCCCACCTATACAGGAAGGAAAGCAACAGTCATTTTGACCGTCAAATGCAAAGCTGGCCTCTTGTGTGTGTGTGAGTGTGTGTGTGTGTGTGTGTGTGTGTGTGTGAGTGAGAGATTTATCTCAGGAATAAAGCCTGCTCTAATACCATAAGATAGTTTTATAATGAAGCATTGGGCAGCCTTTTTGTGTAGGTGATGATGCCTTGGTTTCGGACATAGCATTGGCTAGAAACCGAGGTCATGGTTTGTTTTAGTGTGACAACACTATATAAACACCTATGCTTTGGCTACAACATTACAATTATCCCTATATCAATTCTAGCGCTCGTATGTGTATGATATATTTGTGATGAAAGTGGTGTTGTGATGGGCAGACTTTTTGTGTGGATGGTGATACTATCGCTGATCTTGCAACTGAGATTATTCTAATGTTATAGCCATAGCATACGAGTTTATATATTGCTGTCACAACTTGACCTAATTTGTAAGGCAATACTGTGTTTGAAATTGAAGTATCGCCACCCACACAAAAAGGCTGCCCATTACATCCCACTTTCATTACAAATTTACCACAAACACTATCGCTACTATCGCTACTATCGCTGATCTTGCAACTGAGATTATTCTAATGTTATAGCCATAGAATACGTGTTTATATATTGCTGCACAACTTGACCTAGGTTTCAAGGCAATGTTGTCACACCATGACCTCGGTTTCTAGCCAATGCTGTGTCCGAAACCAAGGCATCATCACCTACACAAAAAGGCAAAATCATCAGTTCTCTGCTTCAGCTGTAGAACTGGAGTTCTTGCAAAGTAAGCTTAGGCTGAGATCTGGCAGGCACTTTGCATAAAGTCTGTAGAACTGGAGTTCTTGCGTAGTGAGCTTAGGCTGAGATCTGGCAGGCACTTTGCATAAAGTGCTGTGTACTCTCGTTTCAGGCATTCTTTTTATGCCTTGCTTTTGCTCGGGTTGTTTTCTTTTTGAAGACACGAGGAGCAGCCTGAGCCGTGGAGGGAGATGCCCCGGCCACAAGGGGCCGTGGCCGTGGCCGAGGTAGGGGCAGAGGTAACAGTGCAGCAGCAGCTTTGCAGCGTCCTGCTCGTTGCATGTCCACGCCCAGGGGGGCGTCGCAGGGGGACATCATGGCACAGGGATGCAAGCGCAGGCTACGGCTCGGACCTAGAGTCTCTCAATTTCCCTGCTGACGAGCCCCCTGACCCCCCGAGGGCCATGAACGTCGCCCTGTTAACCTTGAATACGAAGAGGTGAGCCTCGCTCCTGTGGATGTAAGGCCAAGGTGGCCGGGTGGTTTTCTAGAGGCCTTGCTGGCTGAACAGTTGTAGGGGCCTTGCTGGCCTGGGAGTTTTAGGGGAGGCCTTGCTGGCTGAGCAGTTGTAGGGGCCTTGCTGGCCTGGGAGTTTGAGGGGAGGCCTTGCTGGTCTGGGAGTTTAGAGGAGGCCTTGCTGGTCTGGGTGTCTGAAAGAGGCCTTGCTGGTCTGGGTAGTTTAGAAGAGGCCTCGCTGGCCGGACGTTGTAGACGCCTTGCTGGCTGAGCAGTTGTAGGGGCCTTGCTGGTCTGGGTGTTTGGAAGAGGCTTTGCTGGCCTGGGAGTTTTAGGGGAGGCCTTGCTGGCCTGGGAGTTTAGAGGAGGCCTTGCTGGTCTGGATGTTTGGAAGAGGCATTGCTGGTCTGGGTGTTTGGAAGAGGCCTTGCTGGCCGGGCGTTGTAGAGACCTTGCTGGCTAAGCAATTGTAGGGGCCTTGCTGGCCTGAGAGTTTTAGGGGAGGCCTTGCTGGTCTGGGAGTTTAGAGGAGGCCTTGCTGGTCTGGGTGATTGGAAGAGGCATTGCTGGCCTGGGAGTTTAGAAGAGGCCTTGCTGGTCTGGGTGTGCAGCCCGGGGTGTGCAGCCCATTGTAATGGCGTGGCAGACAATGGCACTGTCTGGCCACCCCATGGGAGTGTTGCAGGTTGAAAGCAGATGGCACTTGCTTTACCTGGCACTCTGCGTAATTCCTTGTTCCCATGCTTAATTGATGGGAGGTCTTGTGTTGCAGGCAGATGGCACTTGCCTGGCACTTGCGTTGAGACCGATGGCACTGGTCTGCGAGGTGGAAGCTGAGTGGAATGCTCAGTTTTCACCTCAAGTGAGCCACGCACCCACACCCTTTTTTCCTGATACATCTCCGTGCCTGTTCTACTCGGAGGGAAACGGACGCTGAATGGGGCATGCACCGTCCCATGGCCATGCCGGCAAGAAGATGGAATCGCTGCGCGTGCAACGCCTAGAGGAGGCCTCCTGCCCTCAGTTTCCCTGATTCGAAAAGTGGCACGCACACTGCAAGTGCTCTCTCGCTCTCAACGTTCGCTTTGCACTCACCCACTGTAGTCTGGCCTTGGTGTAATGACGAAGTCTATAGCGAACTGTAGCATAGAAATCATCAGTTCTCTGCTTCAGCTGTAGAACTGGAGTTCTTGCATAGTGAGCGTAGGCAGAGATCTGGCAGGCATTTTGCATAAAGTGCTGTGTACTCTCGTTTCAGGCATTCTTTTTATGCCTAGCTTTTGCTCGGGTTGTTTTTCCCGCCCCCCCCCCCAGCTTGTGCTTTGACTTGTGGGTGTTAGCATCTGAGCTCGCTTAGATCTGACTTACGGACTTACCGCTTGCTTCTTTGCGTTGTCTTGCTTTTATAAGGGCCTGCAGCCCATTTTTATTTGTGGCCTGGTTTTGATCTCCCTCCACGGCGCCTTGGTGTAATGGCGAAGCCTACAGCGAACTGTAGCATAGAACTATCTTATGGTATTAGAGCAGGCTTTATTCCTGAGATAACTCGGGGACAGGAAGGAAAGCAACAAAGGGATATGTGGTCCCAAATGGGTATGGATTTCGTGTCCTCCTAGGGCACCCTTAATTAGCAGGTTCCAATATCAGCTCTGTTAAGCAGTCCTGATTCGAAGGATTCCTATGCATCAGTTTGAATCTAGGTTGGATCCAATTTGATAATGTGACATGTGAGTAGTTGCACCTGTAAAGCAAAAAGGAGCGTGTTATGGATTACGCCCAGGCCACCTCCAATGGGAAATTCACATCATCGTGTGAGTAGGTCATAATAGTAGGGTGTTTGACAGTCATTTGGATAATAGTGGAACATTTGGGTTCTCCGTATTTCTGAAGTGGGTTTATAACTTCCCTTGCACAAATATTCATCTACTGAGCACCATTCATAACTACCTATACTCAGTAAGTGTCCAAACTCCGTGCTGATAACTACACAGGAACAAAAAGACGGGTGAAAATTCTCCTTGGGTATACCCATCTGCACTCATGCCACTGTAGGTAGCTATTTTTAAGTAAAACGGCACAGTTCCAGCCCCCCCACTCGCACGCACAATGAAACTTTGCTTTCGCATTCAAGCCAGATGACTTGACGAAATGAGTAGAATAAGCATTGGTTATAGAAGTGCCAAAATGCTGAAAGTAGCCGATGGTAGGCCTGTACAAAGAGTTGTAGCACAACCCCCCTTGCTAGGCAAGAGCCTAAGCAAAGTAAATGACAGCCGACAACGGTACCAGGCATATGACAAGCTTCTATAATGAAACTTTGCTTCCGCACCCTTAATCGCAAACCCATCCATTTCTAAGATAAAGTATACATAGAAAACACCGTGTGATTTTAAAAGTGGAGAACACAAGTGGTTCAGCTTTGATCCTAGTATGCCGTATAGCATTGTTAAAACAAGTTCAGAACCAGGAATGTTGATGGAGAATCGAAGAGGACCACCGATTCATATAAATCCTGTCTGCGATATTCAGAACATTGCTTTAAATGTTGTTTTGTGTAATAGGCATATTACATATTATCTTTGTGGTCACAGGGGCCCCCATGAGCAGGCGAGCTAACGGGGTGTACGCCAAAATTGGCGTGCACCTCTTGAAAGGCTGGGTGCTCCTGGAGGCAGTTGGAAACACTGCATTGTATGCAGATGTTGGCAACTTTCTAATGCAAATGCACAGAATTGACCTGGACACGGCGATGGAGGAGTTTACAATGTGCGCCAATGCCCGCATTCCAATTTTTTCCTTGTTGCATGCCTTGCCCGAATAACATCATGGGGAATAATTAGGTTAGGTCAATGTGACCGTACAGGTGATTTGCGAGGTGCAAGCGTTTGCCTTTGAGATAGAGCGTCTACTGCCAAAAGTGTATACGTGAATGATATAGAGAGGTATTGAATGTTGAATGTATAGAGTGCTACTGCATAAATCTCTGCAATAAAAATGTGAGGACATTAATTTAACATCATGCATGCAATGAAAACGCAGGTATGCCTTTTCTCTCTCTCACACTCTCTTTGTCTCTCTTATGTGCAGGCCACAAAAAAGTCAACGTCAGCTGACTTTGGATTTATGGAAGGTATGTCAGCCAGTGCAGATCTCGTAACGCGACAGTAAGGTTTAAGCCATCAGAAGTGCAGCTGATCATCGCACTCTTCCAAGTATGGAGTTACGCACATCATTCCCTTCCACTTGTTCCCTTCTTGCTGGTCCCACCACCAGCTCGTGCCTCCAACTCACAGCACCAGGTACGTGTACGGAAGCCGTAGCGCGTGTGTTTGTGTGTTTGTGCGTGGGTGCGTGGGTGCGTGTGTGTGTGTGCGTGTGCGTGTGTGTGCGCGTGTGTGTGTGCGTGTGTGTGTGTGTGTGTGTGTTTGTTTCTGTGTGTGTTGTGCGTGTGTGAGGAGGAGGTGCAGATTTTGAGCGAGACGACCAGGCACCAGGTGTGTGTGTGTGCGTGTGTGTATGCACTTTGAGCGAGGAAGGGTGATGTGTGTTGAGGATGGAGGCAGCCATTGCAGAATTGAAAAAGATACACACAAAAATTTGACATAGGCCACACGCGTGTGCAGTAGCACAGCCTATACACACATGCATACGCATGCACTCGCTAACAAAACTTGATTCAGCAGGCCCACTCACAACCTCCCAAGCGCCAAGCCCCCGGCAGGCAGTGTTGCCTCCACCTCTCGCCAGGAGGTATGTGTGCAAAAGTGACTCTTTTTTTACAAAGAGAATGTTGATATGTGATTACATACTTGGGATGTGAAGATTGAGTGTTTCCCCCACTTTTATGCACATCCCTGCTGCTGGCTTGCGAGGCTCATGAGGCCTGATCAGACTGGTCATGTACACGCGAAGCCTGTACATACATACATGCGCATACACACACACATACATACATAAACAATCTGATTCAACCACAGGAGGACGATGAGGAGGACGATGAGGGGTGCAGATTGTGGGGGAGTCAAACCGGCACCAGGTGGGTGTGTGTGTGTGCGTGTGTGTATGGAATTTGAGCGAGGAAGGGGTGATATGTTTTGAGGACGGAGTCTACTATGCATTGTATAATTGAATGAGGCACTCACAAAAATTGGATAGGCCACACACGCCAGTACAGGAGCAGTACGCCTAGTGTGTGATCATGACTTGCTGCTGGACTTGGGAACATATATGCAGTTGCTCAACCCGTTCATGTACATCCCTTTTGCTGGCTCATCTCATGTACATGCCTACAAACTGAGTAATGAAAGGACATGGAATGTTGAACGTACGTATGTCACAAGCCTGGGCATTCCTGCTGTCCAAGTGTTGTATACGATATCATAATACACAAATGCATAACGCAGAGGAAGCGACCGCAACCAGTCCCCCCACCCTCCTCTTCAGGCTCTGTGGATATTATAGACTTAACCAAAAGAATAGATCAGGGAGATTATGATGCTACGCGCTTGTGGTGCTTTCTTTGCGTGGGTGAGTAATCGTTTGAGGTAAATGACGCAATGTTTTATGGGGGAAGTAGCTTGATGGTTGCTGCTTTGCAATACATGTGGCTTTCTGGGGTCTGTGGGCATGCAGAACCAAGATGCTGATCTGAAACACAGTACAGGGTCTCAGCTGTATTCCTTTAATTTGCTCGTCAACGTTTCTTGATTTTGGTGGTGAAGGGCTCTTAATACAGTATTGGTGGCACCTATGCTTATTCATGTTAGTACTGTCAACAATTTTTCTGTTTATCATGAGTGGAATTTTCAATCCAAAACAGCTTCATCTGTCCTCAATTCCAGCATTAAAACATGTCAATAGCAAAATAGCAAATCACTGCAAAGTATAAATGTCAGCACAACAATCTATACCCCCCTAATCTGAGAGGTTTTAGTGAGAAAGCTAAGTGTATATTTAGGCTGCGGTCTTAAACACAGACTTTCGCGTCTTAAAAAACAACGGAAATTTATACAGTTGTTGCTTTCGGGATCAGGCAAATCGCTGGGACCAAACACAAGTGGCAGAGGCACGGTAAGCACGCACACAAAAATGTGCAGAGGCACGGTAAGCACGCACACAAAAATGTGCAGAGTCATGGTAGGAGTGTGATGAATTTATGCATGCAAACAATTGCATTGGAAGCACGTGCTCATTGCACGGTAAGCATGCGTACAAGCACACATGAATCTGACGCTTGTATGTGTATGATGATAGAAAAGCAAAAAGCTGAAGCAGAAGGGCGATTCATGTCCCTCTCATAAGCAACATTTTTCACATTGCAACATATCAATTGTTTAATGTGTGTGCTTGCTTTGTGCACAAAGAGATCTCACTGCTAACTTGGAAGTAGAAGACGCCGCACATACACTCACACACACTCTCACACACCCAAATGTACATAACAACACACGCACACACACAAAGACACACACATGCACACTCAATTGGTACAATGTGTTTGTGCATGCGTGCATCCCACTTACCGTGAACCGTATGCATTAACTGTATGCATTAACCGTATGCATTGATTGTATGTATAAACTTAAGCATTAACCGTATGCATCCCATTTACCGTGAACCGTATGCACAGCAATCAATGTGTGCATAGGTGTGCCCAAAATTCCTACCCATGCCGCTCGTGCATCTTTGGCAGCGGCGGCAGCAGGTCAGCCGTAGCTGGCTGTGCTGTATGCCATGAACGACAAGCAGAGCAAGGAAAACGCAGGTGAAGCTGGGTGCTTTGTAAATAGTGTTACATGCAATGTAATGCGTACATAACTGCATGAGTGCAACTCAAATGATGTATAAATCATACACCATGAATGACGAGTTGAAGAAATGCAGAGACGTCGGCTGCTTTGCATTGAATGATGTGCACAATTATGACAATAATGATCAGGTTACACAATTCCTGAATCTTGAAAGGCAAGCTGGACAAAAAACTGCAGGCAACGCGGGCAACGTTTGAGATGTGAACACGTAACCATTTCTAATGTTCGAAACGACTTCTAGCTTAGCAATGATGCGAACTTCGCAGTGACTGTAGTTCCATCAAAGTCACTTCTAGCCTTCGCAGCTAGAAGTCGTTTCGAACATTAGAAGTATGTTTTCTAGGATTAGAAATGCACTTCTAAAAGTGCCTTTCGTGAGTGGGGGTGGGAAAAGCCATTTGGGAACAATTATACTTTCAGCTGTATCAGAAATCTGGAAATTTTGCATGGTCATCCGTTCGTTGCTGCCTATATCTTTGGAGACAATGCATGACCCTAAGGAGCCTGTTTTGCTGATAGCCTTAAAGATCACGCGGCATGCTAAGTTGTGTCTTTCGGTGATCACGTTCCTTATTTGCGTGTGTTGGCACCCAGAAAGGATGTGCAGGACACTGTCTACTTATGGGCAGAGGGGGCAAGTTTGACTTGTTGAGAGTTTGAACAATACCGCATGTTTTTGATTATATAGGGTGCCCGTTCTGTAATCCATAATGATACATTTGGTCTTAAAGGGGACATTGGATGATGTTAGGTAAGCATTGCTGGTGGCTCCATTGGCAGTGCCGTCCTTTATGAGGGTCTGGTAGTACGCATGGTAGTTCGCTTCAGTTTTGGCATTTCCCAGTTTATGGAGAAAATGCATGTGTGCTTGAAGGGCGTCACGGTGGTTTGGTAGGTACCAAAGCCTTGGGGGAGGAGGATGGGCCGTGTTTATTGTATGGGTATGATTGTGGGTTTTTGTTTGGTTTTCTATGGATGTTGTAGAAGGGATTTCCCTCAGGGCCTGCTATTCTGATGGAGGTATCTGCAATGTAGGCGTAGGTGGTGGCTGACTTTTTAGCAAGGGCGTCGGCATGTTCATCACCAATAATACCGGCAT
>Ga0307968_1002505_pt1 | contig 15300 bp, 16 predicted proteins | sample OrgLakmetagen650_FD_201834 | JGI IMG/M metagenome (GOLD analysis project Ga0307968, IMG submission 201834) | Saline water microbial communities from Organic Lake, Antarctica - #650 | ecosystem: Environmental > Aquatic > Non-marine Saline and Alkaline > Saline | place: Antarctica: Organic Lake... | reverse complement strand
TATGTGTGGGGTTGGCCAGAACCTTGTATACCTATACGGACTTTTGGGCAGGGAAATCACCAAATACACGGTCATATACGGCGTATACATACGGTTCCGGCCAACCCTACTAATGTGTGCAGGTGTGCTTGAGCACAGGAAGGGAGGAGAAGAGCAGGCACGCTCTTATTTCAGGTATGCCTTAATATAATAATTGATTTACTAGTAATACTTGGCTAATCATTATTATTTCTCAGCTACGATAATAGTTAATAACGCTCAGCTACTTGATAATTAATTTAATAATAACGCTCAGCTACTCGATAGTTATTTAATAATAACGCTCAGCTACTTGATAATTATTTTAATAATAACGCTCAGCTACTTGATAGTTAATTTAATAATAACGCTCAGCTACATACAAGTGTGTTTGATGAAGTGTGTAAGGTGGGCCAGAACCATGCTTTGATGCTGTTATAGACGGCTTATACATTTCCATGAACACTGTATAAACACATTGTCCCGATCTGTAAATTTGTGGTAATATAAGATGAGAAGGCCATGTTGGCAACGAGCGTCGTTTTTTTTCACCACCAAGACTCAGCACACCCTTTACTTGTGTAAGAGCACCTCTGTGAGGTGGGGTGAATGGGGTGCTGAGGTGGGAGGAAGGTGGGGCGGGAGGAAGGGGGAGGTGGGAGGAAGGGAGGGGGGGGGGGGGGGTTGAGTGGGGCACCTCTATGATGTGGGGTAAATGGGGCACTTCTGTTAGGTGGCACACCATAACTTATGGCACACTCTTTGCTTGTGTAAAAGCACCTCTGTGAGGTGGCGCACCATAAATTATGGCACACCCTTTACTTGTGTAAGAGCACCTCTGTGAGATGGGGTGGGAGGAAGGTGGGGTGTGGGAAGGGGGGAGTGGGGCACCTCTGTGAGGTGGCGCACCATAAATTGTGACACACCCTTTGCTTGTGTAAAAGCACCTCTGTGAGGTGGGGTGAATGGGGCGCTGAGGTGGGAGGAAGGTGGGGTGTGGGGAAGGGGGGGTGGGGTGGGGTGGGGTGAATGGGGCACCTCTGTCAGGTGGCACACCATAAATTGTGACACACCCTTTGCTTGTGTAAAAGCACCTCTGTGAATGGGGCACCTCTATGATGTGGGATGAATGGGGTGAATGGGGCACCTCTGTCAGGTGGCACACCATAAATTGTGACACACCCTTTGCTTGTGTAAAAGCACCTCTGTGAATGGGGCACCTCTATGATGTGGGATAAATGGGGCACCTCTGTGAGGTGGCACACCATAACTTATGGCACACCCTTTACTTGTGTAAAAGCACCTCTGTAAATGGGGCGCTTATCAGCAGACAAGCAGCACTGGGCTCCAAAAGTATCACCCCCTCAAGATACTTCAGGCCTGTGCGTGTAAATAAATAAATATGTTAGGCCTGTGGGTATATATAAATAAATGTAATTTAGGCCTGTGCGTATATATAAATAAATGTGTTATAGCCCTGTGCGTATATATAAATAAATGTGTTCTAGGCTTCTAGGCCCGTGCGTATATATAAATAAATATAGTCTAGGCTTGTGCGTATATATAAATAAATATGGTCTAGGCCTGTGCGTATATATAAATAAATATGGTCTAGGCTTGTGCGTATATATAAATGAATATGGTCTAGGCTTGTGCGTATGTATAAATAAATATGGTTTAGGCTTGTGCGTATATAAAAAAATATATGTTCTAGGCCTGTGCGTATATATAAATAAATGTGTTCTAGGCTTCTAGGCCTGTGCGTATATATAAGTAAATTTTGTATAGGCCTGTGCGTATATATATATATATATAAATAAATGTGTTATAGGCCTGTGTGCATATATAGATAATTGTGTTCTCACCTACCACTCCATCCATGTAGGGTTGGCCATAATCGTACCTATACACCGTATATGACCGTAAATTTGGTGATTACCCTGCCAAAAATGCCAAACACCATAGTATGCACCGTATATATTATATGTCACGACGAATCATGATACCAGCTTAAGCACGGATTGCAAGTATGGGCCATATCCCTTCCATTTAACATGAAAGTTAAAAGGAAACTGAGTGTTCAATGTAGGTAGGTAATGAAAATGCGTAAATATATCTGGTCCTGGCCAACCCTTCTCGCAAGTACCTAAACAGAGTGTGAGTCAGGTTGAAAGTACTGCTCCATGGGGGCCCTCTGCAATGGAGCATCATGTGTGTATGTGCGTGTGTATGTGTGTATAATTTGCAATGTCTGTTGTCCACTAGTACACAATGATCAAACGTTGGTCTACTAGTACACAATGATCAAACGTCACAAATGCCTAGAGTTGGCCAGAACCATATATATACGGTGTATATATACGGTTCTGGCCAACCCTACAAATGCCTGTTGTCTACTAGTGCACTATAATCACGCCAGTCTACTAGTACACGATGATCAAATGTCACAAATGCCTGTTGTCTACTAGTGCATATAATCAAACCACAATGATCAAACGTCGGTCTACTAGTACACAATAATCAAATGTCACAAATGCCTGTTGTCTACTAGTGCACTATAGTTAAACCAGGGTTCTAAGTGCTGCAATTTAGAACCCTTATCCAACGGGGCATTGCGTGTGCGTGTGTGCGTGTGTGTATGTATGTGCGTGGCACTACCACGGACACAAACACACAAGGTTGACCTGCACTCGCTCTTTTTCTTCTTTGCTACGCATCACCCACAGGTCAAGCCAGGATTCAGAGTCCTGCTCCTTTGAGCCCTTTTTCAATGGCGCATTGCTTTCCTTCAAACTCGGGGACCTTCAGGATGCATTCAATTTGGTGAGCGCTTGCATCTTCACAAAATACCGTAACCGACTCTTCAAGCGTCAGGATTTATTCAATTTGGTGAGCGCTTGCATCTTCACAAAATACCATAACCGACTCTTCAAGCGTCAGGATGCATTCAATTTGTTGAGCGCTTTCATCATCACGAAATACCATAACCGACTCTTCAAGCGTCAGGAAGTATTCAATTTGGTGAGCGCTTGCATCATCACAAAATTCCAAAACTGACGCATTAAGCGTCTGCATAGCAAGGTTTTGGTGCCATGCTTAGCAAACATATGGTTTGATGACGTGCCAAAAAACCTTCAAGAGGAGCGCCACAGTCCACACCAGAACACTGAGGCTTGGTGATATCTTTGCGTTATCTCAGTTATCTCTCTATCAGCAGGGTTCTCAATGACGTGCTTGTAGAGAGCCTTTTGAGGAGGGGGGGGTACAATAGCCTACAGCAAAACGATCGGGCCTGTCAATGTTTCGTATTATCTCTCTTTAGCAGGGATCTTGATGACGTGCTTGTAGAGAGCTATTAGGAGGGGGGGCTACAGCAGCCCACAGCAAAACAATAAGGCCTGTCGCTGTCTTTGCATTATCTCTCTATGAGCACGGTTAGGGCATGTGTGGAGGCATCTTTTTGGTTCCAATTGCGTAGGAGGCATCTTTTAGGCTCCAACTGCAACACCTGTCTGAGAAATTTTGCTTTTGCCTCACTCTGCAGGTGAACAAAGCACTGGAGATTTTCCCGGAGCACAACGAAAGCCTGGAGCTGCACAGGCAACTCAAGGCTCAGTTTACCATGCTCTAGGCTCCTTGTCATAGTACTTCCTTTGACATTACATTGGCATGTCTCAGCAGCCAATCCTAGTGGTGTGTCTAGGCTCCTTGTCATAGTACTTCCTTTGACATTACTTTGGTATGTCTGAGCAACCACTCCTAGTGGTGTGCAGGCTTCTGCCTCCCAACCACCTAATCCCTGTTGAAAGCCCCTCCTTAATGTTTGCTCACGGTGAATACAACTGAACTGAAAAACCAGCTAACCGAATCACACGAATCGTCACTGCCAATAATTGGGCGTGACAGGAAGCCCCTCCTTTATGTATTCTCAAGGTGAGATGTTGTGGCTTTGCATCCATGGGATGGTGCAGGAAAAACATCTTTTCCTAAATTTATACTACTGGATTATACATTCTGTGTTTCCAAAATCTATGCTACCAGATTTACACATTATCTGTGTTTTTCTCTTTTTCCTTTCTTTTCTTTGGCATGTGTCACAGCGACAGGAAGGTTGTCCGTGTGCTGCATATTTTGTAATTCCGAGCGCAATTCACCTCGCTTTAGACTCATCCCTATATTCCAGCAATGATGCACAATTTGACAGAGTTACACGGCAGCTTGAGGCGCACGACACGGGCGGCGGTCGTGTCAACACTCTTCTTTCTACTACCCCTTGTGTGTATTTAGTCGCTTTGTTACCATCATACAAATCGCAGTACCAGCTGACACTGTAACGGCGTAAGCCAAAATGAAATCGAAACAACAAATCGTGTTGATTAATTCGCGTCAACTAATTCGAACAACTAATTCGTACTTTCAGTTATGATAAATACTTCGCATTCAGGGCAGTAGCATTAATAATTAATTCGAAATGTAGACGCTACAGAGCTTTCGTCGCTCTGGAGGTTTCACAGCCTTCCTGACCCCATTACATTTTGGGATCGAAGCTTCGGAACTTACAATATCAATCGACATCTAGAACTCTTCGTGGCCTCATCAACCAGTACGGCTCCGCGGGGACCGGACCTCCTCCCTCTCCTACCTCGCCACGCTCGAAGGCTAAGCAACGTTCCTGGACAAGACGACATACATCTGTTGTGGTTCAGAGGTGAAGTTCATTCGAAGTTCATTCGAAGCAACTGTTCGACTACCCTCTGTCCATTCGGGATTTTGCTGCTTTTGTCGCTCTTTGCTGCCTTGCTCCTAGCTTGCTCCTAGCTTGCTTCTGTGCGCTTGCTCCTAGCTTGCTTCTCTGCGCTTGCTTCTCTGCGCTTGCTCCTAGCTTGCTTCTCTGCGCTTGCTTCGCCTGTTCCCTTCGCTCCTTCCATTCGCTCTCCCGTTTCGTGAATTTCATCAGAGACGACACCTCTCTCAATTCAAGTTACCCTTCCTCCTCCTTCGTGCACTACAGAAACCCACCATGTCTAATCCGATGGACATCGATGTGCAACAGGCATCCGCTGCCCAACCACCACGCACAATTGCATCCCCCAATGGCCTTTTCGATGGCCGGTCTACCCAAGTTCGTGTCTGGTGGGGAGCCAGCAATCTTCCTGACTCAAGCGGAGTCATGGGTTGAACTGCAGCCTGGAGCATTTGACGTCAAGGCTCCAGGAAAGATGGCCAACTAGTTGATCCAGGCTTGCACCGGCGACCAAAAAGCCGCAGAATTCTCCGTCTCGCTCGTACAGGAGAATCCCCAAATCTCGTACCAACAGACGCGGGACGCATTTACCTCACGCTTCGAGAAGGAGGTGCGTTCACGTGGCACCGTAGCAAGAGACAAGCTGTTTTCTCGTAAGATTCGCATGAACAGCTATGTACAAGAGTACATCAATGATTTTCGTCAACAGATCTTGCACATTCCGGACATGCATGAAGAAGACAAGATTCATTTCTTTCACACCGGCCTCACTCCACAACTGGTACCCTTTTCACGGGCTTGTCACACTGACTACTATGGTGGCTGCCTACGAAGCAGTTACAGCAAAGACCATTTTGCTTCAAGTAGTTCACGTCATTCATAGACACACTACTTGAAGCAAAATGGTCTTTGCTATAACTGCTTCGTAGGCAGCCACCATAGTAGTCAGTGTGACAAGCCCGTGAAAAGGGGGTACCTGATGTACGTAATGTGTAGGAAGTTGCCCAACATTTGACAAACCAGAGAGTTTTTGTTGGGACTGAACCAATCGTTGGTGGAAGAGATTTTTGTGGAGATGCCTTACGGGTGTCTTTATTAAGCTTCGCAACTTTCGTGTCTCATTTAATTTTCGATTTGACTTATTTTTTGGGAGATGTAACAAACATCAAAGCCTTTGGTCTGTAAACCAACGTCTCTTTGCCTACTCAAATCGATCTCTCTGGTTACACAACTCTGGTATCGTCAAGTTGAAGCAATTTCGTTAATTCAGCAATAGAGTAAGTGCAAAAGACAGTGTTGTTAAGTGATAAAGGTTTCAAGCCTAAATTCACTCTCGAAAAAGGCAAATTAGCTTTCGGCTTAAAGGAACCGCTACCTTATGCAATCACTTTCTATGCAGACTCAATTGTTCCACAACCGCAAATGTCTGTACTTCGAGAACCAACTGAACTCACAAGTTTTTGAGGGCAAACTTTTACCTTCAAATAAGCCTGTGACAGTTTTGGCTGACACTGGAGCAACACATTCATTTTGTAGTGAGCAGTTCGCACGCACACACCTTCAGCGCATTACACAAACTCATACTCGTTCCGTGAAGTTAGCTGATGATTCTTTTACGTTGCAAGTTTCTGGTGCAATTATGTGCCGCTTACAACTTGCAGATGTACAAGTTGAATTCCAAGCACTTGTCCTTTCCGGGGACACAGCTGGCTTTGATGTCATCTTAGGTGACACTTTCTTTCGTAAATACAATACTTCGCTGCAATTTTCGTCAAAATCACTTGAAATAGATTAAAATGGACTCAAATACATCGTACCAAATGGATCGTTCTCCAAAAACTCGCATTTTTCGAGAAGTTTTGAAGGTGACCAAATTTTTGATGATATGTCAGATAACTCTCTTTGCTCTTACCCGCAGCCGCGTTCGCGTGCAACAACTCTCTTCATTCCTCTATCTCTACCACTCCGTTCTATCACAACAATGGTAGACACCCTCGCATGCCTTTCATGGCTGAATTTGATCACCAAGCTGAGCTTACCAATCCAGCAGCTACCGAGCTTGCTAAACACTTGCAAGAAACCATTAATAGTGCTAAAATTTTGTTGGAAGCCGTGCAACAAAGGCAACAAGCTTAGTATAATTGCAATCGTCCTGAAATCACTTTCAAACCGAATCAGCTTGTTTTGCTAAACACCAATAACTTCGCTAAAAGTCGTGGAAATAAACTCATGCCTAAATGGATGGGTCCTTTCGTAGTCCAATGTATGGTAGGCCCCATAGTGTGGCCGTAATAAAACTTTGTCTTCCAGAAACTATGCGTTGCCACACAAGGGTTTCATGTCTTGCTCGTGAAACTAAATCGAGTACCTGAAGGTAAAGAACCTGACATTTCAACTCCTTTAATTGATGTCGACAGTGAAGGAGAACCGCTTGAGAAAATCGTCAACCATCGTCCAATCGAAATTCGTAAAAATAAAAAGATCGACTTGGATTCGAGTACAAGGTAAAATGGTACGGTTTACCGACAATCGAAAATGACTGGAAATTTCATAGTTTAGTTTAGTTTGGAAAGGTCTCCAGCCTGGCATGGCTGCTCAACCTATAGGTCCCAACAAATAAATCAATTAAAAAGATCGACTGCTGCACTAATGAATTTGTAAACCTCTGAGTTATAATGTTGGGAAACAAAACCTGTGATATCATCTTCAGAAAAACTAAAAAGGTTGAACTGGTGCCGTAAATGTTCGGTGCCATGCATACATGAAAAAATTCCCGTACCCTCCTTAGTAATATTGCAGGCTGGGGTCCCGCTGGAGAAAAAATATGTCTCTCTAGCTTTTAGCTTAAAGGAGGGTTGGGGCCACCGAAGTGCAGCTTTTAGGCAACCTTAATGCAGGCTATCATAATAAATTTGCCACCCTCACTAGAAATAAATTATCTCCTTCAAAAAAGATAAAGAACGCTGATAGTATGAACACTACTGGCATGGATTAGAATATTAGGATGTTGTTTTGTGTTCTGCACCACCCACCAATGGATGCAGAGACACACAACCTCCTACCTTGAGAATAAAAATAAGAGGAGCTTTTCAGTGGGGAGCAGGTGGTTGGGAGGCAAAAGCCTGCACACCACCAGGAAAGAAAGAGAAATAAATAAATAAACTATGCAGGCAGCAAAACACTCCCTGCATCAATCAAGGAAAAGGAGACACATTAGCCCGAAGTGCCGTGAGTCTCCCCCACCAGCAACCAGGAGTATTGCTCAGCAATTTTTGGGGGTTGTGTTCGATGTCTCTTCTCATCTGTATGTTTTTAAGTCGCGGGTCTGATGGCATGTAGGCTTGATTTTTCATGAGTGCCGATGCATGTAGACCAGTAACTCCGAGGCTGTGGAGTGGGTTCCTTGTGTGGCTGATGTAGATGGTGCCTGCTGCTCCTAGCAGGATGGTGTGAAGGGTTTTACGGTGTCCAAGTAAGTGACGCATTCAGCTTATTTTGTTCTCGTGCTTTTTCTGCTTGTTAAGTAGGGGGGGTGTCTACACAGTACTTAATTATGGTTAAATGTATGTCGCGTTTGTTTGGTTGTATGTCTCTTGGTTTCATAGCCAGGTGGTATGGATTGGCAGCGCCATCTGCTAGGTTATCACGGGCAACTCTTCTTGCATTATTGGCAGACCTAGTTTGGTATGTGTATGTTGGGTTTCGTTTGGGGCGTGGATGCTGGGTCGGACTAACCTGGTTGGCAACTGGCTTGCTAAGTTTCCGCCGCTGTTGTGCTTTAGAAATTGGAAGGGAAGGGTTTGGTTGGAGTCATTCCAGTCTGTGTCTCTTCTGATGGGCTTACAATGCCTTGTTGTACCATGTCTTCACGACTGCCTACGTCTGCTTGTGCTAGCAGGCGTGCACCCTGCGTGCCTTGTTGGATCGCTTTTATAATCATTTGTCCAGCAACGTTGTGCCTGTTAATAATCAAACATTTTTTTTATAATGGGATGACTGCAGTCTGACAGCATGTGGTAGGTGCCGTCTAGCTTCTGGCAGATGGGGCAGATTGGTGGGCCTTCTATATGGTTGCACTGAGCTGCACACTTTTGGTTGTATATGCATCAAGAATGTTTAATTTGTACGCAAGGGGTGATAACACCACAAGCATGGATTAAGGAAACGAAGACGGAGCTGTCGGACAGCAAAGTCATCACGCTACTAGGGGGATTTGAACTCACAACCCCGAAGAGTCTGGCCTGACCACGGGCCACTAGGCTTTCATGGCAGCTACCCAAACGCTTTTGGTTGTATCAAGTCAGTGTGACAGAGCATGACATTCTTCTTTTCCAAAATGAGTTAATTATGGCTTTCTCGACGATGCCTTCCTTGATCAGATCTTGGCATTTTGTGTAGCACTTTGCTTGTGGACTGATGGTTTGAAACCTTTTTAGGTTTGGAAAGTGCCTGTGTGCTTCTACAGCATCGAGATCTGAGAAAATAAAGAGCCTGTCTACTGGAGGCACTGGTTGGCAGGTGTTAAGACTATCTAGTAGGCAAACTGGGGGAGGATTTTCCACCCTTGCTGGCCAGAAGACGGATGAGTGGGGATGGGAGTCAGTGTTGATGTGGATATCATGGCCACTTTAATTTTTCGCAGAGCACTTTGCTATGGCATCAGCGCACTTGTTCCTTAGGATGCCAGCATAAGTTTTAACCTTGCAGAGATGGATGGTGTCTTTAGATTGCTGGATGTGGTGTACAATGGTTCCTGAGATTTGGCATGTTTATGCCGTTTCATGCGCTGGGGGTACAGGATGCAATTTCTTATTTGCCATAGCGCTGTTTGTCACAATATGGATGTGTTCACTTATCAAAGTAGCAGCAAATCCTGCTAGCTCGGCTCTGTTTAGTTCCGTTGATGCTTGTCGCTCCAGGATTTACTGTGGTGATTTTGTTGGATTGAGGGTGGTAGACCCCAGCACCAATAGACTGAGATCCATTTCTTTGTTTGTATAACAAATCCCATCTGTGACGACCCACTCTTTCCAATTAAGGGTGTTGAGCTCCTGCAAGCGCTTTTGTTGTTGTACATGATGGGAGGAAACCTGGCTGTTGTAATGTATTGCTTATGTCGCCAATTTTTGCATCAATAACTGTGTCTCTTTAGTATTTGGGGAGCCTACATATTTTTGCCATTCTTGGCAGTATCCTTTCAGTTGGCGGTTCAAGAAAAGGTATGGTGCCTGCCTTTTTAAAATTTCAGATTGCCGCTGGTGATAGGCTACTTGTTTTATTTTTCTAGTTGGGTTGTTTGTTGGTTCCCTGGCAGCTTTGTTCCAGACTAACAAGATGTGTATGCCCCATGTTGCTTCTGACAGAAGTGGTGTTTTGCATCCCTGGTAGAGAAGTGGCATGTGGCGCACTTTTGTCCTTGGGATATTCTCAAGAATAGTGCAAATATCCTTGTTGTCAGGGTAGGTTTTGTGAAAAGTGTTGGTGCTGTTTTCCATCCAGTCTGGGAGCAGCAGGAAGGTAGTGGTAGCCTCTTGGTTATTTAAGGCAGATGCGGTTGCATGTTGCACTACTTTGAGCATGTGCTTATCGTCATACATCAGATAGCAGATGCAGAATCCAGTGAATTGTGTGGAGAACACATTTGTTCTGGAACCAAATACCCTGTCTCTTGGGTGGGCTGTCCAGAACTCTTGAAACTTCGGGGTAAATTCTACAGGTGAGACCATACCTTTTTTTGTAACAAGGGCATGGTTGCAAAAGGCTGTTACCATGTAATGGGTGAGCAGGCCCGATAATGCGAGCATTCAGCCATGTATTGTTGCCTGTCATTTAAAGTCGTGGGAGTTGCTCGATGAAGAAGTCCTTTAATTTCTGTTGCAAGGTTTTGGACAGGGGGTTTCAGCGAGGTGTTTGCCTTGATGACGAGCAGAGTTGTATGCATCCTGTGAAATGCTGAGGCACTGAGGGGTGATGGTGCCGGAGCATTTACCATCCATGCCGTACACACATGTCACCTCTGGGAGGGTCTGGAACTTGGAAAGTGTGTCTTTAATTTTCCAGTACTCTGCCTTTGGCGGCTGGCCAGGTATGTCGTTTTGCTCACTATTATGTGTTGTCTCTTGTACAGGTAGGGGTTTGATGCCTGCAAATTTAAGCCGCGCTGCTGCCTCCACTTCAAAGTATGCACACATGCTACTGACATGGCGCACAGTAGTCAGCATACATTAATCGCTCAAAAGGGATGGCAAGCCCCTGATCAGTGGCCAGTTTGTTGTTGTGCATGTTAGGGTCCACCAACTAGAGCTAGTCCTTGCTCCTTGCCCCCACTTCTGCAAAGATGATTCATGTCAACTCGATATTTGCACCTCACAACATTCCAAACCACTAAGCAAACTATTGGGTTTGGTCCTCTAAGTAGCACTGGCAGAGCTGTTTTGGCTGTGCAATTTTTCCTGTTTAAACTCTTTAAAACGGAAGGAGATTTCTGGAGACATGGAGTAGTATCTTGCTCAGCAGCACTGCTTGCAACTGCCCCCATGGTGATGACCTTGAGGTTCTTCTTGGTAAAGTTCAGCATAACAATGACCTCATCAAGATTGACGATGTTAAATATTCTAGACCCCAGAACTAGTTGAAAGCTGGAAAGGCACATAAAATGTAAATCTGCACCAGTTTTCAAAGAGCCTCTGGTGGCACAATCTATATGCCTATCACTCATTATTTAAAGCCTTTCAGGAATTAGGGTTTGAGTCTCAAATAATGAAGAAGCCCGCTGCCAAGCTCTGCTGAGTCTGTCCATACAAACGGCCACCAATTGTCACTAGGAGTCAAAATGGTTGATGCAAGATGGTTGCCTGCAATAAGGCACCGTGTTCAAAAATAGACTGGGACTGTTTGGGGTTACCCTTGATTTACTTTGCTCAGGCTTTAGCTTAGCAAGGGGGGTTGTGCTACAACTCTTTGTACAGACCTACCATCGGCTACTTTCAGCATTTTGGCACTTCTATAACCAATGCTTATTCAACTCATTTCGTCAAGTCATCTGGCTTGAATGCGAAAGCAAAGTTTCGTCGAGACGAGGCTGTTCATCCACACGCAATTCAACTGCAGGTGACTGTATCCAAGCCGTGTGCAACTGGTTGTCAAAAGGGAGAAGCAGTGTGGGTGAAAAAGGATGGCGTCTGAACATACAGATACAGTACATACTACAGTACGTACATACTACAATACATACTACAGTACATACATACTACAGTACATACTACAATACATACTACAGTACATACATACTACAGTACATACATACTACAGTACATACTACAGTACATACATACGTCAGTACATACATACTACAGTACATACATACTACAGTACATTCTACAGTGCATACATACTACAGTGCATACATACTACAGTACATACATACTACAGTACAGAGGCATACACTATATGACACGACCAACCCCTGAAACCAAAGACCCTGTGACCTTGTGTAATGCAGCGCACTGCAGATGAAGAATGCACACTTCTTTAGGTATCAGTCTAGTGCCATTACAGACAAGTAGCGTGACTATTTCCGTACTCCACTCGCATCTGCGCAATGACTTCCTATTAAACATGGTAACTTGCCATACAGCAGCCTAGTGCCATAACAGACAAGTATCGTGACTATTTTCCGTACTCACTCGCATCTGTGCAATGACTTCCTATTAAACATGGTAACTTGCCATACAGCAGCCTAGTGTCATTACAGACAAGTATCGTGACTATCTTCAGTTGTACTCCACTAGCATCTGCGCAATGACTTCCTATTAACCAGGGTAACTCGCCATATGCCTTTCAAGCAAGACAAGGTCGAATGATTTTGTCCACACCTGGGGTGCCAAGATGTCATGATACAGAGAAGCAGAGGTGTGGCCTATGCATCAAAGGAGTCTAACGATTGCAATGCAAGGGTTCTCACCATACCTGGGGTTGAGGGTGCCAAAGACGTCGTGGTACAGGGAGACAGAGGTGTGCCAGGGTCTAGCCAATGTGTCACGAGAATATGTAAATGGCGATGCAACGGTGCGGCCAAAGCTGATGCCTGGGCTTCGAGCCTGTGCTGCGAGGTGAGCATCCAGCCACGCAGGTGTGATGGGAGAGGCGTCCAGATCCAAGAAAGCCACAATGTCTGCCCCTGCAGGAGTTGATATTGAAAATCAAGCTGGACGTTGTATTGTATTATACTGAGGTGTGACTCAGTGGTCATAGTTACGCATGGGGCAAAGACACCATAGAGGTGTGACTCAGAGGGGTATGCGCATGGGGCAAAGACACCAGAGAGGTGTGATTCAGTGGTCATAGTTGCGCATGGGGCAAAGACACCAGAGAGGTGTGATTCAGTGGTCATAGTTGCGCATGGGGCAAAGACACCAGAGAGGTGTGACTCAGTGGTCATAGTTGCGCATGGGGCAAAGACACCAGAGAGGTGTGATTCAGTGGTCATAGTTGCACATGGGGCAAAGACACCAGAGAGGTGTGATTCGGTGGTCATAGTTACGCATGGGGCAAAGACACCAGAGAGGTGTGACTCAGTGGTCATAGTTGCGCATGGGGCAAAGACACCAGAGAGGTGTGATTCAGTGGTCATAGTTGCGCATGGGGCCAAAACACCAGAGAGGTGTGATTCAGTGGTCATAGTTACGCATGGGGCAAAGACACCAGAGAGGTGTGACTCAGTGGTCATAGTTGCGCATGGGGCAAAGACACCATAACAGACGTAGACCTATATAATGCAAGATCACTCACTTTCTACTAAAGGATGCGCAGGATCCACTTTCTACATCTGTGGCATGTCTTTCCCTCTGGTCAGAAAGCCAGAAATCCTGAGAGTAGTGCGTATAAGCTTCCTCCCTCATTCAATTAAGGAAGCCCCTGGCGGTAAGTAGCCTGTGTGCTCAGACGCCTCACCCTCAAGTTACCATTGTAGCGCTCAAGTTGTGAGTTGCAGGGGTTGGTGTTTACATATCTATAGGGTTGGCCAGAACAGTATAAGTACACCGTATATGACCGTACGTATGTACGGTTTCAGCCAACCCTATGAACTACGGGCACAACTTGTTAATATTGATTTCCATGCAATACTTGCCCATTCCACATAATTGAATATGTGCCTTCCTGCACGATTGCCAAAGTGTATTTCTTCTCTCTTTTGTCTGACACGGTGGGATGCTGTATGGCTTAACCCATAACATGGTTTTCTTTCCTAGTCCATGCCGGAAGTGTTTACAGTGTGGTGTTATTTGAAGTGTTTACACCGTGGTGTTATTGTGGAAGTGTTTACACTGTGGTGTTATTGCTTGTACTTGGGAAGGCATCTTGGTTGCATAAGGCAATCCCAATTATAGGTGCAAATGCATGTGCTGCATTGAAACATACCTTGCTCGTGGTCGGATTATACTTCATCCGTTCTTTCCTTGCTATGGGGTGTCCAACAAATTTTGCAGCAAGGATCTTGAAGATCCTTGCGTGCAGTTATAATCTTGCTTGCACGATTGAAGGATGCTTTTATATGGTATTGAAGGGCCCGTTTCTTAATGGCACCAGGCTTCCAGTGGACCAAATATTGCTCCTGGGATGTGTTATTTGCCAATCACCCTAAATATTTGTTTTCTTTTGGGGCGGATCTTGCCGGTCAATTATTTTTGTTAATGTCATTTTCACTCAAACTCAAATATCTGATTCTCAACTCTGGATGCCCCCGACTTGTTTGCAAACTTCTTAGCATACTCGCTCTTGTATTGCCAGAGCACGTCTGTGAAGTGTTGATTACAAGATGTACAGAAGTTATGACCCGTTCCTTCCTCTTCTTCATCAGACACTTAAACTACATATAAGAAGCGTCTCATCCGGTTTGTAGATGGTTGTATTTCTTGGGCATTTGCGTGTGGATGTGCTGAGGTGTTTTGATGGTATTTGGGGGTTGTGGAGTAAAGAACAGCACAACAAATTGGGCGGTGCTTAGAGAGTGCGGTCAAGAGCCCTTGCAATTTTTCTGGTTCCGTGCTTCCATCAGGTTTTATAATAGCATGCTTGATTCCAACAGTGAGACTCTACGTCGTGTGCTGAAGGCAGATTTGCATCTTGCTCCTTTTGATAGTTCTTGCTGGTCTGCTCAAGTCTCGAATGCGTTCAATGGACTGCAAGGTAGTGCAATGTTCAAACAGAAAATGCTGAGCCACACAGGTTCCCATGTAAGAGTTCATTTGCGATTTGCGTTTCAGACATTTGAAGGTATGGAGGGAAGCTAATTTTTCATGTCCTCGCGCAGTAAACAAGAAAGCAGTGACGTGTCACAAGTGGTGTGGGATTTCTGAGAGTGGTCCTAGAGGTTCTCCTTTTTCTATCCCCTCCTACTTGTACAAGGATTTTGTCTGTGTTGTTGCTGCCAATCACTTCTACACCGACCAGCCAGAAATAGCTTTGAGGTGAGTGAAGGGTTATCTTCATTGCACAAAACGTGCAGCACCCTTGTCTGTGTTGTTGCTGTCAATCAC